>FLNV01000222.1_pt1 | contig 27876 bp, 21 predicted proteins | sample 1140351 | NCBI WGS metagenome assembly FLNV01 (sample SAMEA3878207, study PRJEB12797) | bioreactor metagenome | biome: Moose rumen | place: Sweden | collected 2011-10
TTAACTATAAAAGTGCAGAATATAGCCGTAAATGTGTCTCATCCCTTCAGTCACATCTCAGTCATAATGATTACGAAATCATTGTGGTTGATAATTACAGTGGGGAAGATGAAGTCGCAAAATTGAACAGTATCTTTTCTAACTCATCGGTAAAGATTGTCTTTAACCGCTTTAATGGCGGATTTGGTCTTGGCAATATGACCGGGGCAAATTGGGCAAGTGGTAATTTCCTCTGCTTTATCAATAGCGATGTGTTCATTGAGGAAGACTGCATCACCCCTCTGTGCAACTATCTTGACACTCATCCGGATGTCGGTGTGATAACTCCTCAACAATATGATTTCAATTATAAGCACGTTGTCTCTTTCCGCCATAATCCTGGGATTATCCGCGAAACATTTGGAAACTCAGTGTTAGAACGTCTCAGACCTGCTACCCATCCCAAACGCTATGTTCATCATACAGAACCTTTTGTGGCTGAACAGATTAATGGTGCGTTTATGCTTTTCCGAACAACGGACTTTTGGGCGATTGGAGGGTTTGATACGAATATCTACCTTTATGATGAGGAATGTGATATTGGTTACCGCTTACGCCGTTTGCTGAACAAACAATGTATGGTTCATCCACATTATGGATTCCTCCATAAGGGTGGCGCAACGACCAAGAAACGCGCAAAAACGAGCACAGAGCGTTATATATCTCGTATCTATGTGTTCCGTAAGCATCATGGGCTGTTTCATTCTTTGCTCTATCAGGCTGTTCTCGTTTTCTTTACACTGCTGAAGCCGAAGAAATGGCATTTGCTTCCTTTCCTTGTAAGGGGAGAGGCGTTGAGCCAATCCATGAGACATGGTTTGAACCGGAAGGGTAAGGTGTAACTCACAGGAAAGTAGAAATAATACTTTTTAAATGAGTTTTGGTAGAACATTATATATAAATTTCGTAATTCCGCTAAAAATAGTCTTTCATGTTCTCCTTTTTTATACGAACACGTTTGTACCTAAAGAGTCTGTAAAATAAAGTAATCATCGCTTCATCCAGATGTCAAGCAGGGGGTCTGAGAGGAAATAGGTGTTTTCGGTGCGTGTCACGACATCATAGTTGAGTAGATGCTTCATGGCTGCCTGGACTGAGCTGGCAGATGCCAGCTTGTGACGTTTGATAAAAGCAGATGATGTGATTTCCCGTGCTACACCTTCACTCTGAATGGCATAAAGCAGAGCTTTCTGTGGTTCTGAGAGATGAGACAGCATCTCTCTCAGTCTTGGACTGTTTTCTTCGATAAACAAACGTGATATGGTCTCAGCCAATTCTTTGTCGCATCGTCCCTCGGACAATGTGGCAGCAAAACATTCTTTCATGATTCGTTGCACATAGTAGGTCACCCCTCTGTAGTTCTCGTAGATCGTGTTGAATGCATCATCGCTCAGTACTTTATCGTTTGTTTTAAATAGGTGTTTCGCAAACGACCTGTATTCCTCTTGACTGATTGCGTTGAGTTCCAGGATTTTTGCGCTCTGGTAGAAAGGCCTGTTTGAAGAAAGGAACATTTCTTCCATAATCCTTCTTTTGCTTCCTGAAAACACGAAGTTTGAGTTCCCATTTTTTTGAATATGCCCTCTCAGTAATGCTTCTATGTTTTTCTCAGCATAGTTTGTGATTTGTTGGAATTCATCAATGACTACTATACAATGTTTGTCTGATTTTTGTAGATAGTCGAATATTTCGTTCAGCGTGAAGTCTGCATTGTTGATATCGCCAAGTTTTACGTCGAACGAAGGCGCCCCCATCACGGGGTCGTATCCGAAGCTTCCACTGAGGCTCCTTAAAGTTGTCATGAACAACCTCATTAATTGTTCACTTTGTCTGGCCAGGGTGGAAAAAACAGCCATTCCCAGTGTCTGTACAAATTCTTTTAACGAAGTGGTGTGAAGAATGTCGATGGAGATGATATGGTAGTCTTTCTGGAATTGTGTCTGTCTCATCACGTGGTTGATGAGTGAGGTCTTGCCCATGCGGCGTGGAGAGGTGATCACCACGTTCATTTGGTTAGCTAATGCTTTTTCCAATACGGCACTTTCTTCTTTTCGGTCGCAGAAATACTGGTCTGGAATTATTCCCGAGACGATAAATGGATTTAATTTGAATGTCATGTTATTTGATTTTTCGGCAAATATAAGTATTTTTATTTGATTATGCAAAATAAATTATTTAAAATGAATAATTCGAATTGAATAATTACTCTTCGGTTTGTGGTTTTGACAAGGTGTAGTTACGTTTTTTAGACGTCATATATGGTGACTCTACAGGGCGTACGGAGGTATGGGCATGGTTCGATAGTCTGCTATGATTCCTTGTTTTTGACGAAGACGAGTAGACAAGAAGACATGACGATAGTCAGCCATGAAAGGCATCTAAGTAGAATAGATGGTGAGGCAAGTTATTTTTTTATCTCACTCGCCAGATAGTCGTGGAAAAATATTTGAGAAAGTTTCTGAAATATTTGGAAAAACGAAAAACTGTCGCTATCTTTGTGGAGAATCTTGATTGTTGAACTTATAAAGGAAAGGAGGCAGATATGGCTAGATATATTCGATTTGACTGGGCAGCGAAGCATATCCTTCGCTCGAAGGCTGATTTTGCCGTTTTCGAGGGGTTTATATCCGTTTTGGTCGGTGAGAAGGTGCAGATAGTTGAGCTTTTGGAGAGTGAGTCGAATAAGGAGACTTATAACGACAAATACAACCGTGTCGATATCCGGGCAAAAAACTCGAAAGGCGAGATTGTGATCGTGGAGATTCAGCAGACGCGCGAGCATGATTATCTTCAGCGAATGCTATATGGAGTTGCCAAAACCATCACAGACTATATGAGTGAGGGTTCACCTTACAAGGACGTGAAAAAAGTGGTGAGCATCAACATCCTTTATTTCAAGCTCGGCGAAGGCAAGGACTATCTTTACCGTGGTCAGACAGAGCTGAGGGGTGTGCATGAGCACGATGAGCTCTGCTTGACCGACCACGAACGGGACGAGCTGAATATCGTAGCGCCTAAGGACATCTTCCCGGAGTATTACGTGATCCGTGTGAATGAGTTCAACGACATGGCAGAGACACCGCTTGAGGAATGGTTGGACTATCTGAAAAATGAACATATACGTCCTGATACTAAGGTCCCTGGCCTTCAGGAAGCCCGTCACCGGTTGGATGTTTTGGCGATGACAGACGAAGAGCGTCGTGCTTATCATCGCTATATCGACACAATGGTCCGCGATACGGACGTGATGAAGACCCAGCTGCTGGAGGCTGAGATCGCCGGCCGGAAGAAAGGTTTGGCCGAAGGTCGTGCTGAAGGTCGTGCTGAAGGTCGTGCTGAGGGTCGTGCTGAGGGTCGTGCTGAGGGTCGTGCTGAGGGTCGTGCAGAAGGTTTGGCCGAAGGTCGTGCCGAAGGTCGTGCCGAGGGTCGTGCCGAGGGTCGTGCTGAAGGTCGTGCTGAGGGTGTTAAGGAAGAAAAGCGCGAAATTGCCAGAAAAATGAAAATTCAGGGAATGTCTTCAGATGTTATCGTGGTGATCACTGGCTTGTCGCCAGATGTGGTAGAGGAACTATAAATGTGCTGTTCACCCTATAACTTTGAACCTCTATAATAAACTTGGAGGATCTGTTAACAACAAAAAAAAGAGTGAAGTTTCCAACCTCACTCTTTTTAAATATCCATATTTACAATTTTCTTACTCTGTCTCTTCTGCTTCCGCAATCTCGTCGGCTTTGGGAGCCATGGCCTCCGTTTCCTTCTTTTTGGCTAGGTATTCGGGCAGGTTCAGACCAGCGAGGTCGAACAACTCGTTGAGCGGAGGAACGGACTTCATCAGTCCTGAGAGAAAGTTGGCCGTGGATCCTTTTCCGTCCGTGCCACTGCCCTGGTCCCAGACGGTGACGTGGTCGATATTGATGCCCTTGACGGCTTCCACCTGTGTCTTCACCAACTCTGGCAGTTTCTCCAATAGCAGGAGCATGTATGCCTTGTTGGCATCGCCACCGGCGGCCTGAACCATCTTGTCGTAGCCGGCGGCTTGCTTGGTCAGCACTTCGAACAGACCTTTGGCCTCCGCTTCCATCTTGGCGTAGATGGCATCGGCCTCTCCTTTGGCATTCACGCGGATTTTTTCAGCCTCTGCCTCTGCCTCGATGATGCGGCGTTGCTTCTCTATCTCCTGAGGTACCAGAATGTTGGCTTTCTGGGTTGCCTGCTCGCGGGCGGCACGGGCTTCCTCGGCCTCTCGCTCTGCCGCATAGGCTTCCTGCTGGGCACGGGCCTGCTGAACACGCTCGGCGGCGGTTGCCTTACGCTGAGCCTCGGCTTCCTTCTCTCGACGGTCGGCATCGCTCATCGCTATCTCAACCTTAGCTGTGTTCTCACCCTTCACGGCTGTCGCATTGGCCTCTGCAGTTCGGATACGTGTCTCTCGGACGGCTTCGGCTTTTCCAATCTCGCCGACTTTGTCCTGTTCGGCAACTCGGACCTTGGCCTCATTGATGGCCTTGGCGGCTGCCTCACGACCAAGGGCTTCGATGTACCCGCTCTCGTCCTTGATGTCGGTCACGTTCACGTTGATCAGCCGTAGTCCGATCTTCTTCAATTCCACTTCCACGTTGGCGCTGATGCTCTCAAGGAATTTGTCACGGTCGTTGTTCAACTCCTCAATACTCATCGTGGCGATGACCAGACGTAGTTGACCGAAAAGTATGTCACGGGCCAGTTCCTGAATCTGAACCGGGGTCAGGCCCAACAGACGCTCGGCGGCTGCATTCATCGACTCGGGGTCAGTGGAGATGCCGACGGTGAAACGTGAAGGCACGTCAACGCGGATGTTCTGTTTCGACAGAGCATTGGTCAGGTTGGCATCGATGCTGATTGGGGTAAGCGACAGGTAGGCGTAGTCTTCGATGATAGGCCATACAAACGCACCACCGCCATGAATACAGCGGGCTGACGATTTGTTGCTCTTGTTTCCGTAAATCACTAAAATCTTGTCCGAAGGACAGCGGCGGTAGCGGTTGATAATCGAGACAAACAGGAATATCACGACCACTACGGCGGCAATAATCAAATACATTTGTTCCATAGTATAAACTTTTAGTTATTAGTTGTTCTGCTTACTTACTTGGATTGGTCGATCGTAAATAGCTGATTTCCGATCTATTCCTTCCTGCGAAAATTTACAAATCTTTGAACGTTGTTTGCTTTCGGTAATCTGTTCCCGGTTTGTCAAGGCAATGAGCTTTCACAAGGGCATGACGCGCAAGGTCTCACCGTCTATTACTTCTGTGATGCGTACCTTCTGACCCGTAGAGATGGCGTCGCCGTCTGTGAGGGCGTCGATTTCGTGGAATGCACCATTGACCGAAATCTGTACCTTGCCCTTACCCTTGCCGTTGCCGGGAATACGGAGATAAACGTTGGCGGTCTTTCCTTCGCAATTCCGGATGTCGAAAGCACCGTTGGCCTCAAGTTTACGGGTCTGCTTGCGGATGTAGAAGAAAAGCCAGACGAAGGCGCATCCTACTGCCACGCTCACCAGCACAAGCAGGAGGTTGTTGCCGATGAGTTTGTGGAAGCTTACGCCACTCCATCCGAAACCTACGATGAAATTCACCAGGCTGCGGATGCTGAAAAGTGAAAGACCGCCGCCAGTGTCCATCGTGTCGGCGTCGGTGTCACCGAAGTCTGCCACGTCGAAACCCGTGTCAACGTCATGTCCGTCCATACCGATGAGGGTAAGGATCATCTGGATGACAAATACAGCTGAACCCACCAAGGCGCAGCCCCAGAACATCTGCTGCATGGGCTCCAGCGCCGTATACCAATTTGAGAATGATTCAAACATAATCGCGAATAGTTTATTGTTCATGCAAATTTACAACAAAATATCGGATTATTGTGCTACTTTATATAAAAAATGTATGATGATGGGGTGAAAAAATGAATAAAATATGGGAATGTTTGCTATACGGTAGGTCTTCTGACTCAGATTTCCTCATTTAAAAGCTGTATTTTCTTGCTTAAAGTAGGGTCCAGTCGGAAAGCTGGGGGTGGAAATCCGGCTTCTTGGAGTCCCAGTCCTTGGGAGCTACGATGATTTTGCCCGGGTTGCTGTTCAACCAGGCTCCCCACCAGCTGAACGAGCTGTTGGCTATGATGTTGTGTTTGCACTGACTCATCAGAAACATGTCCTTGTAGGAGTCTTCGCCCCGGTTCTGAGACATCAGTCTGTAGTTGATGCCCAGGTCTTTTGCCATTTTCTCTGCCTCGTCCTTGTCATCCGAAAAGATGTAGAAGGTCGGGGTGCCCAGTCTTTCAATCATCGTCTGAACGCCCTGTCTGTAGTATGCGTCGCCGATTAATGTCATTCCGAATGCGGCATAATCTCCCCGGCGGATATGGAGGCTTACGGACAAACTCCGGCTCATCTCTTCGGCTATCGACTGGTTTTGGGGGTCAATACCTTTGAATGTCAATGTCTCACGCACTTCTTGCTTGATCATCTTGAAATAGCGTTCGTCCTGCCAATAGCCGTTGATGTATCTCTTCGGGTGGTCCAGTATGGCCGGATTGTACTGTTCGTTGTCGCGAATGTAAAGGAGGGACGGACGGTATTTCTGGATGATTCGTAGCTTGAGCAAATGAATGCCGCCTTTACAAGTCGTACGGTCTTGGATTCCGAATGCCTTGTCAAGCTCATATCCGTTGTGCATTTCAACCATGCCGTACATTGAGGTGTCGAGGAGTACTTCGTGACCTCTGTTTCTCAAGGACAGGGCAAGCGCATATTGGAATAGCTGGTTGCCCAAACCGCCTCTTAATATTAAATGGATTTTCATTTTTCTCGTTTTGTTAATCTGCAAATTGTTCTTTGTGTATCTGGTCTTTATTTGACTGGTGCATAAGAATTCCTGAACAAAAATCCTTTTGCGCGGAATATCCTGAACTAAGAAGACTGGATTGAGTCGATGAGCCGTTCGAATATTTCCTTCAGTCCGAATTGCGGAATCCATCCCAATGACTCAAGTTTCTTTGTGCTCAGACGGTGAAGGGTGGGAGGGGCATAACCTTGGCTGTCGTCAAGACGGATGTGGATGTTAATGTCGGGGGAGAAATTGGATTTCAGAAACTCCGCCATTCCTCTGGCGGAGATATAAGTTGATTCGTTGGCCACATTGTATGCTTCGCCCGGATCTCCTTTCAGCAGGATGTAGAGCAGGGCGGAGACGCAGTCTGTCGTATAGCAGTAGGGACGGGCCGATTCGCCAGTAGTATGAAGGATGATGTCCTCATGATTGGCGGCGAGGCGTGCAAACTGGGCTATCACCCGGTTGTCGTTCGGGGCGATGCCTGCACCCGTTGTCTGGGTCAGACGTGCGATTTTGATGTTCAGACCATATTCTTTCGCATATAGATGGCACAAACTCTCAGCGGCACGTTTGGCCATCGGATAGGAACTCCTCACATCAAGCGGATCCAAGTAGCCTTGGACGTGCTCGCTGATGCTCTCTGTGTCGGTCTTTATCTCGCCGTATACTTCCAGCGATGACAGGAACAGCAGTGCTGACGGCTTGGTCCGTTGGGCGAAGGCAAGGACGTTACGCGTGATGCCGAGGATTGAGTCGAACGTCTCCACTGGGTGGCTGACGAAATAACGGCTTGAGGTTGGAGCGGCACAATGAACGGCATAGTCAACTGAAGGCAGGTCGGTAAATGTGGAATCAGTCAGATTTAATTCTCTGAAGTCTACCTGTGCCTTTTCTTCTTGACTGAATAACTGGTCCGTTTTGGCCAGGTTTCTAACGGGAGCCACAATCCGGATCCCTTTGTCCAGGGATAGCAGACAGTGAATCAGTGTGCTGCCGATCAAACCGGTAGCGCCGGTGATTAAGAATGATGCACCCTGCAACTCATTTGCCAGTTCAAAGCTACGGGCAAACTGCTGGATGTCTTCTTTCTGGATAGGGTTCATTTCTTGGGTTTGATTTCTTCCTTTGGGGTTTGAAATAGCTTAATGAACACACATCGCTGGGTATACCAAAATCTGTTACCGACTGCCGTGGCAATGGGTAACTTCAGAGATATACTTTCGCAAGGCGGGCTTCTTCTTTAAGAAGATAGGATAGATAAAATGATGGAAGCTCTTTGAAGAATAGGTGTATTCATTCGCACGAGCAGCCATGACCTAATTGCTTTTATAATTGCAAATTTAGAGTTTTTTCATGAGATGTACAAACTTTTATCGGAAAATAGTATTCTGACAATAATGCATACCATCCCAATGGAACTTCCCGGGTCTGTTTGGAGCCTATTATTTTGAATGGAGGTAATATCTTGTCGTTTTTCACGTTTTTATAATATATGTTGGGTGGAGATGTCTATTTTTTTGATGATTTTGCAGACGAATAACGGTCAGTAGCTTCTTGGGACAGTTCGCATGATGGCATAACCTTTAATAAAAGTGAAACTTTGCAATTCATTTTACAACTCAAATAATTATGGATGAAAACGGAATAATGAGAGTAGGTATCATCGGAACAGGATGGATTGCCGAGAAAGCAGCAATAACTTTGAGCGGGATGCAGCATTGCAGGGCATTCGCCGTGGGGTCGAGAACGAAGGAGCGGGCTGATGATTTTGCCGGACAGTGGAATATCCCGAAGGCTTATGGCTCATACAGCGAACTGATTGCCGACCCGCTTGTGGACTTGGTCTATGTGGGAACGCCCCACTCCCATCATTTCGATGTCACCAGGGAGGCATTGCTCGCTGGCAAGCCGTGCCTTGTGGAGAAAGCGTTCATGGCGAACGAACGGCAGGCACGACAGATTGTGGATATCGCACGTTCTAAGAATGTCTTTCTGGCAGAGGCCATCTGGACACGCTATCAACCGGCTGTCGATATTGTCCGAAATCTCATCAGCCAGGGAAAAATTGGCACAACGAGGCTCATTACGGCCACACTCGGCTATTCCATGGGAGACAAGCCAAGGATTATGAGGCCGGATCTCTGTGGAGGGGCATTGCTCGATCTGGGGGTGTATGCACTCAACTTCGTGCGTATGTTCTGCGATGAACCGATTCGAGATATCCGCTCCCAATGTGTGAAATCCACCACAGGTATGGACTTGACGAACGCCATAAGCATCACGCTGGAAGGCGGTGTGTTGGCTAATGTCCAGTCTTCTGCATGCTGCGTCGGCGACAACATCGGTGTGATTGCAGGGACTGAGGGAAACATCGTCATCGACAACATCAACAACCCGCAACGCATCCGCCTGAACGGACCGGACCGTGTGTTCGTGGAGGAAATCGACGTACCGAAGCAGATTACCGGGTACGAGTATCAGTTTGACGCTTGCAGGAAGGCTGTCATGGAGGGACTGACGGAGCCGAGGGAGATGCCACTCGACGAGACACTCTACATCATGCGCCTTATGGACGGGCTGAGAAGAGACTGGGAAGTTCACTATCCTATGGACTGACTTAAATTTCAATAGACCAGGGCACCGCGTGTTTCTTCAAACATTCAACTTTCAACATTAACCCTTCAACTTTAAACTTTAAACTGATTTTTGTTGATACTTCAACGGAAAAGTCTTATATTTGTAGATTAATTCCGGATTTCTTCCTTTAAGGAGTCTTGGATGATCCGGTTATTCTTGTTGTATAACCTATAAATTCATGAAATAAAATACTGATTATGAAAATGAAAAGACTTTTGACCATCGTGGCGGCATCTATGACTGCTCTGACGATGGCGGGGCAGACACCGATGTGGAACGACCCCGGAAAGAACGCCGACAACAGGATGGACAACGTGGCTGACTTCTTTGCCTACGAGAGCCAGGCACTGGCCCAGCAGGGACAGAAGCAGAACTCAAAACGTTACCTCTCTATTGAGGGAAGATGGAAATTCCATTGGGTGAAGAATGCCAACGAGCGCCCCGAGGGCTTTTATGCTGAGAATTATGATGACTCCGCATGGGACAACATGCCGGTGCCGGGGATGTGGGAATTGAACCATTTCGGCGATGCCATCTATGTGAACAACCAGTATGCATGGAGAAACGACTGGGCTACGAATCCACCTTATGTGCAGGACTTGAACAACCATGTGGGGTCCTATCGTAAGTCGTTCGCCATCCCGGCAGACTGGAGCGGTGAGCAGGTTATACTTCACATCGGATCTGCCACTTCCAACATCACCGTCTACGTCAACGGCCAGTATGTGGGCTATTCTGAGGACGCCAAGGTGGCTGCGGAGTTTGACGTGACCAAATACCTGCGTCCGGGACAGCAGAACCTCTTTGCTTTCCAAATCATGCGCTGGTGTGACGGTTCTTATCTTGAGGATCAGGACTTCTGGCGGCTTTGTGGCATAGCTCGCGAGTGCTATCTATACGCACGGCCAAAGGCATGTGTCACAGACATCTTCGCCACTCCCGACCTTGTCAACAACTACAAGGATGGAGTGCTCGACGTGAAGGTCTCGACCGCTAATGCCAACGGCGCGAAGCTTGAACTCGCGCTCATCGCTCCAGACGGGAAGACAGTGACCACGCAGAAGGTCAATGCTTCTGGAGCCGAGACTTCGGTTAGCTTCAAGGTGAAGAACCCCTTGAAGTGGACTGCCGAGACTCCTAATCTCTATAAGCTGTTTGTCACTTTGAAGAACGGAAATGAAGTGTCTGAGGTCATTCCACTGAAGGTCGGATTCCGTAAGGTGGAGATTAAGAACGCACAGTTGCTCGTCAACGGTAAGCCCGTTCTCATCAAGGGCGTGGACCGTCATGAACTGGACCCGGACGGAGGATATGTGGTGTCTGTGGAGAGGATGAAGCAGGACATCATGCGGATGAAGCAGCTGAACGTGAATGCCGACCGCACATGCCATTATCCGAACGATCCGCGATGGTATGACCTCTGCGACGAATATGGTATCTACATCACTGCCGAGGCCAATATCGAGAGCCACGGAATGGGATACGGTGAGAAGACGCTGGCCAAGAACGCTGCCTATCACGATGCGCATATCGAGCGCAACCAGCATAACGTTCAGGTGCTGAAAAACCATCCCGCCATCATCGTGTGGTCGCTCGGCAACGAGGCTGGATACGGCAAGAACTTCGAGGACGCTTACGATTGGGTGAAGGCTTACGACAAGAGCCGACCTGTGCAGTATGAGCAGGCGGGGCAGAACGGAAAGACCGACATCTTCTGCCCGATGTACTACGACTACAATGGATGTGACAAGTATTCACAAGGTGACAACCCGCGGCCGCTCATCCAGTGTGAGTATGCCCATGCCATGGGAAACTCCATCGGCGGATTCAAGGAGTATTGGGACATGATTCGCAAATATCCGAAATTCCAGGGTGGTTATATCTGGGACTTCATCGACCAGGGTTTCCGTGGCACGAGCAAGGTGACGGGAAAGCAAATATGGACCTACGGAGGCGACTACGGACGATTCCCTGCCAGCGACAACAACTTCAACTGCAACGGAGTAATCAACCCTGACAGGGAGCTCACCCCGCATGCATTCGAGGTGCAGTACTACTATCAGAATATCTGGACAACCCTGAAGGACAAGGTCACAGGCACCATCGATATCTATAACGAGAACTTCTTCGTGCCGGTGGAGGGAGTCACCCTCTTCTATCAGATTGAGGCGGAGGGACAGCAGATTGCCTCAGGCTCCGTGGATGTGGCAGCGCTGAAGATCGCTCCTCAGACCACCAAGAGCGTGAAAATCGCTGACATCTCCAAGGCATTGTCCGACAGCCGTTGCCAAGGCAAAGAGGTGGTTTGCAATATCGCCTACAAGCTTGACAAGGACAACGACCTGATGAAGGCCGGAGAGGTGGTGGCACACGACCAGTTCATCCTCCAGGACTATCAGTTTGCCGACTTGGCGAAAATTGCGGCAGCACAGGGCGACGTGAAAATTGAGGAGCACAGCGCATATACCGTCATCTCCGCAAACGGGGCTGACTACACCTTCGACCGCCATAACGGATTCATCTCGTATATTGATGTCAACGGACAGGCTATGATGGAGGACGGCTACCAGCTCAAGCCTGACTTCTGGCGTGCACCGACCGACAACGACCATGGTGCAGGTCTGCAGAGGCGTTTCCGTGCTTGGCATAACCCCAACTTCCGTCTGAAGGACTTCAAGACTTCCAAGGATGGCAGTAGCGTGGTGGTCACTGCGGAGTACGATATCATGCTCTTCGGCGGGCCAAACCGTGGTGGAAGAGGAAACCGTGAGGGGGGCAACCAGGAGGACAACAGCCTGAACCCGAAGCTCTACATGAAGTATACCATCACTCCGGAGGGCAAACTGATTGTTGACGAGAAGCTTGACGTGAACGAGAACACGGAACAGAAGCCTCACCTCATGCGCTACGGCATGGAGATGCAGATGCCAGGTGAGTTCAAGACCATCGAGTTCTACGGAAAGGGTCCTCAGGAGAACTACTGCGACCGCAAGGACTTTGCCACCATCGGTGTCTACAAGCAGCGGGTCAGCGAGCAGTACTGGGGCTATGTCCGTCCTCAGGAGTCAGGCAACAAGACACAGGTGCGTTGGTGGAAGATGCAGGACCTTCAGGGCCGTGGCCTGTGCTTCGAGAGCAACGAGCCGATGGAGTGCTCCGCATTGCCTTATCTCACAGACGACCTCTCTCTCGGTGAGGAGAAAGGACAGCATCACTCTGGCGACTTGGTGGAGCGTAAGTTCGTCTCCGTCCATATCGCACAGAAGCAGATGGGCATGGGCTGTGTGAACTCATGGGGTGCATGGCCGCGTCAGGAGTACCTCATCCCTTATCAGGACTATGATTTCCAGTTTGTTATCACTCCGCTGAAGTAACTTCTTGAATCATTCCATAAGTAAGGCGGCATCCATTCAGGGTGCCGCCTTCGTTTTCTTTGAATGCTTGCCATGCCACCTTGTATTTCGCCCGTCGCCACAAGGGCTGTGGACGTCCTCGTCCGCATGGCTAAATTTCAAACCTCAAATTTCAAACCTCAAATTTCGTAGTTTTTCAGTCCGAACACGTCAGCCACAGCCTTGAACGTCACTTTTCCGTCCACCACGTTCAGGCCTTTCTTCAGTGACGGGTCGTCCTTGCATGCTTGCTGCCATCCCTTGTCTGCCAGTGCGATGGCATATCGCTGGGTGGCGTTGGTGAGGGCGAGGGTAGAGGTGTTTGCCACGGCACCGGGTATATTGGCCACGCAGTAGTGGATAATCCCGTCTACCGTATAGACCGGCTCGCTGTGTGTGGTCGGATGGGAGGTCTCGAAGCATCCGCCCTGGTCGATTGCCACGTCCACCAGCACTGTCCCCGGCTCCATCAGCTGAAGCATGTCTTTTGTGATGAGGTGCGGTGTCTTGTCTCCCGGCACGAGCACGGATCCTATGACGATATCCACGTCAGGCAATTCCTTGCGGATGTTATGCTCTGATGAGTAGAGTGTGTGAACGTTGGAGGGCAGCTCCATGGCTAGCTGACGCAGACGAGGAAGAGAGATGTCGGTGATGGTGACCTCAGCCCCCATTCCTGCTGCCATCTTTGCTGCTGCCTCACCTACGATGCCTCCACCCAGCACCAGCACCTTCGTGGGCTTCACACCTGGAACTCCGCTGATGAGCTTGCCCTTGCCACCCTGTGTTTTCTGAAGATAGAAGGCACCGTTGAGTGCAGCCATTCGTCCGGCTACCTCACTCATGGGCTGCAACAAGGGCAGTGAGCGGTCGGGCAGTTGAACTGTCTCATAGGCCAGGCATGTGGCACCGCTCTTGAGCATGGCGTCGAGCAAGGGGCGGTCGCTTGCGAAATGGAAATAGGTGAATAGGAGCTGTCCAGGACGGACCAGCTTATACTCCGGCTCCACCGGCTCCTTCACTTTCACAATCATGTCGCACTGGCTGTACACATCTTCTATCGTGGGCAGCAACTTCGCTCCTGCGCTCACGTATTCGCTGTCTGCGAATCCGCTGTTCTCGCCTGCGCTTTTTTGAACATATACTTCGTGGCCGTGGGCCACCATCTCTGCAACGCCGCCAGGGGTCATTCCCACACGGTTCTCGTTGTTCTTGATCTCTTTTGGAATTCCTACTTTCATAATGTTTCTCTATAGTTTTGTTAATTAGGTGTATGTTGCAAAATGTTGATTGCTAGCTGTATATGTGTTTGTGCTAAAATCTCTTCCGTATAACATACCAGATCCGTGCTGAACTACAAAACAGATTTTTATGTTACTATTGCATTTCTTCAGCTCTATCTTTTTTTTACAGAATATAATTGTCTGTCAGTTTTCTTCAAGACAATGGTCTTTGGCAATCACTCTTGCAAAAGTACAATTTTTCTGTCAAGAAACAAAATAATCTGCCAAAAAAGAATCAAGTTAGGGTGCACATTTTTTCTTCCTCTCCTTTGATGCTGTCTTTATCTGACAGTCTGCCCTTCACCGTTGACCACTGCTTTGTCTCCGTTCGTGGTGGTGCAGAGATACAGGTCTTCCCCCACAGCCTCAATGGCTTTGTAAAGCGGTTTCGTCACCACTTTGCCTTCTGACGAGATCAATCCCATGTATTTGTCGCCAGCCACGTAAGCCCGCAGTCGTGCCGTTGATTTGGGGTGGTATTTGATAGCCCCGAAGTCACTTCCGTCGTCATAGGTCTTGGTCCTGTACTCGATGTCGTCGGTCTTGTATTCAAGCAGTTTCACTTTGCGCACGTAGAAGTTGTTGATGAGTGTTCCGTCCATGTCGTATTTCTGGATCGTGTGGTCCGGCATGATGAGGTCGATGGTGCCCTCGCTCATATAGCACTTTGAGCATGCCGTCCAGGGGAGTACTGTCTGGAGGTTGCCATCAATCACGGATGCCATGGTGTCCTTTCTGAGGCACCATCTTGCTGGATTGCCATAATGCGAGATGGTGTCGTATGGCTCTGTTGTTGCCAGTTTCCCTTTTCTGTCCATCAGTCCGTAGCCGCTTCCATCCCCCGTCGGCACGATGCAATATCCGTCATAAAACAGGAAATCCATCGCCTTGCAGTTCTGATAGGCGATTTTCGTGTCAATCACCGTCTTTCCGTTTCTGTCGATGAACTTGACAATTCCGTTCTCCACCACACCAGCCAGTCCCTGAGAGAAGACCCACGCTGTCTCGTATGCGGGACTCACCACCACCTTCCCCGTGTTCATGTTGAAATATCCCCTTTTGCTGCCATCGCAGTAGCACACGAGCGAGTCACCGTCAAACGATGGTGCTATCCATTGCACATTCTTCAGGAGCTTTTCTTTCTTTTCCGCGTCAAACACATATCCATGACCGTCATTGGAATGATGATAATAGATGTCGCCGGCGAGCTGCACGTTCAGTGAGTGCTCCCTTCCATAGCGCCATTGCTGTCCCCTGTTGTAGCAGCTGTAGGTGCGGACCACCATCAAGCCGGCCAGACAGAGCATGAAAACAGCTGCGCTGACGGCAAACACTCCCCACACAATCCGTGCGAACGTCCCTTTTTTTCCGTATCCGAAGAGTCCGATGAACCACCGGAAGCCTTTACACAAGCCTCTCCATATCCTGGAGAGTACTGAATTTTTAGCATTTTGTTTCATTGTTTTTTTGATTTTTGAAGTATTTAAATTATGTCTAAGGAATAATTCTTTTATGTCAAAAGAGAATGGAAGGACTGATATCGAATCTGCTTTATAATGAGGGCGTGGCAGGAATGTGGTGCCACACCCTCATTTCCCCCGTTTCTTATAGATGATCATATTTCTCCTTATTTCTCTCCTTATTCGGGCTACGACAGGGAGGTGGGGCCTTGGCAGCCTCCCTTATTGTTACTTCATGACGTTATACTATTAGTGAGACATTTATGGATATAGATAGGATAAGTGGGGTGAATCTATCGGAGGAGTAGATTTTTTTTGCTTTTGCTGGACACGGGGTCGTACTGGCCTTTGTTGTGGGGGATGGTGGCCTAAAATAGACGGATTTAGATGATGGGGTTAATGGGTCAAATGGGCTGGATTGGTGTCTAAAGTAGACGGTTTTAGATGATGGGGCTAATGGGTCAAATGGGCAGGATGGGGAGTCTAAAATAGACGGATTTAGATGATGGGTCAAATGGGGTTAATGTGGTCAAATGGGCAGGATGGGATAGTCTAAAGTAGACGGATTTAGATGATAGGGTTAATGGGGTAAATGGGGAGTCTAAAATAGATGGTTTTAGATGATGGGTCAAATGGGGTTAATGTGGTCAAATGGGCAGGATGGGATAGTCTAAAATAGACAAAAATAGAGGGTGTCGGTTCAGCCTGAGGAATGTGGTTTGGGGTAGGGTATGGGTTCTGCAGTGCAAATTTAGTGATATATTCGATTGGATTCCGACGTTTTCGGAATTTATTAAAAAAACTTCTTGTCCTTTATTCAATACTTCACTTTTTTGTCCATTATTAAGCACTTCACTTCTTGTCCAGTTTCCTGTAATTCACTTTGGCTGCAATCACACTGTCCAAAGCCTGTCGGATTTGGAATTCGAGGTCTCGCTCGTCCATGAAATAGAACTCAGCAGCAGCGACGATGACATCCTCGATTGTGTAGAGCTTCACTTGCTTCATCTGCAAGTTGAGCTTGTGGCATCTCATCACCACCTCGGAAAAGTTGTCTTCCGTCACATCCGTAAAGTTCGAGAGTACGACGGAGACAAAGTGGTCATCCTCTGTACTCGGACAAATATGTATCACATTCAGCTGGTAACGGATGATGATATGCTCTCCGTCATCCTCAATAACCTTGAACTTGTTGTCTGCAACGATTTTCTTGATCATTTCGTGATTGTTCATTTATTCGTCCTCCTTTTTTGTTTTTATTATTCATTGTCATCTCTCGTTGAGTAAGTGTCTTCCCCTTCAATTTTTCTGTGGAAAAGGAAGAAGGTAGCCTGAAGGACTGTCAGACAGTGCTCAATGATGTCCTCCAGGTTGTCTTCGTCAAAGAGCCTGTGCTCATAGAACACCCACACATCCTCCCCCATTATGCATGTCTTGCTGTACTTGAGGGTCACGTTGATGTCGTTGACCACCTCCATTACGAATGGCTTGTTTTCTTCTGTCACCTCATAAATGTAGGGTAGTACAAACTTGAGGAATTCGTCGTCGTCATCATCCGGCATGTAGAACATATTCAGCTCTTCATACTTGAAGAAATACCCACACTCAAGAACTTCTTTGGGAGTGAACCCGAGTTCTTCCAATTTTGATAAAACTAATTCTTTGTACATATTCGTTTATATTTTTATTTGTTGTTCATCTATAAAGTTGCGCAAATTATTTTTATCTATCATTTTTATTTGTCATTTTTATGCGGTAAAACCAATTCTTGGCCTTTCTTTGCTGTTCCGCTTTTCATAGTCATCTCTCATTTTCTCGTACTTTTGGACTTCATCCCGAGTGACGGACGGCCTTGTTGTCTTCACCACATTGCGGAGCATCTCTTCACTGATTTTTACTACGCTCTCCGCTTCGGCTTTTATGCTTTCCTCAAATGCGTTGCGTGCAGTTTCCTTCACCATATATGAAATGTCACTCGAGGTGAATCCTTCCGTTATCCGTGCCAGTTCTTCCATGTCAATCTCTTCATCATGCGGTCGTTTGTTCAGCTCAATCTCTAGCAACTGCCTCCTGCATTCAAAGTCAGGCAGACTGACGTATACCACCTGGTCAATCCTTCCATGCCTGATGATTGCCTTGTCGATACGGTCCAGGCAGTTTGTCGTTCCAATGACGAAGACATTCTTCTCGACGCAGTCGTTCAGCTGTGTCAGCCATTCCGCCACTTCGTCTGCCTGCAGTTCGTTTCCCTTGGCATCCCTGGCACCACATAACGCATCGAACTCGTCAATGAGCAAAATGCATCCCCGCTTGTTTTGCTTTGCTTTGTCCTTGGCTTTTTCAAATAGCTCCTTTATCAACTTTTGTGAGCCATGCAGCCAGATGCTTCCCAAATCGGATGGTCTGACGCAGCAGCATTCCATCCCACACTCTTCAGCCAGTTTTTGGCTGATATAGGTTTTGCCGGTTCCGGGTGCCCCGTAGAACAGCATGTTGGATGGCGTGATGCCGAATTTTCTGGCCAATTCTCGGTGCGAGATAATTTCCACAAAGTCACGCTGCAGTTTCTTTTTGATGTCCTCCATGCCCGCAACCGCCTTGAAGCCTTCTCCTTCCCTTACAGTCATGTCCACGCTAAGCTTCGGTTCCTGTGTTGAACGGTTGTTTTCCTGCATATTCTTATACTCTGTCTCCGACTTTTTTCCCTCATTGATTTTTTTCTTGTTGTCGTCAGAGAAGCAGCTGAAATTCTTTGGTTTTTCCATCCCTAGGTAGTCCATGAGGGCCAATCCTAGTTCTTCGGCTTCCTTGTATCTTCCCAAGCTGCTATTGCATAACGCCTTGCGGATGATGCCGTCCAGCTCTGGGGGAACGCCGTCCAGAATCAGATTCTTTGGATTCCTGGTGACTTCGCGTATATGTGCTATGTCGGTGTTCTCGTCAAAGTCGAACGGGTAGTGTCCTTGTATCAGGTATGCCATCAGCATCCCCATGGAATAGACGTCGGAAGCGGGTGAGAACCGGCCCAAAAATGTTTCCGGTGCCCGGAAGCAAGGGTTGATTTCCTTGGTGTCAAAGTCCGGCTTGCCATTGCATTCCTGGTGAGGTGTGTCGTCCCCAAGGAGCTTCACCTTCACCTCTTCGCACTCTTCTTTGAGCACAAGTACGGTGTCCGGGTTGATGTTGAAATGCCCGCCTCCCTTTGCCTCGAATTGCATCTTTTTGACGACTATCGTCAGCAGGAACACAGCATACACGTAGTCTCTCACCGCCAGCAGCTTCTTGCTGACCGCCTCACGAAGTGTCACAAACTTGTCATCTACATTGATCATAGTTGCCTCCTTTCTTTTATTGCTGTTCTTATTCTTCTTTAATTGTTTTTATTCTTCTTTCATTGACGTTATGCGGCATATACTACCCACCATTTCCTGATTGCTCTGCCGAACTTCTTGTTGAGTCGTGAGTAGCGTGTGTCGAGCCAATCCCTTGGCCGTCCCACTTCCTGAGCCAGGTCAACAGGTTTTTTGTTCTCCACGAAACGCTGGCACCAGATGTAACGGTCCTGTTCGCTCCACTTCATGCTGGCCGAAAAGTCGTAAAGGAACTCCACCGTCTTCAATCGCACTTCCTCATCCGAGAGGTTGGTTCCGAACACGTCCGCCAGTGGGCTCACCCCCGTTTTCTCCTTGCACCATTCAGCCATGTCAGCCACGAACTCGGACGACACCGTGGCCATGGCCTTGGTCCTGTCACGAAGTACGTCTGTGTATTTGTCCGAGCGCAGCAGGGCATTCTTCAGCTGGTCTTTTGCCAGCTTTTTTGCCTCTTTAAATTCATTGGCATTCAGGCCGAGCTTCTCCATGATCTCATCTTGAGTCATGCGTTCAACATAGAGCGCAGTCAGCAGTTGATAGTGCTTGTTACCGCCCATCAGCTCGTCAATCACCATTTTGCACTTCCCCTGCGATTGTGAGCGCATAGCCAGCCGTGTGTTGCCCACCGTCCTGGCTCTTCCTCCAGAAATCCAGTGCTCATCCCTCAGCCATTTCATCACTGCGTTCTTCGCCACAGGCTTGAGCCACGCGAAGAATGTGCTCTTCTTGTCGTATGAGTCGAGAGTCTTCCATGTCCCCTCAGCCCAGAGTGCCAGGAACACGATTCCGTTGAAGGTTTCTTCCGAGACGGTGACTTGGTACTTTTTCTTGATGTCCAAGATAATCTTCGAGCGCAGTCGTGCAATGTTTCTTTTCTCCTTATCCTTTCCGTAGAAGAAATTCATTTGGAATTCCGGGTTCGTCTTCAGTTTCTTGATGATGTCGTCCGCTTCCTGCTTGAAGTTTACGAGTCTTTCGGGGTCAAAGCCGTTGTTGGTTTTCTCTTCCATAATCTTCAAAATTTATGGCATAAACAAATGCCTAATTTCACATTCGTTTCACGATGCAAAGTTAGGCATTTTCCAACCGCTTTTCGAAGAAATTACGGCTAGTTGAGGGTGTCTGCTAAATTATTTTATATCAGAAACTTACGATTTTGTTTTTACATATTTTAACACTATTTTTTACGTTTTGACTTCCTTAATTGGCCAGTTCAACCAGATTGTTAGGTATCCGGATCTTGTGCTTAAGCACAAAAAGGTGGGCCTGAGCGTCAGCGGGATAGTAAGGCGATGGAATTTCTCTCAGTTTATCGCATCCGTCGCTGACAGCGGCTCTGATGTCGGCATAGCAATTCTTAATCTGTGCCTGCTGTGGATTTCCTTCCTCATCGTAATGCTTGAATAGCTTGTCGAAATGATCTTCTTCTACTTTCTCGTTGTACACAGCCTCAAACAGTTTCAGGAACAGCTTCTTGTAGGATTTGATATTGATGGTGTCCACCTCATCGTGTTTGCACCTGTCAATAATATATATAAGGTAAATGATAAATGCATCCCTCAAACCGAAATGTACTTGTATCTGGTTGAAGTTCTTGTGTAAGAACAGCCGGTACTTTCCATCCGCCTTATTGACCTTGTCAATCTCGCCAATATATCTTATCTCCAGCCTCATGGTCGAATCCTTTGCAAGCTCTTTTGTGTTAGCCTTCATGTAGAATTCCTTCAGCAGCTTCTTCGGTATCTTAGTCAGCAGCAACTTAAGCACTTCGATATCCAAACTGCTTAGCACATAGTTGAGCTCAGCTTCAGCCTTCTCGTCTTTGTTTCTGCGGTACTTGTAGACATTGTCGAGCAATCGGTCCATCATCTCGGTTTTCTTCTTGTGAGTGATGACGCCTTTAATATTCAGGATTTCCCGAATTTTCGGGAGAGAGGCCCTCATTCCAAAGGTGGGATGGAACAAGTTGCTGGCAATGGAGGCAAGATAGTTCTTCCAGAATTTCTCCGATTTGATTGCTTCTTTTGTGTTGTTGCAGAACTCTTCAGGGGATTCTACAGCATAGAGCCGTAGCAGTTCTTGGACGCTGTCCTTGCTGATTCTCTCTGACGTGTAGAGCATCAAAGCAAAGTGGTCGATCATCTTGTTTTCCTCGGTTCTAAGCAGCAGATATTGTTTTCCGTCTTTGCTGGGTGTGTTCAGTGGCATGATGAACTGGCATTGCTCTTCTTTGATGGCATTGCTCAGTGTGGGGTGGTTGTCGAGAATGGGCATCTTGTCCAGTACGGCATAGTCATACTTGTTGAGCAGTTTGTTTTCCCCCATGCTTCTGATGAGATTTTCAAACACCATCTTTCCTTTTTCTGCAAATGCATGTGTATTCGATGGGAGCGCATAGAGGCAGCAGTCTTCAAACTGCCCGGCCGCATATTCCTCTTTCACCAGTCGTCCAACGGCTGGCACATCTATCGGGCTATTATTAATCACATTCATTTTTCGTCCTCCTTGTTTTTGTCTTTTTTATGTTTCAACCAATATTGCTTCAGTAAATTTGAATCAGGCAGTGATTCCCAATCTGTCGGATTCTGTTCTGCAGGCGGTTCCGGCTCTTTGACTGCCTCCTCCAGACTGACTTGGTCCCATGCTTCCTGCAGCTCTCTGTAGTGGGCATACACGAAAGCGGGCAGCCCTGTCAGTAAGTCCTTGATGCTGTGATACCTTTTTTCGTTCTTCAGCCCCTCGGCATACCTTCGTCCGTATACCACGATCTCTTCTCTGATTATTCCGTCGGGGTGGGTGAGTGTGGCAGCCTGTTGCGACACCACGTATTTGTATTTTCCTGTTGCTATGTCGTCACAGATGACTGAGAAACCTCCCACGAGCAAATCGGCCGCCAGTTCCTGAATCCACAGCTCATTCTCAAACATCAGGAATCGGGTGTTGTACAGATACTGATGTGCGAGTTCATGTAGGCATGCCAGTTTCAGTGTGTCTCTGTTGTTAATCCCCGCTTTTTCCATCTCCTTCCAGTCGTAGAAGAACTGGCATTCGTCTGCATGGTCTGACGTTATCACCTCCGCTATGGTCTCAGCCCTCTCCTGTATGACGGGCATGGGCAATTCAAAGAAGTCAGCCACTTGCCTGACAGTGTTCTTGATGTCCTCCTCTTTTATGTTGTCCTTGTCCATGAACAGGGCCTCGAAGATGCCCGCCTTATGCCGTCTGACGAACTTCGCCCAGAGCATGGGGTCTTTCGTCATCTCCTCGATGTTGGGGCCATTGGAGTTTTTCTTTTCGTTGGGCAAATTCATATCGTTCATATCATCATAGATAGGACAATTCAGCACTTTCTTTCATTTTTCTTTGGAATTATTTCTGTTTTCTTGTTTCTCTGAATGTTTCGCTGTATCTGAAGCTGACTTTCAATCTCTGTAATCGGAGTGTTCAAAGCTTCGTTTTTGATTTGGCATTCAAAATTAGTGAAAATAAATAAATCCTCCAAACGGTTGGCGGATAATCTTGCAGGATTTAGTTGATAGATGAAAGTTGAAAGTTAAAAAAAGTCATGCGGACACTTTGAATAGTTGAAAGTTGAATGTTGAAAGATGAAAGAGCCATGCGGACGGGGTTCGGTACGTATCAAGGGCGTGGGTGCTTCAACGGTCGGAAACCGTCGCTCCTACGCGTGGGTTGCGCTGGCCGATCGTGCTGATGGGCTTCGGTACGGTTTCAGGGAAGACGCCAGGCGCCTAAAAAACGGAACCGTAACCTGGATGTTTAGACGGACGGAGACGTATATTTGACCGTGCTTCGCCGGTCGTTCGTGCGGACGAGGACGTCCACAACCCCAGTGTGGATGGGCTGCAGTACGGTTTCAGGGAAGACGCCATGGCATCTAAAATCGGAACCGTAACAAGGGTGTTTCGACAACAATATTTGACCGTGCTTCGCCGGTCGTTCGTGCGGGCGAGGACGCCCACACCCCCAGCCAGGACCAGTCCAGGGAAAAGAGTAAATACGTTATTCGCTGTTCATTATTCACATAAATATTCTTTTTCGGATTACCATAACTGAAATTGTTCAAAAACCACGGATTCAGAAAATCTTTGTGGAGTATTAGGCATAAATCATTTTTTTTGTGTATATTTGCACAAAACTAATATGCCCTATGGAAGAAAGAACCTTTAATACTGCAGGTCCACAGAAGCCAAGACTGCATTATTCCATCGATCCACTTAGCCGTTTTGACTTGGATGACATACTGATGCTTATCCGTCAGGAGCGGTATTTCGTGCTGCACGCACCTCGTCAGACAGGAAAGACGTCATGTCTGCTTGCCTTGCGCGACTACCTGAACAAGGAGGGCAAATACCTTGCTGTCTATGCCAACGTGGAGGGAGGACAAGCATTGCGGAACGAAGTGAAAAGTGTTGTCGGCACTGTCGTCGACACGATAAGTCGTGAATTACGTATTATTGTTGGAAACAATTCCTATAATCATATCCAGGAAGAGGCAAAGAAAATGGAAAGTGGGGCTGTTGTTGCGGAGTATCTTACGCAATTGTCCATGGCTATTGACAAGCCACTGATCCTCCTTATTGATGAAATAGACTCGTTGGTGGGCGACAGCCTGGTGAGTGTGCTACGCCAGCTCCGTTCCGGATACGCCAACCGACCGGACGCTTTCCCTCAGTCGGTCATCCTCTGCGGTGTCCGTGATGTGCGCGACTACCGCATCGTGCTGTCCAATCAAGACATCGTCACGGGCGGATCTGCGTTCAACATCAAGGCAAAATCTCTTCGGCTGGGCAACTTCTCCAAGGAGGAGATTCACGAGCTCTTCATGCAACACACCCATGAAACCGGTCAGGAGTTTGATGAGGGCTGCTTCCCGATCATTTGGGCTGCCACAGAGGGGCAGCCATGGTTGGTGAACGCGATAGGACTGGAGGTTACCAGCAATATGTGTGAGAACCGAGACCGCTCTGTGCGTATCACTCCCGATATGGTTGAGCGTGCGATAGAGAACATCATCTACCGCCGCGATACGCATATCGACATCCTGATAAACATACTGAAAGAGGACCGTGTGAGAAGAGTGATACAGCCGATGCTCACTAACAGCGACGATGCAGAGGACAGCAACATTCCCTCCGACGATATCCAGTATGTGGAGGACATGGGGCTGATCAAGTGTGAGCGAGGGAAACCACGCCGTATAGCGAACAACATCTACCGTGAGATTATCCCGCGTGAGCTGACATGGAGCACGCAGAACGGACTGACGCAGAATCCCCAGTGGTATATGAACCCCGACAACAGCATCAACATGGAGAAGCTCCTGCTGGATTTCCAGCAGTTCTTCCGTCAGAATGCCGACTCGTGGATTGCAACTTTCGACTATGCGGAGGCTGGGCCTCAGCTCCTGCTGCAGGCGTTCCTGCAGCGCATCGTCAACGGTGGCGGCTATATCGACCGGGAGTACGGGCTTGGACGCCGCCGAACCGACCTGCTCATCCGCAAGCCTCTGACGGACGGCTACGGCGGTCCGGTCCAGCGTATTGTCCTGGAGCTGAAAATCAAGCGTGGTGCACTCGACAAGGTGATTGCGGAGGGACTGGAGCAGACCTCAGCCTATATGGACTTGTGCGGCTCAGTCGACGAAGGTCATCTCATCATCTTCGACCGCTCAGGCAAAAAGACCTGGGATGAGCGCATCTGGCATGATCGCCGCTCGTTTGCGGGAAGGGACATCATGGTGTGGGGTATGTAGGAAAATTATCCATACTCCTTGATGATTATAATTCTACTCCTGACGATTGTCAAGTGATTATATTTCTGTCTTCTATATTCAAAATGCTTTATCCCAGTATTGACTGGCATCACCACCATACTCTTCCGTCAGCAATGCCATGAAGAGGGCAACATCATGGTCATTGTCCTTACTGCGATATTGATTATAGTCTCTGTTAACCTGCAATTCAGTAATCATACACTGGTCCCCTTCTTCTACATATTTGGCAATGAATATACAGATACCTGTCCAACTCCGGTAGTATCGGATTGTACTGTCATCACAATACATGAACCAATGGTCTTCCATTGCATGAGGAATATGGCCACACTTCACTATCTGCATGGCTGCGCGAGGGATCTTCACATTCATGGGAATCGACACACTTTCTTCCGGCATCGGCTCTGTCCCCCAACTGTCCTTTGTGGCAACTTCCGTTTTCGGAGGAATAGGATTCTCTCCGTTGAATCGCTTGGCTGAGTTTCCTGCCCCCATTTTCCACATCATGATCGCTTTCACCTCCTCCTCAGTCAGCTTTGGTCTGTCCATCCCGGCAAACTCATCAGCGAACGGTTTTAGGTTTCCTTCCGGATTATGCTTCTTGTGAGCATTGTGGTCGTCGAGAATGGCAAATACAATCAGTCGGTATCTGTTCTTGAACTCCGGTTCGTCCATCACCTCGTGGAACAGCTGCGCCACATGACGCGGTGGGTTGCGGTATGCTCCGCAGCCCAAGGCTCCCAGCACCAGCGAGTCGTGACCATTTTCCAGCCCCATACGGAAGATGGTGCGTATCTTATTCTTGATTGGCCCTACATGACGGTCCGCAATCATGCCGTCTGCTGTCAGATCAGGCCTGTTCATACCTGCAACAGTAATGAAAGAGAGGCAGACCGGTTCCTCCAACAAAGCATAGCCGTTTTGCTCGCTTTCACGAAAATAGATGGCATCAGGCGTATAGACTCCACCAAAGTTGCTGTCGAGTGGATAATGATGTGGCGAGCGCCTGATACCATACTGCTCTGCGTATGGCACAAACTGGTAGAGAGAGCGGAACAGGTTTGTCCTGCGGAACAATGTTTCTTCCTGTGCTCCGGCACCCGTTGCGACACCACCACCGGGATTACGCCGGCTGGCCATATTCAGAACAGCAGGATTATATCCTTGTTCTTTCAGCTCAGCCCCTGCATACAGACAGTCAATGTTTTGTACTTCTACGAATGTCTGTTCGTCATTATCCGGCTCGTCTTCCTTTCTTATCTCATGGTCGTAAAACACAGTACCTCGCATCATGGCTGTGTCATCAGGAAAGTCGAACCTGTTCCCGTCCTCAGTGACATAGTACCCTTGGTTCACTATCTCCACTGTATTGCGGAACTCCTTTGCACGCAGTTCCTTCACCTGATAATAGGCCGTCTTGTCTCCCCTCTTCACCTTTCCCATCAAACTGCGATACTTGGTGAGGAAATCCTTCTCGGCATTCCATGTTACCGTTGGCGGTTGTTCTATGTCTTGTGAACTGCGCAAGACTTCCACGAAGTCTTCTGGCATGATGACATTTTCCAAGTCAACAGCCTCTTCGAACAGAGGCGCTATCTCATCGGACGTGAAACCAGCAATGCCACAGCCGATACGGGTAACGAGAAACTTGTATTCTGAATGTTGCTTGGCAAAGCTGATGAACTCGTCAACGTATGGCTTGATGGTTTCTACGCCTCCTTGCATTGTGGGAATGGCATAGCTTTGGCCTTGCAGGCCCACGCCCTGTCCCCATATTGCGCCAAAGCGATCATAGGCAATTCGGGCGGCACCGCCACCATGTGCACCGGCCAGGTTACTGCCAAAGACAAAAATCTCATTTGGATTCAAATCCGTTATTCTCTCGGGTGTATATTCTCTGTTGTACATAGTTTACTGTATTTAGTATGTTTTTTTAGCAATTCATTGGCAAGACTTACAACGTGATCTTCATCATCTTCTATGAAGTGTGTTCAAAGGCATTCTTTATTTGATCATTTGCAGGTAGTGTTACTGCATGGCGAAGAATCGTTTCAAACTCATCGCTATCAGTAACCTCCAAAATTTCAATGAGATCTTTCTGTGACCTTGACATAGCAAAGATAATAATAAAATCTGAGAAAATCACTCCTCTTGGAGGAATATTTTTCGCGTGAGGGCTGTTTCCCTGTTACGAGGCTCCGTTATCGATAAAGTTTTGGGATTGCGTTGCAAGTCATTCGGTTTTTTTTGAGAAAGAAGGAAGTGGAAATGGGAGTAATAAAAGAAGAAGCGGAAGTAGAAAAGGGAGTAAAAAAAGAAGAAGAGGAAGTAAAATTGGGAGTAATAAAAGGAAGTAATAAAAGGGAGTAAAAAAGGACGTTAGTCTGTGTGATGGATTTATTTTTACACAAATATCCATGAATGTCCAAGTATTATCATGAATAATATTTTTGAGAAAGAAAATTGAAAGAAAATTAAATGAAAATTTTAATCAGAAAATATTGTTTTGATAGTTTTTACATGAATGTCCATGAATGTCCACGAATGTTCATGAATAAATACTTTTTGAGAAAGAGGGAGTAAAATTGGGAGTAATAAAAGGAAGTAATAAAAGGGAGTAATAAAAGGAAGTAATAAAAGGGAGTAAAAGAGGACGATAGTCAGCATGATGAGTTTTAATTATCAAGAATTTGAGAATTTTTTCTTAACACTAATGTTCATGAATGTCCACGAATGATCAAGAATAAATTTTTATTTGGTATGAAACACGACTGACGTATGAACGAATACGTTTACTGAGTACGGGCTGAATTTTTTGCTTATTATTGCGTAAATTTGGCGCAAAATATGTATAATAACACGTATGTATGGTAATATTGCGTAAAATTTACATGATATTCTGTGTTATTTTTACGCAATATATAAATAATTGCATAACTTTGCATCACAAATAAATGTAGAATGAGAAAATTCAAACAATTAATAACCGAAATTCCCGATTATAACCATAAATATAGTTAAA
>FLNV01000763.1_pt1 | contig 27840 bp, 23 predicted proteins | sample 1140351 | NCBI WGS metagenome assembly FLNV01 (sample SAMEA3878207, study PRJEB12797) | bioreactor metagenome | biome: Moose rumen | place: Sweden | collected 2011-10
TCCCAGCTTCTTGCCTTCGGACAGGGGGGCGGCTACAAACAGCAACAGGTGCAGATGGTCGGGCATGAGGGCTGCCTGCCACAGCTCCACCTCCGGGGTGAAATGGTGAATCTTGGGCAACTCTTCGCTGAGGATGGCACGCCCGAGGGCACTGGGCACAATATGGGGAAAGTCCACCGCATCGCGGCGAGCCCTGATGTCGCCCTCCAGCCTGCCAAAGACAGGATGCCGCCCCTCAACGCACAGCGTGACCATATAGAGGCCACGCCCCCCATAGTCCTGCCACTCGGCACGGCGGTGCTGGTTGTGCTCGACGGGATGAGGTGTCAGTCCCCGGCGTATCAGTTCTTCTTTTGAGGTAGGCATGAGGCACTATCTTTTCATAATGGCCATAATTAAAATGCCTTTATCTCCACTAATTTCTCGTAGAACCGCTTACCCAGAATCTCAGCGCCCTTCGCATCGAAGTGCAGTTGGTCGCTCTGTAAGGTCAGGTCGCTGGCATCGACCACGTGGAAGTTCTTGTCTTCCTGTGCCAACTGGTTGAGGGCGGCGGCCACCTGGGCCGACCCCTGACGGCTGTTCTTGGCGAAGTTTCCGCAGACTATTGGCAGGGTGGCGTAGTGCTGGTTGCCCGTCTTCTCGACCAGGTGCTGACGGATGTAGGCCACTACCTGCTGCAGGTTGTCGTGATAACTGTCGGCCTGCGGCTTGTCGCTCTCACCTTGGTGCCACAACAGTGCGTGGAATTCGTAGCCTTGCGGCAGACGGCTCAACTGTTGGTCTATGCAGGCATCTATCTGTTCGGTCAGTGCCTTCAGCAGCGACTTTCCGCCCCTGCCAGCCGACTTCGTCTGCGAGAGAAAGGCAGGGTCGGCACTCCAATAGTTGCCGTGGGTGCTGCGCTCACATCGGGGATTGATGGCGGTGCCACCCATGGTCTGCTTGATGACATAGAACGGCTGACGGAGCGACTGCTCCAACAGATGATAGACAATGGCATCGAAGCCCCAGCGGTCGCCCAGCGCAGTACGTGCAACGGTAGGGCTGAACGGTTCAAACTGCCCCGTGGCCGTCTTGAAATCGCCACTGCCGTAGCTCCACTGGCAATACTGGTAACTGACATCGGCCGGCAGATCGCTCACAGGCACCCTGCCGTCGGCATTCGACTGGCCCGCCACGATCAAGACGTGTGCAGGCTGTTCCGCAGCTGAGACGTGTGTCGAACTGCCGTGGATTTGCGCCATTGCAGCGAAGGCAAAACACAGAGCAATCAGAAGTGTAGCTTTCCTCTTCTTTGACATAGTAACAATATGGCTAACCGTTATACTTTTTTGTCCTCTGCTAATCCCAATCGTATTCTTCCGTCGTCTCGTCATAGACAGGTTCTGCCGTCCATCCATGCTTTTGGCACACCTCGGCAATGTGGCGTTGCATGTCGGGCGTTATGGACTGCTTGCCATTCCGAAGCTTGTAATACATGGTGTGGCCGAAGTGTCTGTCCAGTTCCAAGCGAATGGCCGTGCCAATCCGCTTTGGCATGTCGTCATAAAGATGGGTGAAGCCCCGCTTCATCGTCATAGGCACGTCCGCCCTATACAGCGGGCAACGTCCGGCCCTCACCTCCGCGTTCATCACATTGACGCAGGTCAGCACCCTGTCCGTCTCAGACACATACGGCCCCGCTATCCAGCGCAGGCAGTGCTGTCGTCGTTCGCACGACCCAGAGTAGCACACCAGAAGGTTCTTTGCCTTCTCTCTCAACAGTTGTTCGTCCATTTTGTCTTGCTTTTTAGTTGTTACATCTTTTTGATATGATTTCGTACAGGGCCTGCGTACCATTCGTACACAGGCCCTGTACGTTTGGTACATAGGCTCTGTACGTTTGGTACACAGGCCCTGTACGAAATGCAAAGGTATGACATTTTTTTGACATTGCAGTTTTTTCCATACAAATATTTTGTGTTTTTCTTTTCATGCCCTACTAAATTTAGTGTGTATGTTTGTTTGCAGCAGAAAATATTTTATGTACCTTTGCAGCGCCTTTATCTGAACACGATACATGAACAAGGAACAAGAGCAGATACGCAAGAAGAGTCCAGTCAGCATAAAGAACCGCAAGGCGTCGTTTGAGTATTTCTTCATCGAGACCTATACGGCAGGCATAGTGCTGACCGGTACGGAGATAAAAAGCATACGCATGGGCAAGGCCTCGCTGGCCGACAGCTACTGCTATCTGGTGAATGGCGAGCTGTGGGTGAAGCAGATGAGCATAGCGCCATATTTCTATGGGTCGTACAACAACCATGATCAGAAACGTGAGCGCAAGCTGCTGCTAACCCGGCGCGAGTTGCGCCGCTTGGACAGCGCCACCCGGCAAACGGGCTATACCATAGTGCCGCTGCTGATCTTCATTGACGAACACGGACTGGCCAAGATGGACATAGCCCTGTGTAAGGGAAAGAAGAGCTTTGACAAGCGTCAGACGCTGAAAGAGAAGGAGGACCGCCGCGATATGGATCGCGCCATGAAGAACTACCGATGAATGCCACGTTGCCAACGCTACGCTCACTGGTGAACCAACGCGTGCTGGTTCTCGACGGTGCCATGGGCACCATGATACAGCAGTATGGCCTGACGGAAGACGACTTCCGTGGGGGGCGTTTCCTTGACGTCGAAAGACAGCTGCGTGGCAACAACGACATGCTGTGCCTGACGCGTTCGGATGTGGTGTGCGACATTCACCGCAAGTATCTGGCTGCCGGTGCTGACATCATCGAGACCAACACCTTCAGTGCACAGCGTGTGTCGCAGGCTGACTACGGTCTTGAGGCATACGCACGCGAGATGGCCCTGCAGGGCGCACTGCTGGCGCGCCGCTGTGCCGACGAATTCTGCACACCGGCCATGCCACGCTATGTGGCAGGCAGCATAGGGCCGACGAACAAGACGCTCAGCATGAGTCCAGACGTGAGCAATCCCGCTGCTCGTGACTTGACTTTTGCCGAGATGATGTCAGCATACGTCGAACAGGTCGATGCCCTCGTCGAGGGCGGTGTAGATGCGCTGCTGATAGAAACCATCTTCGACTCGCTCAACTCGAAGGCTGCCATCGTGGCAGCCATGCAGGTCATGGAGCGCCGGGGCGTGGAACTGCCCATCATGCTGAGTGTCACGGTAAGCGACCTGGCCGGACGGACGCTCTCTGGTCAGACACTTGATGCCTATCTCGCCACCATATCCAGTTATCCCGTGTTTTCCATCGGCCTGAACTGTTCGTTCGGGGCCGACCAGATGATGCCTTATCTGCGTCATCTGGCAGAGACGGCACCCTACTACATTACGTGCTATCCTAATGCCGGGCTGCCAAACCAGATGGGACTCTACGACGAGTCGCCCGCGAGCATGGCGCCAAAGATGGCGCAGATGGTAGAGGAGGGGCTGGTGAACATCATTGGCGGCTGCTGTGGCACCACCGACGAGTTTATCAGGCTGTATGGCCCGATAGTCGATGGCAGACGGCCACATGTGCCGGCAATACGCTCCACCGACATGTGGTTGTCGGGACTTGAGAGGACGGTGCTGCCGTCTGTTGTTCCGGCAGTGGCTGGTCAGGTGGAAGCTAAGGACAGTGTCAGCCGCCCCTTCCTCGTCGTGGGCGAGCGCTGCAATGTGGCCGGCTCGCGCAAGTTCCTGCGGCTGATCAGGGAGAAACATTATGACGAGGCCGTGCAGGTGGCACGCCATCAGGTGGCTCAGGGTGCCAGCGTCATCGACATCAACATGGACGATGCCCTGCTTGATGCCGAGGAGGAGATGAGCCGTTTCCTCAACCTGCTGGCTGCCGAGCCTGACATCTGTCGCGTACCGGTGATGATAGACAGTAGTCGCTGGCCAGTCATTATGAGGGCCTTGGGCTGCGTCCAGGGCAAGTCGATAGTGAACAGCATCTCGCTGAAGGAGGGTGAGGAGCTGTTCCTGAGCCATGCCCGCGACGTGCGCCGCATGGGAGCCGCCGTTGTGGTGATGTGCTTTGACGAGCAGGGACAGGCCACCACGTACGAGCGGCGCGTGCAGATAGCAGAACGCGCCTACCGGCTATTGACCGAATGCGTAGGCATGCAGCCGCAGGACATAATCTTCGACCCCAATATACTGGCTGTGGCCACCGGCATGGCGGAACACGACGTGCAGGCACTGTCGTTCATACAGGCTGCGGAGTGGATACGCACGCACCTGCCGCTGTGCCATGTCAGCGGGGGCGTGAGCAACCTGTCGTTCTCCTTCCGCGGCAACAATGCCTTGCGCGAGGCAATGCACGCAGTCTTCCTGCGCCATGCTCGGCTGCATGGCATGGACCTGGGCATAGTCAATCCCGCAACCCGTCTGAGTTATGAAGACATACCAGAGCCAGACCGTACCGTAATAGAGGACGCGCTGCTATGCAGGACACCAGACGCTGTCGAGAGGCTGATGGATTTAGCTCGTGGCATGATGGAGGCCACGGGGCAGGGTGTAGGCACGGCAAGCAAGCCCAAGGCAGCCAGCCAGCAGGCAGAAAGGGCACAGCAGCCCGTGGCTGAACGTCTTCAGGAGGCGCTTATGAAGGGGTGCCCAGACTATTTGGACACTGATATTAGTGAAGCCTTACAGTCTTTCCCCCATGCCATCGACATTATAGAAGGCCCGCTTATGGAGGGCATGAACCGCGTAGGGGAGCTGTTCGGTCAGGGCAAGATGTTCCTGCCGCAGGTGGTGAAGACGGCGCGCACCATGAAGCAGGCGGTGGAGATACTACAGCCCCATATAGAGGCTGAGAAGCGTGAAGGCCAGCCGCCAGCCGGGCGCGTGCTGCTGGCTACGGTGAAGGGCGACGTGCACGATATAGGCAAGAACATCGTGGCGGTGGTGATGGCCTGCAACGGCTACGAAATCATAGACATGGGCGTCATGGTGCCAGCAGAGCAGATTGTGCGCAGGGCACAGGAGGAGCATGTCGATATGATAGGGCTGAGCGGACTGATAACCCCTTCGCTTGAGGAGATGGTGCATGTGGCAGAGCTGCTGCGCCAGGCTGGGCTCAGCATACCCATTATGATAGGTGGCGCCACTACCAGTCAGCTGCATGTGGCATTGAAGATAGCGCCCGTGTATGACGGCCCTGTGGTGTGGATGAGAGATGCATCGCAGAACCCGCTGGTGGCCTCTAAACTGATGGACCGTCAGGAGGAACACGAGCTGAAGGACGAGCTTGACACACGGTACGAGCAAATGCGGCGTGAATACAGCGAACGTCAGCAGCAACTGCTGTCGATAGATGAGGCGCGCAGGCGCAGGCCTGATTTCTTTCAAAGTTGAAAAGTTGAAGAATTGAATAAGTTGGAAAGTTGAAGAAACAACACTCACACAAGAATGATAAAGAACGTTATGTTTGACTTAGGCGGCGTTGTCATGACGCTGTCGCCCGAGGTGGCCGAGCACCGATTTGTAGAGCTCGGGCTAAAGGATGCCCCTGCCATGATGGACCGCTATACACAGCAGGGTATCTTTGGCGATCTGGAGGAAGGCAAGATCACACCCGAACAGTTTACGGCCGAGCTGGAGCGACATGTGGGGCGCAGCCTGTCGTTCGACGAGGTACAGCATTGCTGGTTGGGCTATTGCCGGGAGGTTCCCGTGCGCAACCTTCATTTCCTGGAGCAGCTGCGTCAGGCAGGCTATAGGCTTATACTGCTGTCGAACACCAATCCGTTCATGATGGCGTGGGCCAAGAGTCCAGCCTTCAGCGGCGACAAGCAGCCTATAGCCAACTATTTCGACGCTTGCTATCTCAGCTTCGAGATGGGAGTGATGAAGCCGGCACCAGAGTTCTTCTCGCGTGTGCTTATGGCTGAGCAGGTGCCGCCGTCGGAGTGCCTTTTCGTTGACGATGGTCCACGCAATGTTGCAGCCGCATCTCAGATGGGCATGATGACCCTCTGCCCGGAGAACGGCTCAGACTGGACGGGCCGCGTTCTCAGTATATTGCAGGCGAACAATGAGGAATAGCAGAAACATACCGGCCTTGTCTCTGTTGCTGTTTGCTGCCATGACGTTGTGTCCGGTGGCAAGCGCAAGGGCCCAGACCTCGTGGAGCGACTCGCTTGCCACACTGCAGCAGCAGATACGCCACAATCCGGGCGACGTTGACTTGCGGCTACGCAAGGCTGCGGTCAATATCGAGCTTGGCCAGTGGGAGTATGCAGCAGAGGAATACGGCAGGGTGTTGCAACGTGAACCGCATAACCTGACAGCCCATTTCTTCCGTGCTTATGCATACGTGCAGTTGCGGCAGCTGCCAATGGCGGCTGCCGACTATGAGGCTGTGCTGCAACACCTGCCCTCGCATTTTGAGGCACGGTTGGGCTTGGCTGAGGTGAAGCGAGAGCAAGGACGGCGCACGGAGGCTATGGACCAGCTGAACATGCTGGTGCAGCAGCACTCGGACAGTGCCATGGCGTGGGCCATGCGAGCCACTTGTGAGGAAGAGATTGCCCTGAGCGACGTGAAGAAGGATGCCAACGGCAATCCGAAAGCTGCGCCCAAGGGCAAGGCCGCGGGCTGGCTTGAGACAGCCGAGTACGACTGGCAGCAGGCGGTGCGACTGGCTCCTGGCCGACAGGACTTCAGGCTGGCATTGAGGCGTGTGCGCAGAATGCTGTCGGCAGGACAGGAATAGACAAAGCTACACATTAATAATATATATATATAGGGAGGAAAAAAAGAATGGAGCAGAAGATACTGAACAGCATAGACGAAGCGCTCAACGATTTCAGACAAGGACGTTTTGTCATTGTCGTGGACGATGAGGATCGTGAGAACGAGGGGGACCTGATTTGTGCCGCCGAGAAGATAACGCCAGAGATGGTCAACTTTATGTTGCACTACGCCCGTGGCGTGCTGTGTGCACCCATCACCATGAGCCGCTGCGATGAGTTGCAGCTGACCCATCAGGTAGATACTAACACCAGCGTGCTGGGTACGCCGTTCACAGTGACTGTTGACAAGCTGGAGGGCTGCACCACTGGCGTGTCGGCTGCCGACCGTGCTGCCACCATACGTGCCTTGGCCGACCCACAGAGTACGCCGCAGACCTTCGGACGTCCAGGTCACGTCAATCCTCTGTATGCTCAGGACCATGGCGTGTTGCGTCGTTGTGGACATACCGAGGCGGCCGTTGACCTGTGCAAGCTGGCCGGGCTATATCCGGCTGGAGCGCTGATGGAGATAATGAACGACGACGGTACGATGGCGCGTCTGCCGCAGCTGGTTGTTTTTGCTCGGCAGCACGGGCTGAAGATAATATCCATACGTGACCTGATAGCCTACCGCCTACAGCGTGAATCGGTGATTGAGGTGGGCGAAGAAGTTGACTTGCCCACACACTATGGACACTTTCGCCTGATACCCTTCAGGCAGAAGAGCAACGGACTGGAACACATGGCGCTGATAAAAGGTACATGGGAAGAGGAAGAGCCGGTGCTGGTTCGCGTGCACAGCAGCTGTGCCACGGGCGACATACTCGGCTCAATGCGCTGCGATTGCGGCGAGCAACTGCATCGTGCCATGCAGCAGATAGACCGCGAGGGCAAGGGCGTAGTGGTGTATATGCAGCAGGAAGGCCGCGGCATAGGCCTGATGAACAAAATCAGAGCCTACAAGCTGCAGGAGCAAGGCTATGACACGGTGGATGCCAACACTCACTTGGGCTTCAAGCCAGACGAGCGCGACTATGGCTGCGGCGCACAGATGTTGCGCCACCTCGGCGTACACAGAATGAGGCTGCTGACCAATAATCCTGTGAAACGCGTGGGCCTGGAAGCATACGGGCTGGAGATAGTGGAAAATGTGCCTATAGAGGTCACTCCAAACCAGTATAACCTGCACTATCTGGAGACCAAGAAATACCGTATGGGGCACAACCTTCACCTTTGAGGAATTAAGAATTCAGATTTTAGAATTTAGAGTGGTCGCTTTCGGCGATTGTGAATTATGAATTATAGATTATGAACTACAAGAAGTTACTACCAGACGCACTGATGGTGTTGCTGTTTATCGTCATCAGCTTTGCCTATTTCGTTCCAGCTTGTTTTGAGGGGCGCATACTTTTCCGCCACGACTCTGCTGCTGGATTGGGTGCGGGCCATGAGGCCACAGAGTACATGCAGCGCACTGGCGAGCGTACTCGCTGGACCAATTCCATCTTTTCCGGCATGCCTACCTATCAGGTGCAGCCGTCGTATGAGAGCGCCAACACGCTGTCGCAGGTGATGAAAGCCTACCATCTGTGGCTGCCTGAGTATGTGTGGTATCTGTTTGTCTATATGCTCGGCTTCTACATTTTGCTGCGGGCCTTCGATTTTCGCTACCATCTGGCAGCACTCGGCTCTGTGCTGTGGGCCTTCAGCACTTATTTCCTCATAATCATTGCAGCCGGACATATATGGAAGGTGTGGGCCCTGGCCTATCTGCCGCCTATGATAGCGGGCATCGTGCTGTGCTTCAGGGGTCGGTATGTGGCCGGTATGCTGGTCACGGCCATCTTTGCTGCAATGGAGGTGAACGCCAACCACATACAGATGACCTACTACTATCTGTTCGTCATACTGTTCATGTTCATTACATGGCTGATAGACGGTATACGCAGCCGCAGCTATGCTCACCTGCTGAAAGCCACGGGTGCAGCCCTGGCTGGTGGCTTGCTGGGCGTTATCATGAATATCAGCAACCTCTATCACACATGGGAATACAGCAAAGAGACCATGCGCGGCAAGAGCGAGCTGGTGAAAGCCCGCTCAGAGAACCAGACCAGCAGCGGACTGGAGCGCGACTATATCACACAGTGGAGCTACGGCATAGGCGAGACATGGACACTGCTCGTGCCTAATGCCAAGGGCGGAGCTTCGGTGCCACTCGTCGAGAACAAGACAGCCATGCAGAAGGCTGATGCCAACTACATGCCGGTATATCAGCAGATAGGACAGTACTGGGGAGAACAGCCCATGACCAGCGGCCCTGTCTATGTAGGGGCCTTTGTGATGTTCCTCTTTGTGTTGGGATTATACCTTGTAAAAGGTCCCATGAAGTGGGCGCTGCTATGTGCCACACTGCTCAGCGTCATGCTGTCGTGGGGCAAGAATTTCATGCCACTGACCGATTTCTTCATCGACTATGTCCCCATGTATGCCAAGTTCCGCACGGTGGCCAGTATATTGGTGATAGCTGAGTTCACCATCCCGCTGTTGGCCATGCTGTGCCTGAAGCGTATAGTGGAGGAGCCGCAGCTGCTGCGCACGCATGCGCGTGCCGTCGGGGTCTGTTTCCTGCTGACTGGTGGTGCAGCCCTGCTTATGGCTTTGGCGCCGGGACTGTTCTCTGACGGGTTCGTATCCACACAGGAGCTGAGGGCATTTGCTCAGTGGCCGCAGGAGCAGGCTGCACCCGTACTGCACAATCTGGCAGACATGCGGAAGGCTATGCTGACAGCCGATGCATGGCGCTCGTTTGTCATCGTCGTGCTGGGGTGCATGGCACTGGGCTGGTATGCCTATCAGAGCCGGAAAGGCAAGACCCCCGTTGTGCAGCTGGCTGTGTTGCTCGGCGTGCTGTGTCTGGCCGACCTGTGGACTGTGAACAAGCGCTATCTTAACGACTCGATGTTTGTGCCCAAACAGGAGCGCGAGCAGGCGCAGCCCATGACGCAGACCGACAAGCTCATACTGCAAGACAAGACACTCGACTACCGTGTACTTAACTTCGCGTCAAACACCTTCAACGAGAACGAGACCAGCTACTATCATAAGAGCATAGGCGGCTACCACCCTGCCAAGCTGCGCCGCTATCAGGAACTGATAGAGGCTCACATCGCTCCTGAGATGCAGACCACCATGCAGGCCATTGCCAATGCTCAGGGCGACATGGGCCAGGTGCGTGGCGACTCTGTGTGGCCTGTACTCAATATGCTCAATACGCGCTACATGATAATACCCCTCAGCCAGGGACAGACATTGCCACTGCTGAACCCATACGCACAGGGCAATGCTTGGTTTGTTGACAACATACGATATGTTGACAATGCCAATCAGGAGCTTGACGGACTGTCGCAGGTCAGCCTTAGCCACGAGGCTGTGGCCGACCGCAGCTTCGAAGCTGTGTTGGGCCAGGCTACGCCAGCCGACAGTACGGCTAAGGTGACATTGGTCAGCTATGAACCAAATAAGTTGGAATACAGCGTACAGAGCCAGCAGGGTGGGGTGGTTGTCTTCTCCGAGATTTACTACCCACACGGCTGGACTGCAACTGTCGATGGACAGCCTGCAGAGCTTGGACGCGTCAACTATGTACTCAGAGCCATTCGCGTACAGCCGGGACAGCATAAGGTGCTGCTCAGCTTCTATCCTGCCAGCCTGAGTCTGACCGAAGGCTTGGCGTTTGGAGCCTTGGCGCTGCTGGTCGTGGTGGCCCTGGCTGTCTTGTTCATGTGGTGGCGACGCCGCTCTTAATACCCATCTCTCACTTCTCAACTTCTCAACTTTGAAAATGAGATACGCTATTGTTGGTACAGGAGGCATAGGCGGCTACTATGGTGGCCGCCTAGCTCAGAGCGGGCAGGAGGTGCATTTCTTGTTGCGCAGCGACTATGAACATGTGTGTCGGCATGGACTGCGCGTTGACTCGTGTCGGGGCGATTTCGTATTGCCACATATACGTGCATACAACAATACGGAGGACATGCCGACGTGCGACGTGGCTCTGGTCTGTATCAAGACCACTCGCATGGAGGCACTGCCTCGGTTGCTGAAACCGCTGCTGCAAGCAGACACTGTGGTTGTCTTGATACAAAATGGCATAGGTTTGGAGGCTGACATGCAACGGCAGCTGCCCGGTGTGCAGATAGCGGCCGGTCTGGCCTTTGTCTGTACTGCAAAGGTAGGACCGGGCCATGTGTCGCATCAGGACTATGGCCTGCTCAATCTGGGCAACTATTCCTGTCATGGCGACGAACGGCTGCAACAGGTGGCCGACGATTTCAGTCGGGCAGGCATTAAGACACAACTTGTGGAGTATGCTGAGGCGAGGTGGAAAAAGGCGGTGTGGAATATGCCGTTCAATGGCATGACTGTTGCGCTCGACTGCACAACAGACCAGCTGCTGGCTCACCCTTCAACGCGAGCGCTGATATACGAGCAGATGCTTGAGGTGGTGGCCGCGGCTCAGGCTGTGGGGGTGCAGACCATCGGACCAGACTTTGCCGACCAGATGATGGAAATGACGTTCAAGATGAAACCATACAAGCCCAGCATGAGGCTCGACTACGACTTCCATCGCCCAATGGAGATCGACTATCTATATACACGAGGAATAGAAGAGGCGCGTCGTGCTGGCTGTCCAATGCACAAGATAGAAATGCTGGAGCAGGAACTGCGCTTTATCCAGTCCAGATACATTTAGCCCAAATTGGTCGTTGGAAATTTTGGCACGGAAGAACACAGAAAAACACGGGCTTTATACATAGCAAATCAAGAAAAGCCATGCTCTTCCGTCTAAAGACCAATCTGGTTCAAAACTGAAAGGTGAGAGCTAAGAGGTAAAACTCTAAACTCTCACCTTTCAGTTCTCAGCAGCTCTCAATTGGCGATGAACTTCTTGCCGTTTCGGATGTACATGCCGTGCTGACGGATGTGCCGCACGCGGCGTCCCTGCATGTCATAGACGCTGCCAGGCTGCTGTTCTCTGGCTGTTGTCTCGTCAGAGGCCAGCTCGATAATGCCAGTGGGACTGTTGTAGTTGTCATAGCTGAAAGCCACTCCCTGCAGGTCGCCCCATATCATTTGCTCCAGTCCAGGATAGTCAACGAAGGGATTACGGTTGTTTTGTATGCCATATACGGCTGCGTTGCGGTTTAGCTCCTTCTCGCTGACGGGGTCGTTTTCGGCCCAACGCAGCAGCATGTTGAGGGCCCATGTGGTGAAGGCAGGATAGCTGTTGCCCGCCAGCATATCGCTGCTCCAGTCGGCTATCTTGTCTGCATAGCACGTAGCCATGTAGAAATATATACGTGCAAAGTCGCCCTTGTACTCATCGTTAGGCTCAAACACCTTTCCCGAGTATCCCAAGCCCGACTTTGCGTTGCCCAACTTGGAGAAACCGCCGTTTGACTGGTATGTGGGATTGCTTGTCTCGCCGTATGGGTAGTTGCTTCGGCGGTTGTTGACATAGCTGTCCGCCGGAATGACATGCATCAGGTCGGTGTACATGGCCGATTGCTTGTCGCTGTCGAACCAGCTTGCAGGCATGGAGTGTTCGCGGTTGTAGTTGTCTCCCTCCTGATGGAAACTGCTGTGGTTCTCGTCGGTGCCTGGGGTGAAGTTGGAAGTGCTCGAGTACATGTCCCATATCTTGCCGTCGGGCCTGATGTCGGTCGTCTTATAGTCAGTATATAGCTGGCTGTATGTGCGCTTGGTATGGGTCTTGATAATGTTGTGCAAGGCTGCTTTGAGAGCGCTGCCGCTCTTGCCGTTGGCTTGCTTGTAGTAGGTGCCGCTGTTGTTGGGCCCCTGGGCTGCCGCTGGCATGGCAGCCAGCAGGAGTGAAGCGGAGACAATGCTGCCGCAGAGTAGAATTTTTTTCATAGTTAAAAGTTCGTAGTGTACGGTTAAGAGTTCATTTTAGTTGACAAATACCTCTCACCTCTGAGTTCTCAATTCTCAAGTTACTTGATTTTGGTTGCAAAGTTATGCAAAATAAAGATTATCTCCAAATGTTTTTGTAGTTTCCATAGAAAATGTATAACTTTGCGTCCTGTTTTATATTATGCAGACGCTACATTGCAAATGAACAGTGACACCATAGCCCGCGCCTTGCAGTGGCGGGAGCGACATCTCAGTCAGCGTGTCTTCATCATATTGTTGGCCTTGCTGACGGGGCTTTTCTGTGCTGTGGCAGCCTTTGTTCTCCACTGGATAATACACCAGATAGAATTGCTGCTTACAGGCCGCTTCAATGCCAGCGGAGCCAACTGGCTCTACCTGGTCTATCCAGCGGTTGGCATATTGCTTACCTTACTTTTTGTGCGATATATTGTCAAGGATAATATATCTCATGGCATAACACGCATTCTGTATGCCATCAGTACCAATCACAGTCGTCTGCGGGCACACAATTGCTGGACGTCGCTTGTGGCTTCGGCTGTTACCATCGGTTTCGGTGGCTCTGTAGGCGCCGAGGCTCCAATAGTGCTGACTGGCTCTGCTATAGGCAGCAATCTGGGCCAGTGGCTTAAGCTGGACAACAAGACGCTTATGCTTCTTGTGGGCTGCGGTGCCGCCGGTGCAATAGCAGGTGTGTTCAAGGCACCGATAGCGGGTCTGGTATTCACTATAGAGGTGCTGATGATAGACCTGACCATGGCATCGTTGCTGCCTATACTGGTGAGCTGTGTCACAGCCACATGCGTTACATATATTTTCAGCGGCGACGCAGCGCTTTTTTCCTTCAGGCTTGACAATGCTTGGACAGTGGATCTAATACCGGCCTGCCTTTTGCTTGGCGCTACGTGTGGTGTGGTGAGTCTGTACTTTATACGAATGTCTGGGGCAATGGACAGCATGTTCAGCCGCTTGGGCAATCGGATGTGGGCCAGGTATCTCATGGGTAGCCTGTTGCTCAGTGCCCTAATCTTCTTTTTCCCATCGCTCTATGGCGAGGGATATGGTAGCATTGACATGTTGCTCAATGGTCAGGACTTGCAGGTGCTGAACAATTCATTTTTTTCTGGCCAGCATCGCTTGCTTGTGCTGTACCTAGCGCTTGTTGTCGTGGCAAAGGTAGTGGCCACCAGTGCCACCAATGGTGGTGGTGGCTGCGGCGGTACCTTTGCCCCAAGTCTTTTCACTGGATGCTTCACAGGCTTTCTCTTCGCCAGAATATGGAACACGGAGCAAGTAGGAGTCGTGATACCAGAGAAGAACTTTGCCTTGATGGGTATGGCTGGTCTCATGTCTGGTGTAATGCATGCACCACTGACCGGCATTTTCCTTATTGCAGAGCTGACGGGTGGTTACGATCTCTTCTTGCCGCTAATGATAGTCAGTGTTACAGCATACCTTACCATAGCCATGTTTGAACCTCACAGCATTTACAGTAGGCGATTGGCGCGCGAGGGTAAACTCATAACCCACCATACAGACAATGCCGTGCTGACGCTGATGCAGCTCGACAGCGTTATGGACCGCGCCACTGAGACCGTGCATCCAGATATGGAGCTGGGACAGATGGTTCATCGTATATCGCGTTCAAAATCGACTGTGCTGCCAGTGACCGATGCTGCCGGGAGACTGCTCGGGCAGATAGACATAAGTAGTACTCGACATGTGTTGTTCCGCACCGAGCTGTACCATCGTTTCAAGGCTGGTCAGCTGATGCAACAGCCACCTGCAACGCTGATGGCTGACATGCCCATGACCGACGTGGTCAGGACCTTTGAGCAGACTCATGCCAACCACCTGCCTGTATTGTCGTCCGACGGCCGCTTGCAGGGATATGTGTCGCGCACACGCATGTACACGATGTATAGAAAGATGGTGGCCGACATGAGCCAAGAGTAAATCGCTGCAGACGACCGCTCGAACTTTGTTCGCTTTGCCTGCAAAGAACTCTAAATTCTTAATTCTAAATTCTTAAATCGCAAATGGTTTTACTGAGTTTTGACACAGAGGAGTTTGATGTCCCTCGTGAACATGGTGTCGATTTTGACACGCTGCGCGAGGGAATGGCCGTGTCGGTTGAGGGAACCAATCGTATATTGGATGTGCTCAAGGCAGAAGGTGTCAAGGCCACTTTTTTCTGCACGGGCAATTTTGCAGAACACGCACCGGCCACCATGCGGCGTATCATGGACGAGGGACACGAGGTGGCCTGTCACGGTGTAGATCACTGGCAGCCGAAGGATACAGACTTTCGAGAGTCGAAGCGCATTGTCGAGCGTGTGACAGGCCTGACCGTCAATGGCTATCGTCAGCCACGCATGTTTCCCGTCAGCGACGAGTCCATAGAGCAGGCAGGCTATATTTACAACTCATCGCTTAATCCTGCTTTCATACCTGGTCGGTACATGCACCTGACGGCACCGCGTACGTGGTTCATGAAGGGGCGTGTGATGCAGATACCTGCCTCGGTGACACCATGGATACGCTTCCCATTGTTCTGGCTGGCCCTGCATAATCTGCCGCTGGGGCTATACGAGTGGCTGGTTGTGCGTACGCTGAAGCACGACGGCTATTTCGTTACATATTTCCATCCATGGGAGTTTTATGACTTGAAACAGCACCCTGAGTTCAAGATGCCATTTATTATCAAGAATCATAGTGGTATGGATCATGCCATGCGACTGGGTCATGTAATAAGGACACTGAAGAAGAGAGGTGAGCAGTTTGTCACATTCACGGAGTTTGTGAGAAAAGGAGGAGTAAAGAAGGAGTAAAGAAGGAGTAAAGAAGTAAGGAGCGGTAATATGATAAAGTTGGCGATAGTGTCTCCCTGCTATAATGAGGAGGATGTACTGTGGCGTTCGGCAGAACGGTTGACGGCACTGTACAATGAGATGGTTGAAGACGGACGTATCAGCCACGACAGCGTGATTGTGTTTGTCAACGATGGCAGCAAGGATCGAACCTGGGAAACGATAGAGCGTTTACACCAGCAGAATTCGTTTGTGCGTGGCATCAATCTGACACGCAACGTTGGCCACCAGAATGCCATCATGGCTGGCATGATGACGGCTCGTGAGTGGGCGGATGCTGTCGTTACCATTGATGTAGATTTACAGGACGACCTGCAGGCCATTCCCAGGATGGTTGATGATTTTGTCGCAGGCAACGAGATTGTGTATGGAGTCAAGGTGTCGCGACAGGCAGACCCATTGCTGAAGCGCTTTTCTGCTCAGGCTTTCTACAAACTGCAGTCGGCAATGGGCGTGGATAGTATATTCAATCACGCTGACTTCCGGCTGATGAGTCGGCGCGCCTTAGACATGCTTTCTGGCTATCAGGAACGCAATCTCTATCTGCGTGGCCTGATTCCATTGATGGGTCTTCAGAGTACGACAGAAGATGACATTATCAGCAGCCGTGAGTCCGGCCAGTCGAAATACACGCTTAAGAAGATGTTGGGGCTTGCCCTTGATGGGATTACATCATTCTCTGTGCGTCCCATATATGGCATTATCTATCTTGGACTGTTCGTGCTAATGGTCAGTTTGGCTATTGGGGTATATGTGATACGTGCCATTATAGTCGGTACAGCCGTTCCTGGTTGGGCTTCCCTTATTCTTAGTGTCTGGCTCACCAGTGGTTTCCTGATGATTTCCGTTGGCATAGTTGGCATATACATAGGCAAGATATATACCGAGGTGAAGCACCGACCTCTTTATAACATCAAGGAGATTCTTGAATGACAGATCAAAGAGATTCTTGAATGACAGAAAGAGGGCGTGTCCGCTGTTGGAACACGCCCTCTCTGTTATCTGTAGATGTTAGTATTACTCTTCAGCAGCTGCTTCCTCAGCGGCTTCGGCTTCAGGGGCCTCTTCAACTGCGGGAGCTGTTTCCTCGGCGGGAGCCTCGGGCTGTGCAGCCACCTCAGGCTCGGGCTCGTTTTCGGCCACAACCTTGACGGGGATTTCTATGACCACCTCCTTGTGCAGGTGTACCAGTGCGACATAGTCGCCCACCTTCTTGATGTCCTTCATGGTGATGAGCTTGCGGTCTATGTCGTGACCCAGCTTGCCCAGCTCCTCGGCTACCATGGCAGCGTTAACCGAACCATAGAGCTGGCCCGTGGTGCTGACCTTGGCGGCTATCGTCAGGCTTGTGCCTTCCAGACCCTGTCCCTTCTTCTCAGCTTCGGCCTTAATGGCAGCCAGCTTGTGAGCCTGCTGTTTCAGATTCTCTGCCAACACCTTCTTTGCGCTGGGAGAAGCAATAACTGCCTTCTGCTGCGGGATAAGATAGTTACGGCCGTAGCCAGACTTTACATTCACTATATCGTTCTTGTATCCAAGCCCGATGATGTCTTCTTTCAGAATAAGTTCCATAATCTTATACTTACATTTTATTTCATCAAGTCAGTCACGTAGGGCAGCAAGGCTATCTGGCGGGCACGCTTTACGGCCTGAGCCACGCGGCGCTGATACTTCAGCGAGGTACCAGTGATGCGGCGGGGCAGAATCTTACCCTGCTCGTTGAGGAACTTCTTGAGGAACTCGGGATCCTTGTAGTCTATATACTTGATGCCGCTCTTCTTGAAACGGCAGTACTTCTTGCGCTTGGTGTCAATGGTGGGAGCGTTCAGGTAGCGAATCTCCGACTGCTGTGTCTGTTGTACTTCTGCCATGGTTAAGCCTCCTCTTCTTTTTTACCCAGTTTGTTACGACGCTTCTCTGCATACTCAATGGCATACTTCTCCAGCTTGACGGTTTGGAAGCGTATTACCTTCTCGTCGCGGCGATAGGCTGTCTCAAGTATCTTCACCACTGTGGGCTCAGCCTTGAACTCCAGCAGGCAGTAGAAGCCTGTTGATTTCTTCTGGATGGCGTAGGCCATCTTCTTCAGTCCCCAGGTCTCCTCGTTCACAATCTCGGCACCCTGATCCTCGAGTACCTTCCTGAACTTAGCGACCGTTTCCTTCATCTGTTCATCAGACAAAACGGGAGTCAAAATGAAAACGGTTTCGTATTGGTTCATACGTTTTTTGATGTTGATAAATAATGTGTTTTGCAAAATTGCGGCGCAAAGGTAGTGTTTTTTCCTTAATTGGCAAAATATTTCCTCGCTTTTTTGCTTTTTTTATTTTGTTTCATGTGTTTTATAGAGTCAACCAGCAAGTGCTTTCCGCCTAAATTCTGCACATGTGATGGCTGTGGCTATCGCCACGTTAAGGCTTTCTGCTGTATCGTCGGGAGTCAGTGAGAAGTTTGGTATGAGAAGCTTGTGACTGACTCGGGCGGCTACCTGCTCTGATATGCCGTTGCCTTCGTTGCCCATAATAATGACGCCATGCTGTGTCAGCGACTGGCGATACATGTCTGTACCGTTGAGCATGGTGCCATATACGGGAACATCCGATGGCAGGGCAGACAGCCATTCGTTCAGGTCATAATATATAATATGTACGCGCGCAATACTGCCCATTGTGGCCTGTACCACCTTCGGACTCCATGCATCGGCGGTGTCCGTGCTACACAGAATGGTGCCAATGCCAAACCAGTCGGCCAGACGGATGATGGTGCCTAAATTGCCAGGGTCTTGTATTCCGTCAAGGGCAAGTACCAGCTCTCGCGCTGGCAGTTGGAGCACAGATGGCTGCATGGCTGCGTCGGCCGCCTGCTCAGGTAGGGGGAAGAGAGCCAGCACCTGTTGTGGATGTTGCAGGAAGCTGACATGCTGTAGTTCCGAAAGACTAATCTCGTGTATCTGATTGGAGAGTGTTTGACGGGTGTGTATCTGACTGGAGAGTATCTGATTAGCGGGTATCTGACTGGCGGGTATCTGTCCGAAGCCGTCGGCACTGTGTTGTTCCACCCATTGGCTGGTGGCAAAGATGACGCGGGGGGGCATGCGGCGTAGCAGGTCGCCTACCACCTTCGGACCCTCGGCTACGAAGAGGCCCTCGCGCTGGCGATACTTCTTCTGTTCCAGACTGCGTATCAGCTTTTGTTGGCTTTTGCTTATCATAGTTGGTCTGTTCTTCACTCTTCGTTCTTCACTCTTTCGTGTCTGGTATGCAGGAAATTGCGGTTGCGCCGATCCAGGCGGAACAGGTTGCTAATCAGCAGTGCCACGAGTGAAGGCAGCTTTACCAGCGAAGCAAAGGCACGCACGTTGCGTAATGGTTTGGGCAGAGCAACCAGCAGCGACATGCAGAAGACTGCGGTCAGACACCACCATTTTATTGAGGCATGTGGTGAGAACAATGTTACGATTACTGATAAAGCAGGCAGAAGCACAAGCAGTATGCTGCGTGGGATAAGGGCTTGCTGTAGGGTCTTGTCGATATAGTCGATATTGCAGCGCAGCATGGCCGAAGGGTATCCGGGCAGCAGAGCCAGCAGACTCTGTAGCTGTGCTGACATCCATCTAAGCCGCTGCTGTTGGAAGCTGCTGCTGTTTGCCACTTTTTCGTCCATCACGTGAATATTCTCGGCATAGTGGATATGTACACCCTCGGTTAGTAGCATTTTCTCCAGCTCGCGGTCTTCGCCTGCTGTCTGCAGCCTGTCTGTGTGCTGCTTGAACCAGTCGTGACTGAAGCACATGCCCGAGCCAATCAGGGCTGCCGACAGTCCCACGCGATTGTGCCCTCGACGGAAGATGGTGTTGTTTATCTCTTCGCTCAGACTGTCGAGCATAGCCACCTGGCCGCTACTGTTTTTTGCTGTGCGGTGGCACTGTATGGCGGTATAGCCTTGCATGCACACCTCTGACAGTTGGCTGAGGAAGTCGGGACTTATAATATTGTCGGCATCAAGTACTACCACATAATCGTATTGTCCTGCGGTATGATGAACAGCATACTGCAACGCACGTGCCTTGCTGCTGTTCTCAAACTGTGGTCGCTGAAGTGTGAGTGGCAAGTCGGAGAGCATGCTGTCAGTTGCGGCTTGCTGATGGTCGCTGACAATTGTCACGGTGTATAGCTCCTGCGGATACAGCTGTGCCAGAGCAGCGCGCGCAGTAGCGAGGATTACCGCGTCTTCCTGGTAAGCAGGAATAATGATAAGGAAGCGAAGAGTAGATGGTTGCGCACTCAACTTCCTATTCATCCTCGCTGGCAGATGAGCTGCCAAGGCGAAGAATGCTACGTACGCCACCGAGCCAGCCATTAACAGCCACAGCAGAATATCCATGTTGTATGTTTTTGGTTACTTGTACGGGCTTGCGCAGGAAGCGCTTGTATATCAGCATTGGTGCATGCAGGAAGGTCTTGTCCCAGTGTTCGTCAACGAGGTAGTTTGGTGTGGCGAGTGCAAAGGCAAACAGCACTATGGCGCTTATTACCCACCACTTGATGACGAGAGAGAAGAAGATGAAACACAGCGTTACGTCCATCAGCATGATGATTGCCATCATGGTGGTGCGAGGAATGAGCAGCCACTGCAGCAGTTTGTCCAGCATGTCATAGTCGCGATGCAGCAGGGCACTGGGCAGATAGCGCATGTTGCTTATGAAGGCTTGGCGCTGCAGGCGTATCCATGACGAGCGTGTCTGGTTGAAGTCGCGCTCATAGCGGGCCTTCTCGTCGAAGACGTGAATATCATCGGTGTAGTCAATGAAGATATGGTCACGCATGAGCATGGCTTCCATCTCTTTCTGCTCGTCAGGATTGTTCACTTTCATTATTGCGTGCCAGAACCAGTCGAAATCGTAGGCCATGCCAGTGTCCGAGAGCGATGCCGACAGACCTATTGACACATGTCCACGGCGGAAGATGTTGTTGTTTATCTCGCCAGCCACGGCTTCCAGTCGAGCCACAGGTGTGTCGCGACGGTAAGACACGACGTGTGTCTGCATGCACTTAGTGCCTGAGCTGACGTATGCGTTGTTCAGCAGCTCAAGATAGTCGGTGTCAATGAGGTTGTTGCCGTTGAGTATAAGCACCACGTCGTACTGCTTGAACCTGGGCAGATGCAACATGGCATACTGTAGCAGTTTGCTGCGTGTGGCATCTTTCAGGTTGGGGGTGATGAGTGTTACAGGCAGTTGGGCCAGTCGCATATTAGTCATCTCCTGTTGGTGGTCGGAGATGACGGTAATGTCAAACTGGCGCTGTGCATAGCTCTGTGCAAGTATTGAGTTGACCGTGGGAATGACGGTGCGGTCCTGTTTGTGGGCCAGCACAAGCACAATGAAGCGTAGCAACTGCTTCTGCTGCGTTTCGCCTGTTTCGCCTCTGTTCCACAGTGAGCATACTGCGAAGAACAGAATGTATGCCGTCGCAAATGCAACTATGGCGAAGAACACGATGTCTATAATCTGTACCAGTGTCATCATTGGCGTGTCAGTGTGGCTTATGGTTTCGGTTGTGTACCGTTGTCAGGGTGTTGTCGCATAAGAGGGCCATAGTGTCCGCCAAGATAGTCGCCTATAGCCATGACGAGGCTGCGGCGTCTTTCTCCCTGGCGGCTGAATGTGTACCTCAGCCAGTCGCGCGTGGCAACTACTGCCATCTGGTATGCCAGCGAAGCATAACGGTATGGTCCTCGCAGATTCCTGCTGGCAAACAGCAGTCGGTTGCGCGTCAGGTAGTATGTCTTAAGCGGACTGTCCTGTCCTGTTGTCTTGCTTGCCTTATGGTAAATGTGGCAGTTGGTGGCCACGGCAATACCATAGCCTGCGTTGCGCACGGCCAGGCTCCAGTCCAGCTCCTCGTAGTAGAGGAAATAGCCTTCATACATCAAGCCCGCCCGCTGCACGACATCGCGTCGCGTCAGCATTGCTGCGCCGTGGGCGTATGGCGTTGGGCACAGGGTGGGGGTGTTGTCGCTTATAGAGGTGATGGCATGGTTGCGCAGGGTGACATGCGACAGGGGGGTGTAGCCAGCCCATTGTACTGTGGCTTCGCCATCGTCGTTCAGTATCACTGGACACAGCAGCCCCAACTCTGGCTGTTGCCGCATTGTCTGAGCCATTCGCTGCAGCATGTCTGTCGCCATCTCTGGCTGTGCCGCCGGTCGGCAAAGCGCTGCATCGTTGTTTACAAAAAACAGAAGGCTTCCTTCGGCATGTTTCACCCCCAGGTTGTTTGCGCCAGCAAAACCGAGGTTTTCATTGCTCCTTACCACCTTGGCTTTCGGGTAGCGTTGCTGCAGCCTGTCAGCCTCGTCGTTGTCAGAGCCATTGTCAACCACCACCACGTCAAGTCCCTCCATGCCAAATGGTATGGTGTCCATCAACTCGCATGTATCGTCATAGCCATTATAGTTGATGGTGATAATACTTATGCTGTGACTGTCTGACACGTGTGTGCGTTGCCTTAGTCCGTTATACTCTCTTAGACTGTTGCTTCAGTAGTTTCTGCCTTCTCCGCTCCTGCTCCTCTGCCAGTAGCCTGTTCTCTTGTACCTCCCATTCGTCTTCCATTAGGTGCAAGTTGAAGATAATGGCCAGAGACCCGTAGAAGAGCAGGTCATTGGGGAACTGCATTAGCACCTGGTTGCCATAGCCGCCGAGTTGTATTGAGGCAAAGGCTGCACATATTCCGCCGCCTATGCCTCGCAGCCGCGGATTTTTTATCTGGAAGAATACCACCCAGCAGGCTGCAATGAACATTATTGCTGTAGTGACAAGGAAGACGGATATGCCGACATAGCCCGTGTGTACCCAGATGAACACATACTCGGAGTCAGGCGGAATACCAGCCAGTGTACGATAGCGGTTGTTTGGTGGTATGTTCTCGACCGAACGGCCAACTCCGATACCGAAGGGAGCTTCGTCGAGGTATTTCTTCATCGACTGCTGGTTGATGGTACGCACATTGGCCGAGGCGTCATTCTTGTTGAAGGTGGAGCGCATTCGACGTATGGTGGGGTTGCCGTTGCCTATGTCGGTGAAGGCGAGGAATATCACAAGGACAGTGAACACCGCACCGGCCCATGCCATAATCTTGACAGACTTGGACAGTATGAGATATACAACGAAACCGAAAATTATGCACGCCATGGCCGTTCGCGTACCCGACAGCATCATGCCGTATGTGGTGACACCACCGGCAATGAGGAAAAAGAGACGGTCGCGCTTCAGGCGTGATGTCAGTCCCGTGGCATAGAACACCAGGGCACTGCTGGCGGCATTGATACCGTATGTGGCGGCGTCGTTCATCAGTGAGAAGTAGCGCACAATGCCATTGACTCGGTGGGTGCGGTAGCCTACGGCGTTGAACCACCTTTGCTCAGGCGCAGTGAAGCCAATGTTCTTCTGCTGCCATGCCCAGTAGGTACAGAAGATACTCAGTATTGCCCACACATATAACAGCTTACGTAGCTTCTCGGGAGTGTTGATGTAAATAGAATAGATAATGAACGCATAGACCAGCTTGAAGGCCATCAGTCGTGCGCCTGTGAACCAGGGGCCTACTATGTCGCCATAGTCCACCGTGTTGTTTAGCAGCTCCAGCGTGATAAACGCGCACCACACCATCAGCATCAGCCCCATCAGGTTGGCCAGGCGCTTGAACTGCATGTCCTCGGCGTCAATTATGGCCAGCATAATCAGAACTATTTCCAGACCTTCGTTGGGCAGTGAGACCGGTACGGGGAAATTAATGTACTTGGTCAGACCCATAACGAAGAAATTGAATACGAACAGTACCCAGAACACCATCATTCGATGGTTGAGCAACAAGTAGGTTACCCCAATAAGTACAGGCACACCCCCGAAGACAACGGCAAAACCTGGCAGTCCTGCCGACTTCATGGTATAAAGTCCCAGCACGAACAGCAGTATAAGCAACAGGTATCGCCCGTTGTTATATATGCTGGCGCCACCGTTGGGCATGTGGGTGTTGATTGCCTGTATCTTATTTTGCATGGCTGTTTTCCACTGCTGTCAGGCCCAGTTGCGAGATGCGATATACAAAGTTGCTGAAGCGTGTATATGGCGGCAGCTGACCCACAAACTCCTCCACGGCATAGCGGTTGGCTTCCGTGAGGTACATGAAGAGTGTGTTCTTGTCTTCCAGTTGCTCGTTCAGTTCGTTCAGGGCTTTCTGGTCTATGTCCTTCCATGTGCGGTTGGCCCTTGTCACCATAAGGTTGATGGTGCCCATGTTGAGCAGTGCAGGCGGTATGGAGTAGCTGTCGAGATTGGGATACTCCACAATGGCTATCTCGTCGGGCATGATGTCGGGGCATAGGTCCTTAATGTCTTTTGCCATGACAAACTTGCTGTCCTCGGCCAGGAAATCCTCGTCGTATGTCAGTCGCCTTACCTGCAGGCCCAGGCTGACCCAGTAGTTCTCCAGCTCTTGTGCAATGTAGCTCTTTCCGTTTGCAGCGTCGGTGGATAGCAGGTTCAGTACGTTCTGCTGTCCCTCCTTGAAATGTGGCAGCAGCGCCCGGCTAAGCTGGTGCAGAGCCATGTCGTTGATGGTCTTGTTGTAACGGCGGTAGCGCAGGTTGCTCTCCTTGGGGAAGCAGCCCATGACGGGTATCTTGGTGATACGTTCGGAGCGCATTTTGTCGCGCAGCGTGCGATCCAGCATCTCTACGATGAAGAAGAACAGGGCCGTCAGCAGGAATGTCAGCATGAAGGCACCCAGCAGTATCATCATGCGGTTGGTGGGCTGGGCGTTCAGTGGGAACATGGGCGGTGTAAGCACCCTCAGCGTGGCGGTTGTCATCTGCAGGTTCTTCTGGCGCAGTCGGGCTGCGTTCAGTGCCTTCAGCATCTCCATGTAGTTGCCCTCGATAAATCCGATGTGACGCTCACGCCGCCCCAGCTCGGCACCGATTGGTGCAAAGTAGATGAAGTCCTTGTCTATCTTCTGCCTCATGATGTCCTGGGCGTTGATACGTGCCTCGGTCTCTTTCAGCAGCAGGAAGTTGGTGAGCCACGGTTCCAGCAGCCGCTCCTTCTTCACACCCTGGTCTGTCGAGAACGATCCAGCCTCAATACTGGTCGTAAGCTGCTTTATGGTGTTCATGGCTTCTTGCAGTTCCTTTTCGGCCTTGGCCAGTTCGGTCTGAGCCTCCACGTCGTCGCCGCCATTCTCGCTGTTCATCAGTCGCAGGTTGGCTATTCGGCTTTGCAGGCGCGAGATGTCGCGCACCTTCATTGTGAACTGCTCACTCTCCGTCAGTTTCTTGGCACGGTCGCCCAGCATGTTTTCCAGATAGTTGGTAATGGCCTCCGTAGTGGTCTTGTCCATCAGCAGCGTGTTGTCGCTGACGTCCTGGTTGGCTTGCAGTATGGACAGCTGCTTGGTCTGCTCGCCATAGTTGATTATTCGCTTGCGTATGTTGTAGTTGATGAGTTCGTTCTCGGCTCTGGTCAGGGTGCGGAACAGGCGGTGCACCTCGCGCTCAAAGTACTTGATGACGTTGTTTGTCTCGCCGTATCTCATGTCCTGGTACTGGCGCGCAAACACAGTGTTCAGCAGGTCTATCGTGTTGTAGCAGATACCAGGGTCATTGGCCGAGTAGCTGATGTCAATGATGTCTGTGCCGCTCACCTGCATGGGCTTCAGCCGCGAGTTGATGGACGATGTGCTGAAGTAGGGGTGGTATGTGGTTATTGCGAACAGATAGTTGTCTTGAGTTGGTTTTTCGTAGGCCTTCAGGTTGGCGTATGTCTGTGCCTCGCTGTTATGGTCGATGAGTCCCTTCACCTCTGCCGGCACGCTGTTGTACAGCTCGCGGAAGTGTTCGGCCGTTATATAGTTGTTGTCCTTGCGCAGGTTGCCGTACATCATGCAGCGGGCAAAGAGTCGCAGTCCCACCTCGTGGATGGTGGTCTCGGTTGTGATGATATATAGCAGGTTGTGAATGTTTGTCTGCTGGTTGCCCATCGTACCAACACCGCCTTCCAGGTTGTAGGCCGTTATCATGCCAGTATATATAGATGTATTGGCATTATAGGTCTTCTCCATGTTGCGTGTCATGAACAGCGCTACGATGAAAGCAATGATTGGTAATATCACAAGATACCATCTGATCTTGTACAGGAATCTGACTACATATCTGAAAATGTCCATGGCTCTACGTTTGTTGTTTGGTTTAACTATATGTTCTCTTCAGCTTGTGCGTTTCATTCAGTTGTTCTGTTCAGCTGATTTCTTCTTGGCGGCCTCTGCTTCTTTCTTTGCCTGTTTGTCCAGTTCCTTCTTTGCCTTTTCGTCAGCTTTCAGCAGTTCTTTCTCCTTCTTTTCGCCCTCCTTGGCCGCTTTGCGCAGCCGCTTCTCCGTGGCCTTGTTCTCACGTGCTATCTCCTTGGCCGACTTCTGTTCGTCGTCAAGCGTTATTTCCGTGGTGGTGTTGGTCAGAATGGGAGTACGCGACAGTATTTCCAGCGTGATGATGTCCACCGTCACCTTGGACTGCAGGCTTTGGAATTTTGTCACGGCCTGGTCTTCTCTCAGTTTCGTCTCGGCAAAGGCGCCCACGCTTAGGTCTCCTTGCTGGAACTGTATCTGCGTAAGCTGTCCGGCACCCTGATAGACGGCTGCGTTTTCGCCTGCCGTCTTCAGGGCCACCAGGTCGTTGGTTATGTTCACATATAGGGTTGCAATCTGCAGTTTCAACTGTTCGTAAGCCACGTCCTTGGCCAGCCGTGCCTGTTCCATCTCCAGGCGCTTGCGCTTGACAGAGGCTCCCAGGTCCAGAACGTCGTCGAGCGGCAGGCTGATGCTGACGCCTACGTTCCAGTAGCTCTGCTCCGACCCCTGGAACTGGTATATCATGTTGTTGTACGTGCTTGAGCTGTTGCCCCACATGTCGGCTTTGCCATAGCTGTACGAGCCGTGTCCGTTGATGTAGGAGAAAATATGCTTCTTCTGCTTGTTCATTTCCGCCTTGGCCAGTTCCTGTGCCTTGGCCAACGACAGTATCTGCGGGTTGCTTTTTGCGTTTTCGAGCAGTATGGCCAGCGGCGGTAGGTGGAATTTCGAGAAATTGATGGTGTTCTCATCGCTTGAGTCAAAAAAGCCCGCACTGATTCCACTCTCGTTGAACTGGGCGGAAACATTGGACGTGCAGAGCATGACGGCAAAGAACAATGAAAAGTATCTCTTATCCATATTATATTTATTGTATATACTATATATATTAATGTATAATGTACAGTGTACAGCGTCAGACGTCGTCTTTCTGTATAAACGCGGTGAATGTCTTGAGTATTATCTTCATGTCGAGTGCAAAGCTGTATTTCTGGCCATATTCTATGTCTAACTGCTTGCGTTCCTCGGCGCTCATCTTTCCCTTCCTGCTTCGTTCCTCCACCTGCCATAGTCCTGTCAGTCCGGCGGGCGCCATGAAACGGTCTATGTTGTTATCTACCGTCAGCTTCTCGGCTTCGTACAGTGGCAGTGGCCTGTTGCCAACCACAGACATGTCGCCTTTCAGTATGTTGAACAGCTGCGGCAGCTCGTCTATGCTGTACTTGCGTATGAAGCGCCCCACACGGGTGACGCGTGGGTCGTTCTCTATCTTGACAAAGGCATTGCTTATGTCCTCGGCCTTTTGCCGTGAGAACTCGTCTTCCGACACAACAAAGTCGTCGCCTATCAGCATTACCTCTTCGTCCTGCATCATGACCGCATTCTCTATGTCCTGCTCCGACATCGGTACGATGTGGCTTGCGTTGGCTTCGGTGCCGTCGTTTTCGTCTGCTTTTGCCTCGGCATATTTGTTTTCGGTCTTGCTCAGCTCCTTCAGCCTCTTTTCGGCATTGACGTACATGGAGCGGAACTTCAGGAACCCGAAAACCTTGTAGTTTGTACCTACTCGCTTGGATTGGAACAGGACAGGCCCTGGACTTTCAAGTTTGATGGCAATGGCCGTGAGGATGAACACCGGCGACAAGGCAATGATACTGGCCGAAGATACCGCTATGTCAAACAGTCGCTTCCACAATGGTATCTTGAAGCTGCGGATCTTGTGCTGGGAAAGCAACGACTCGAACAGTACGCTCTCTTTGTCGCATATAAACTGAATCTTCTTGTTGATCTCGGTGACAGAGGCCGTAACGTCCAGTGTGTCGTTTATGCCACAAGCCTGATAGATGGACCCTTCAGCAGGAGTCAGTGGCGGGG
>FLNV01002255.1_pt1 | contig 27829 bp, 24 predicted proteins | sample 1140351 | NCBI WGS metagenome assembly FLNV01 (sample SAMEA3878207, study PRJEB12797) | bioreactor metagenome | biome: Moose rumen | place: Sweden | collected 2011-10
GGCTCACCGACAAAGTCTCCGACATTTGTTTGCCGGTGATTGTCGGAGATTCTTTGATAAGATTGAGTATTTTCTGCTGACGCTCAGTGAGTTTCTTCTCCGACACATCTCCGACATGGTCTCCGACATTCGGGGTGTCGGAGGCGGCATAAATGATGGTCTGGAATTGGGTTGGAGTAGATTTGAACACAGGCTTCAGTTCGTCCTTATACCCGTCCAAGGCTTTGGTCTCATTACAGATGCGTGTGAGTCCACTGCCTCGCTTCTCCATGTAGTCAAGTTGAGCCATTACGTTTGCAAGAATGGGATTGCGCCTTTCAGAAGACACATCTTTGATGTCCAAATCCTGTATCAGCATACCATTGTACATCCCTCCTGGGGATGTGACAGTGAGACGGTCATCGTATATATCAAGATGTACTTCTCCACCCATCACCGTATAGTCGCGATGGATGAAATGGTTTACCATAGCTTCCAGAACAGCACGCTCTGCATACTCAGGCTTGTTCTTTCTTCCATCGGGCAGTTTCTCCCAACCTCTCTTGGTGTTTGACTTTACGAAATTCATGGCTTCGCGAAGTAGCATGAGGACATTGCCCGTAAATTCAGTATCGTTGATGGCATCGCCCTTTTCCGTTCCGTCCCATCGGGTACAATATAAGCGAGATTGCCACAATGGGCAGTCATCAGCAAACAATGCACCAGCATTCGTTAGGTTCCCAGCACCTGTTACCAGTCCAAACGATAAGAGATACTTCTTGTCCCATTCTTGTTTGGTGCGGTCTTTAAAGGTGTTCGCCAATATTGTAAGGGAATAGTCCTCTGCTTTATAGTCTGTGTGAAGGGAATCAAAAGTTTTGTTGGAACCTTTCAGTACCAAGCGAACCATCTGTTCTGCCGTGGCAGGAAGACTTTCATCACCAACTCGGACAAATGCAATACGCTGACCATCTCCAACGTGGTAATATGGTGTGTAATGCCCTGCGTCGATTTTGAGTTGCAAGATGTGTAAGCCATCTATATCATGGGGAATCATCTCCACCTCTGGCAAGGGATCCATATAGTCACGAATCCTGCTACTGATAGTCTCGCAAACATGCTGCACATCATCAAGTCCTTTGATGACGCCATCATTATCAATGCCAAAGAAAAGGGAACCACCCAAGCCATTGGCAAAAGCGCTTACGCTCTTCAACCAACTCTTAGGTTTCTTCTCTTCAAGCATCACCTTGAAGTCGTATGCTGTACATTCTGCTATCAGAGCCTTTAAATCCATTGTATATGAATACTCGTTTCTTATCTTGCAAAGGTACTCATTTTTATCGAAAGAACGGCATCCATTTGACGTTTCGAGCGTAATTTAAGCAAATTTTATCTAAAAATAAATTTATTGAAGAGTAAAAGTTGCTTTAATTGAAGTTTTTTAGTACCTTTGCACATGACTCGAAGTAGCCCGAAAGGGACAGAGGGTCAAACTTTAGTGGTAAAAGGACGTTTACGAACGTTTTCTTCTGTGTGTGAATCTCGCAAATTCAAGTCTCGGAAGATACGCAACCGGAACGTCCACTTCGGGTGTATTGTACCCTGCTCATTTTTAGTAGTGAGTAGTATCAATATATCACGACGTGGGCTATCTCGAGTTGCTTATCCTGAGACAAGGCGATGCGAGAGCCCACACACGGGATGAGCGAGGAGTAGAGCACCCACGTCTTTCCGTTTAACTAATTATCGCTGAATCTGGGTAGCTATAGGCAAGTGAAGATTATGCTTATGCGTACACAAAAAAAGAAGTTACTAATTCCTGAAGAGAATTACAAATCAGATTTTGCCCCACTATCCGGCTTTTACAACTATCATGTTAAAGGAATGGATATTTCTGTATCATTAGATGAGATTCAAGGATTTGGTGTAACTCTTGAACCAAAGAAACGGCAAGAAATAGCTAATGTAAATGTTAATTCTCTCATGACAAATACAATAATATTCTCATCTTCCAAAAAGAAATACAATGTTAAGAATTTGATTTGGACTATTCGTTGTTTAGTAGCCCATCCCGAAAACATAGAAGAAAAGAGTATAAATGGAGTTAAGTATTACAATATATGTTGTAGTACCAAAGACAAGATAACGGGCAAAGTGATTCCCACCATGAAAGGCCTTGTGGCCTGCGACCTGTGGCCAAAATTTACGGAACAATTGATTAACAAGATTAAGGAGGAAAAAATATGAAGCACTTATTTAACTGTTTGCTGTTAGTTACACTAATGTCTTTGATGAGTAGCAAAACTTTGGCTTATGACATTGCCGTAAAGAATGATGATGGTGTTACAATCTACTATAATTATATTAATGACAAAAGTGAGCTTGAAGTTACTTATAGATATTATAGTTTGAGTGCCGGTTATGGCTTTTCAGAAGGATATGAAGGATTAGATAAAATAACTGTTCCGTCAGAAGTTTTAGTATCTGGCTCATTATATAAAGTTACAGGCATTGGCTATAGAGCTTTTGGTGGCTATGGAGGATCAAGTTCTGTTCCCTTTACAATAAGTCAGATAACTCTTCCTGAAGGGTTGAAATATATAGGAGAGGAAGCGTTTGAGGCGTGCAAAAAGATCACCTCAATTAATTTGCCTAATGGATTAGAAAAAATTGGCAGAGACGCTTTTCATGGAACTGGAATTACACAAATAAATATACCTAATAGTGTAAGCGACATAGGTGCCTCAGCTTTTGAGAGCACTCCTCTAGAAGAATGTTTTTTGCCAAATTCATTGACGAGAATTGAAGGTAGTACGTTTAGAGGAACTAATCTTAAATCTTTTGTAATTCCTTCATCTGTGACTTATTTCGGCGATTATGCATTATCAGAATGTGGAAAACTGGAAAGTGTTACAATATCAGCCTCAAATGTTACAATAACAGAAAAGGCATTTAACAAGTCCTATTCTTTAAAGAAAATTGAATATCTTTCTGATGACATTGGAGCAAAAGGCCCATTATTTGAAATATCATCTTTAGGTATCGATACGGTTGTGGTCCCAGAAAAGGCATATCCTTATCTAACCGAAAACTCAGAGTGGGAAAAATGTGATAGAATTTTTGCAAGAGGAGCTGACAAGAAACTTTACTTAGGAATACGGAATGATTATAATTCAATTGTAGGGGTCAATGGAGTATATGACAATCTCATCTTGGTTCCTCATAATGAAGAGGCTGTTTTGCAACGGACTAATTCTAGTCCCAATGAAATGTATGTGATGATGAATGGTGAATCATCTGTTCTTACCCCCAATAACCCGAGAGTGTTTGTTAAACCATCTTCTTTTCATTCTTTGGCTTGTAATGTTGTTTATGCAATTGACAGGAATATGTCTGGAGATAATGATTATACAATATCCATGACTTCAAGTGGTACTCTGTTGAGCCAAATAGGAAGGGACAATTTGGAGAAAGTCAAGAGGTTAAAAGTGATTGGTGATATAAATGGAACAGACATATTGGCCATTAGAAAAATGTCAATTCTAGAAGAACTTGATTTGAGTGAAGCCAATATTGTGAATGGTGGTTCTTCCTATCTTAGTGAATATACAACATCAGCAAATGAAATAGGAGCCTATTTTTTCAAAGATATAAGCAATTTAATTGTACTTCATTTGCCAGAAAGTGGAAAACAAATAAAGCGTAATGTGTTTGATGGATGCACAAAATTGCAAGAGGTTATTGTGCCGGGCAGTTTTACAGGTATTGAGAAGAATGCATTTAGCAACAGTGGAATAAAGAAAGTTGTTTTCAAAGATAGCGAGAGTTCTATTTTCATCGATAAAACTGCTTTTGCAAACACCTTTATCTCATCTTTGGAATTGTATAGAGATTATGGGACTTCTCTTTCAAATTATGATGACTATTATATTTTCGGAAACAAGAGAGCATTAAAGTTGCTTACAATAGATGGTCATTCAACAGAAGTCAAGGATTATGTATTCACGAATTGCAATACTTTATCTTCTCTGATAATTGGTTCAAAAGTAAAAAGAATTGGCAGTAGCAATTTTGCTAATTGCGCATCATTGGAGAAAGCCATTTTCAAAGATTCCGAGACAGAATTAGAATTGATTGGAGCATGGTCGACATCGTATACGCAAGGTTTTGGCTTTTTCGGGAATAGCCCGATTAAAGAACTGTATTGCGGAAGGAATATTTCTAACCGATATGGAACTTTTATGAATTTGCCATATTTGACAGACCTTACAATTAGTGAACATGTAACAAATATAGTAAGAGGACAGTTCAAAGATGATATAGGTCTTAAGAAAGTAATTCTGCCTAATAGTATCACATACATAGGAGACAATGCTTTTGATGGATGCACTTCACTTGCAGAATTGTCTATGCCAAGTCAATTGAAAACAATAGATGATGAGGCTTTTGCAAACTGTGTATGCCTCAAAAACATAGAGATTCCAGCGTCTGTTACAGGAATTGGGGCACAAGCTTTTGAAAATTGCAAAGCACTTACCACAATCAATATAGGGGACAATGTCGGTTCTATTTACAGTAAAACATTTAAGGGATGCTCATCTTTACAAGAAATTAGAATAGGAGGTAAAATCACGAGTATAGGCAGCAACGCATTTGATGATTGTAGTAAAATAACAACGTTTTATTCTTTGAATCCTACACCGCCAACCGTGAACAGCACCTCATTAAGTGGCATTAATAGGAGTGCATGTACGTTATATGTTCCAAAAGGATCTGGTGATATTTATTGGCTACACCCAGAGTGGGAAGCCTTTTTCGATATAAAAGAGGTTGAACCAACTGACATAAAATCAATCCCCAATGATGTACTTCCTGTTTCATCATATTATACTCTTGATGGAAAGAAAATTGATATCCCTAAAAGGGGTATAAATATTTTCAAAATGAATAATGGTTCATACAAAAAGGTATATGTAAAATGAAAAAATACAGTTGGCGGCACTATCTGTTAGCGTCGCCAACTTATTCATTTTCTGCCATGCTTGGTGGTCGGGATGGTGCCATTGACCATTCGGCTAATCTTCTTGTTCGTAATAGTAAGAGTAGTCTATGTCTTTCATGATAATCTCTCGGTCGTCAATCTTGTCAGTCATTGTTCCTTTAAGCAAAGCTCTTATATATGTTGAGTCAGTCGTACTTCTTCGCATCGTCGGCGCGGCAAAACAGAGTACCATCTTTCCAGATGGTCTTGGTTCGTATCTGCCCAGCAAAATCGTAGAGTCCACCAAAGAGGTTGGCATGAATCTGCTGCACGAATGCGAATGAGGAAAGGTGCTTAAATTCTTACACCTTTCCCCCCTTGCGGATGCGCTTGGAGATGTGACCAGTATTGTCGTATTCCGACATTTGCTTGAGCTCAATGCCCTCTGTGAAGGGACGGTGGAGGGTGCCATCGGCCATGTGGCGGTGGCCTTCGGGAATGTACTTGCATACCACGCCCTTCACGTGCTTTTGGACGCTGAAGTCTTCGGGGTTGTCAACGCTCTCGCTGCGAATGCTCAGGTAGAACTTGCCAAGCTCGCCCAGGTTAACCACATGACCGCCTTTCAGCCCTTTGGCTACCACGCTCTGCAGGGCGGTGATTACCGCTACCACGTTGGCACGGCTCACTCCGCAGTTGGACTGCACGCGCGAGGCTATTTCTGAAAGGTCCAGTTCCGTGTTACGCAACGTGTGGGCATACCATTTGCCGTACGCCTTGTTGCTCTTGATGTTGTTTCTTCTTAGTGTAAACATTAATGCCATAATCTTAAACTGCGCTAAATTACTTTGACAAAGGTAAGCATATTTTTTGACTTGTGCAAGGCATTGTTATGCCATGTGCTGCAAAACGTGTAGCAATTTAACTTATTTTACGCAATCATTTAGATTATTTTGCAGAGTAATTTAAATTAAATTGCTACACGTTTTGCAGCACTTGGCATGACGGTGCTCAGCAGAGGGTAAAAAGGTTCCTTCCACTTGACACGGTAAAAGCGTTCATTTTGGGGTGGCATTGCGGCCACTTTCAGGTGCCATGAAGATGTCGTAGGCTTCGTTATAGGCTGGCGAATGGATGGAAAGCAGGTTGAGTACGGAATGGAAGATGTAGTGCTGCTCAAGTACTGCGGGCAGTTCGCCGGCTGCGGCATCGGCACTGGTAGCAGTGGATTTGTACTCCCTGAAATTCGGGGAGGTCCAGACCAGGAACGGAATCTCGTACTGCACCTTGGGGGCCAGCCTCATGGGGAGTCCGTGCATGAACATCTTGTTCTCGCCAAGAGACTCGCCGTGGTCGGAAATAAAGATCATGGCACTGTTCCAGTCGGTCATGGTGCGCAGGGTGTTGATAAGACCGTCTAAGAGGAAGTCGGTGTAAATGATGGTGTTGTCGTAGGCATTAACCAGTTTACCGATGTTCTTCTCGCCCTCTTCCACGTTCTCGGCCACTGGCTTAAAGACCTCGAACTCCTTGGGGTATTTGTCGGCATACTTGGGGCCGTGGCTGGTGCTGGTGTGCAGAATAATGAGCACTTTGTTCTTCGGGCTTGACGCGATGCGCTCACGAAGTCCCGCAAAGAGGATGCCGTCGAAGGACGGGTCCTGGTCAGGAAAGTTGGCGCCCACCTCTTCGTTGGTCAGGTATTCGCCAATGTGTATGGGCGGCTCGCCCCAGTTAGAGGTGCGCCACGACACGTCAACGCCCGTCCTGTAGGCATAGTTTGGCAGCACCTCATAGAGGTCGTCGCTGTTCTTGGGCTCCAGAATGGCTTTGGTGCCTGCCGTGGTGTAGGTGGCACACGAGGTGGCCTGATACACCTTCAGTCCCTCTTGCTTCGTCAGCAGCGGGTTGGTAGGGCGCTCATAGCCATAGAGCTGGAAGTTGGCCTTACGTGCCGACTCGCCGATGACGAGCACCACGACGGCCTTTTCGTTGTCGGCTATCGTTGCGTCAGGCAGCTTGATTTCCTCGGCTTGCTCGTCATGCTGACTGCTCAAGACGCGGTAGGTGTTAGCCAGGTACGACCAGGGCTGCAGCAGTCCGCCCAGTTCGGTGTCGTGCTGGCTGATCCATAGCGTCTGGCTGATGTTCAGCAGGGCTATAACCAGTACAATGGCCAACGAGGTTCCGCAGTAGGCAGCCATCTTTTTTGCACGGCCTATGACCACAGGCTGCAGCAGGCAGAACAGTGCGGGCAGGACGCCGGCGAGCAGCATGAAGAGCCACAGCGACCAGCTGAAGAATGCTGACGCTTCAGAGTACCTGGTGTTGAACACGTTTTCAATGGTTGTTGCATCAATCATCACGCTGTAGGTGAAGACGAAATAGACAGCCGTAGCGTTGATGACAGAGAGCAGGGCCAGCAGCACGCGGCCCACCATTCGCAGGAGAAACACCGTGAGATAGGTCATCATGAAGTTGAGTGCCAGCATGACGACCACCAGCGAAGCCAGCAGGAACAGCTGCCCGCCAAGTGACTCATTGGTGTTGCGTGCCACGTAGGTAAAGAATGGAATGTTGTATAACAACAGTGTTGCTATGCTCACAATCGATGAAAAGGTAAACAGCGAAATCTTTTTCATGTTGCAAATATAGACAAAATAAATGAGATTATAAGTGTGTTGTCATTTAAATGCGTTAATTTAGATTTTTTATAAACAATAATTTGAGTTATCTGAATAAATTGTTGTATCTTTGTGCGGTTTTAAAAGGCCAACACTGAAAAATGAAGAAGAAAGTAAAGGATTCTGTCAGACAAATACTGACCAATTATCTGGATTTGAATAATCATCGGAAGACGCCTGAGCGCTATGCCATACTGGAAGCCGTCTATAACATGGATGGCCACTTCACGCTGGAGGAGCTGGGCGAGAAGCTGAGTGGCGAGTATAATTTCCCTGTCAGTCGCGCCACGTTGTATAACACGCTGAAGCTCTTCTTGGAGCTGCGCCTCGTCATCAGGCACCGTTTTCAGGGAGCCACACGCTATGAGGCTTGCTACGACGACAACAGCCACAGCCATCAGGTGTGCACCATGTGCGGCAAGGTGACCGAGGTGAAGACCCCAGAGGTGACGGAGATGATTAACTCGCTGCACCTGAAGCGTTTCCGCAAGGACGGCTATGCGCTCTACATTTACGGAATATGCAGCACGTGCCAGGCCAAGCTCACGCGGCAGCGTAAGCAACAGAATAAATAATAAAACGAAACATAAATATAGTAACTTGTAAAAAATTGTAACAACAATGATGAATCAAGGAAAAGTGGATGTCCTGCTTGGTCTCCAGTGGGGAGACGAAGGAAAAGGAAAGGTTGTCGATGTGCTGACGCCGCGTTACGATGTCATCGCCCGCTTCCAGGGTGGCCCCAATGCCGGTCACACGCTGGAGTTTGAGGGACAGAAGTACGTGTTGCGCAGCATACCGTCAGGCATTTTCCAGGGTGGAAAAGTGAATATCATCGGCAATGGCGTGGTGCTGGCTCCAGACCTGTTTATGGAGGAGGCCAAGGCGCTGGAGGCCAGCGGACACGAGTTGCGCACAAGGCTTCATATCTCGAAGAAGGCTCATCTCATTATGCCTACCCACCGTCTGCTCGACGCTGCCTACGAGGCGCAGAAGGGTAAGAACAAAGTGGGCACCACGGGCAAGGGCATAGGTCCGACCTATACCGACAAGGTGTCGCGTAACGGTCTGCGTGTGGGTGACATTCTGGAGAACTTCCCCGAGAAGTATGCTGCCGCCAAGGCCCGCCACGAGGCCATTCTGAAGAGTCTGGCGTTTAGTGTTGACAGCCAGGAGTTTGCTGAGGTGGAGAAGAAGTGGTTGGAGGGCGTGGAGTACCTGCGCCAGTTCCCCATTGTCGATTCAGAGCACGAAATCAACAGCATTCTGCGCAGCGGCAAGAGCGTGCTGTGCGAGGGTGCCCAGGGCACGATGCTCGACGTTGACTTCGGCAGCTATCCGTTCGTCACGTCGTCGAACACCATCTGCGCCGGTGCCTGCACTGGTCTGGGCATCGGCCCCAACAAGATAGGCGACGTCTTTGGCATCATGAAGGCTTACTGCACACGTGTGGGAGCCGGTCCGTTCCCCACGGAGCTGTTCGACGAGACGGGCAAGAAGATTCGTGACCTTGGTCATGAGTATGGTGCGGTGACGGGTCGAGAGCGCCGTTGTGGCTGGATTGACCTTGTGGCCCTGCGTTATGCCATTATGGTCAACGGCGTGACGAAACTCATCATGATGAAGAGCGACGTGCTCGACGGCTTCGAGACCATCAAGGCCTGCGTGGCCTACAAGCAGAACGGCCAGCAGATAGACTACTTCCCCTATAACATAGAGGAGGGCATAGAGCCCGTCTATGAGGAGCTGCCCGGATGGCAGACCGACATGACGAAGTTCACCAGCGAAGATGAGTTCCCCGAGGCATTCAAGAACTACATCCGGTTCTTGGAGCAGCAGTTAGAAACCCCCATTTGTATCATCAGCATTGGTCCTGACCGTGCACAGACCATCGAGAGAAAGTAAAAAGGTAAAAAAGTAAAAAGGTAAAAAAATGGCACAAAAGCCAAGTATTCCCAAAGGAACGCGCGACTTCGGCCCGATGGAGATGGCCAAGCGCAACTATATTTTCGACACCATCCGCGAGGTGTATGCCCTCTACGGATTCCAGCAGATAGAGACACCAGCCATGGAGACCCTACAGACGCTGATGGGCAAGTATGGCGAGGAGGGCGACAAGCTGCTGTTTAAAGTGCTGAACTCAGGCGACTTCCTGCAGAAGTTCTCGGATGAGGAAATCTCAAACCTCAAATCTCAAACCTCAAACCACATCGCGGCCAAGCTCTGCGAGAAAGGCCTGCGTTACGACCTGACGGTGCCCTTTGCCCGTTACGTGGTGATGCACCGTGAGGAGCTGCAGCTGCCCTTCAAGCGTTACCAGATTCAGCCCGTGTGGCGGGCTGACCGTCCGCAGAAGGGCCGCTACCGTGAGTTCTACCAGTGCGATGCCGACGTCGTTGGCTCAGACTCGCTGCTCAACGAGGTAGAGCTCATGCAAATCATCGACACCGTGTTTACGCGCTTCGGCATTCGTGTGCAGATTAAAATCAATAACCGCAAGATTCTCTCCGGCATTGCCGAGGTCATCGGTGCTGCCGACAAGATTGTGGATATCACCGTGGCCATCGACAAACTCGACAAGATTGGCATTGACAACGTGAATGCCGAGTTGCGCGAGGACGGCCTGACCGACGAGCAGATAGAAAAGCTGCAGCCCATTATCCTGTTGGAAGGTTCCAACGAGGAAAAGCTCAACACCATTGCCGAAGTGCTCAAGGACAGCGAGACGGGCCTGAAGGGCGTGGAGGAGCTGCGCTTCATCCTGAAAGCCCTCGGTTCTGTAGGCTGCGACTCTGTCGCAGCAAACGGACCCTTGCTCAACAACGAGCTGCAGCTTGACCTGACGCTGGCACGCGGACTGAACTACTACACGGGCGCCATCTTTGAGGTGAAGGCCCTCGACGTGCAGATAGGCAGCATTACCGGTGGCGGACGTTACGACAACCTGACGGGCATCTTCGGCATGCCGGGCCTGTCGGGCGTGGGCATTTCGTTTGGTGCTGACCGCATCTATGACGTGCTTAACCAGCTCGACCTCTATCCCAAGGAGAGCGTCAACGGCACCCAGCTGCTCTTCATTAACTTCGGAGAGAAGGAGACGGCCTACTGCCTGCCACTTATAAATAAGGTACGCGCGCAAGGCATTCGTGCTGAAATCTACCCTGATGCCACCAAGATGAAGAAGCAGATGTCCTACGCCAATGCGAAACATATACCGTTCGTGGCACTGGCTGGTGAGAACGAGATGAGCGAAAGCAAGCTGACGCTGAAGAACATGGAGACGGGCGAACAGCAGATGTTCACCATTGACGAGCTAATTGAAAAACTGAAGGTATGAAAAAACTAATGATAGCTGCTGTTGCATTGCTCGTCATGCTGACGGCTTTCAAGCAGGATAAAGTTACCACGATTTTTATTATCGGCGACTCGACGGCTGCCAAGAAGGACCTGTCGAAAGGCTCGCCTGAACGCGGGTGGGGCATGTTGCTGCAGGAGTACTTCGACGCTGACTACGTGGTGGTGGATAACCACGCCGTGAACGGCCGTTCGAGTAAGAGCTTCATTGACGAGGGCCGCTGGGACAAGGTGCTCGCACTCATCAAGCCAGGCGACTACGTCATCATCCAGTTCGGACATAACGACGAGAAGGCACAGCCGCAGCGGCACACTGACCCAGGCTCAACCTTCGACTATAACCTGGCGAAATACATTCGTGAGACGCGTGAACACGGCGGCATTCCGGTGGTGATGAACCCTGTGGTAAGACGTAACTTCTACCAGAAGGCTCCTGCCAATGCCGACGATGAGGCACTGCGTAACACCACGTTTGCCGACGGTGCCACACAGGCGGAGGGTGACTCGCTGGTGGACACCCACGGACTCTATGCCGTTGCTCCGCGCGATGTGGCCCGGCGCATGAATGCCCACTTCGTCGATGCCACCCGCATTACTCACGACCTGGAACAGCGGCTGGGTGTAGAAGAGTCGAAGAAGCTGCACATGTGGTACAAGCCCGGCGAGCATCCCGCACTGCCCGACGGTCGTCAGGACAATACCCATTACAATGAGTATGGTGCAAAGGTGGTGGCTGGGCTGCTGGCCGATGCGCTGTGTGAGGAGGTCCCGTTACTGAAGAAATACCGCGCGAAATGACTAAGAAGACATCAGGCTGCATCACCATTGTGGGGGCAGTGATAGGCATCGGCGGACTGTTGCTGCTGGCACTGAGCATCATTGGCATGTTTACGACAGAGGAGGCGATGGACCGTAATCGTGAGCTCTATGCCCAGTGGGAACAAGAGATGGAAGCATATTATGCCGACAGCGTGAAACAGGTGCAGTACCAGGAAGTGTGCGACCGCTTGGACAAGGCTCACGAGGAAGGTGACTCGCTGCTGGCTGCTGAGCTGGAAAGCCAGCTGGTTGAGCTTTCGCCCCCGGAGAAAGAAGGCAATATCGGTTTCAACATTGCGGGCGCATTCCTGATGATCCCTGCCCTTGTGGGACTGCTGATGGCTGCTATTGGTGTGATGCTCTTCATTATAGGCTATATGGGCGGCAGAAAAAAGAAAATAGACAAAGTATAAATTACTCCAGAAAAGGCTGTTTTGCTTGCAGGAATCAATTTTTATCCGTAAATTTGCAAACAAGATTACTATTTTAAGTTATTAAACAAATACAGTTATGAAGAAAAAGTTTATTTGCGCCGTTTGTGGATATATCTATGAAGGCGATGCAGCTCCTGAGAAGTGTCCTATCTGTAAGGCTCCCGCCAGCAAGTTCTCTGAACTGAAGGAAGAGATGGCCTATGCTACCGAGCACAAGATTGGCGACGGTAAACCCGAGGGTGTGAGCGAAGAGATGATTGAAGACCTGCGCTGCCACTTCAATGGTGAGTGTGGTGAGGTTGGTATGTACCTGGCCATGGCCCGTCAGGCTGACCGTGAGGGCTATCCTGAGATTGCCGAGGCATTCAAGCGCTATGCATTTGAGGAGGCTGACCACGCCAGCCGTTTCGCTGAGTTGCTGGGCGAGTGTGTATGGGATACCAAGACCAATCTGCAGAAGCGTGCTGCCGCTGAGGCTGGTGCTTGCGAGGACAAGTTCCGCATTGCCAAGAACGCCAAGGCTGCCGGTTTCGATGCCATTCACGACACCGTTCACGAAATGGCCAAGGACGAGGCTCGTCACGGTGCAGGCTTTGCTGGTCTGCTGAAGCGCTATTTTGGTGAGTAATGCGTCATGCTTCATGCATGATGCACAATAAATGGAAGAAAAATCCGTTTTGTCAATGTATGATGAAACGGATTTTTTATTTTCTCCTGACCATAATGCTCTGCGTGGCTTGTAGCGACGACGAGCAGTTCACTACGAGTAGCAGCGACCTGTTAACGCTGCCTGACGACACATTGAAGATGGATACCGTCTTCAGCGGACGCTCATCGGCTACCTACACCTTTTGGGTTCACAACCGTAACAGCAAGGCGCTGCGTATTCAGAACGTGCGGCTGAGGGATGCCAATAAGGGCTTCCGTATCAATGTGGATGGCGAATACCTCAATCCAACCATCAGTGGGGTAGAGGTGCTCGGAGGTGACAGCCTGTTGGTATTTGTCGAACTAACGGCCCCTGAGGCTGGACAGCTTGAACCGAAACCCGTTGACGAGGAGCTGCACTTCACGCTGGAGAGCGGTGCCGAGCAACTGGTAAAGCTGCGTGCCTGGACGTGGGATGCTGAGCGGTGGGTCGATAAGACGGTGAGTGCCGACGAAACAGTGGCTACTGACAAACCCATCTTGGTGACGGGCACTCTGGTCATTGAAGAGGGTGCTACGCTGCGGTTAGAGGGGACGACACTCTATTTCCATGATGATGCAGCGCTGGTGGTTCGTGGTACGCTGGAAGCAGAAGGCGTGACGTTGCGTGGCGACCGCCTGGACGATATGTTCTCCTACTTGCCCTACGACCACATCAGCGGACAATGGCAGGGCGTCAGGGTCAGGGAGAACGCCCGCCTCAGCATGACCGACTGCGACCTGCATGCCGCCTACATCGGACTGACGGCTGTCGAAGGCTCTGAGGTGCAGCTCACGCGCACCGTCATTCATAACAGCGCCGGCGACGATATCTTTGCCACGGGGGCCAGCCTCGTGCTCGACCACTGTCTGCTGTCGAATGCCGAAGGCTCGCTGCTAAGCGCAGAGAAGTGTAACGTGGTTTTGAGCCACTGCACGCTGGCGCAGTACTACCCGTTTGCCCTGCGCGACATAGCGCTCTCCTTGGGTGAAGCCACTACCCACAGCATCGAGAAACTCCTCATCGGGGGCTACGAGGAAGCACTCATGTCCTACAGCGAAGGTGTGGAGAAAATAACCGAGGAGGCCTACCACATAGCCGAGAAGGAAGACTTTGTACTCATAGACGAAGACAACCTCATCTACGACTTCCACCTGAAGCCCGACACGAAGAGTGCAGGCTTCGGCTGTTACGAGTAAGGGGGAAAAAGGGGTCAGAATTCAGTAAACGACAGAGGCATCAGCTGGCGTATGCCCTCCATGCGATAGACGCAGCGACGTCCGTAGAGCAGTATGACTACGGGCTGGCGATGGCGTGTCTCCGTCTCTATGATGACCTGTCGGCAGGTTCCGCAGGGCGAGACGGGCTCTTCTGTCAGCTGGCCGTCAGTGCCCCGGGCAGCAATGGCCAGTATCTTTACTGGCTCGTCAGGATATTCTGCTCCTGCAGCAAACAGGGCAGTGCGCTCAGCGCAGAGGCCGGCAGGGAAGGCCGCATTCTCCTGGTTACAGCCCACAAACTCGCTGCCGTTGTTCAGCATGACACCGGCTCCCACGTGGAAGTGACTGTACGGAGTGTAACTACGGTTGGTGCCCTCGATGGCCAGCTCAACTGCTTTCTGTTCCTCGGCATTGAGCTCCTCCAGCGAACAAACCTGTATAGTAGATTGGAGGTTCTTTAATTCCATAGACTTGTTTTGTTAGTTTGTAACGAATCCCATTGATTCACGATGCAAAGATACAATATTTTTCGTTATGTGCTGCAATATTTCGAATATTTTTGCATAAAGACGCGAAAAAAGCGGTATTCTCTCCCCCAGACGATGCTGATTCCTACCGCATCTATGACTATTTCTTCTCTGTGTGGCTCGCTACTGCGTACTGAGTGTTGATTTCTCACGTGATACCTTCGAGAACATCACTTCCCGTTTTTGGCAGAAGTAATTGCCAGAAAAGGCCAACACCTCCCATGATGTGGCTGAAATCCCGATGTACACAGGGTTTGAGGCATGGGAGGTGTTGCCTTAACACCTCCCATAGACCTCCCATACACCCCCCATTATGTCATGCGACTTTGATGAGTGACGACAAGCAATCCGCTAATCATAAAGGTTATTGGCAACGAGGAGTTCTCAGTCTCTCAGTTAATGAAGAGAACGGGATTAAAACACAGACCCAACTTTATTGAGTACCATCTTAATCCCGCCATAGCTGAGGGTTATGTCCGTCTGCTCTATCCTGACAAACCTCGCCATCCCCGCCAGAAATACTTGTTGACATTAAAGGGGCTTGCGGTTTTGAATGAACTAAAAAAATAAAGAAACCATTTGGGTGACAGTATTGCACAACATGGAGACGAATAATATGAATTTTGATTCTTTGGTAGAGAGTATAGGCCAGTTGATGGCGATGGAGGAAGAAGATAATGACCACAAGGCTGCTGCTCTTTATCGTGCGATGTTTGTTAATGATAAGGATATTAACAAATTGGATTTCAACTATGCCAATTCCACTTTTCCTGTCAAAAGTTTGGAGAGTTCAAAAGAATTGCCAATATTTGCAAGCTGATAATAGAGTATTTATTTTTTGAACCCTTTAAAAACATAAAAACTATGAAGATGACAAAAATCATTTCGCTGATCACATTACTCCTGTTCAGTATAGCAACGCATGCTGATGACTTTGATATTCTTGGCACATGGTACCAATACGAGGCAGACCAGGTAGGTATTGATGGTATTTGGGTTTTCAATGCAAATTACGTACTTAGATGGGTTCGGCAGCCTACAGACGGCACAGGTATTATTGGTAATTGGATGGATAAGAAAAGCTCTGGCATAACCTATAATCTCTCTGGTCAGCAACTGACCACTCCACGTAAAGGAATCAATATCATCAATGGCAAAAAGGTGGTGATAAAATAGCTCAATATGTCAGATACTGGTCCGTAACATATTTAAGGAGAGAAGGAGGCTACATGGAATAGAAAGCGGCCATGAGGGCAGTACGGTAGTTCTTGCTGATCTTGAGCTCACGCACATCGTCCATAGGCTCGTTGAGGATGCAGACGGCGTCTTGGATGCTCTTGATGTGATTGATGTTGACGATGTAGCGCTTGTGTATCTGGACGATGTCGGTGGTGTAGTTTAGGATGACGTCGGCCGTCGTGCGGTGCCGTAGGGTGTAGGTCTGGGCGTCGGCACACACCACTTCCCAGTTCTTGCGCTCCTGATTGTAGCGGAAGAAGTAGATGTCGTCCAGCCGCAAGGTGCTGTGCTCATTCTTGATGTTGACCACAAGGATGATAGGCAGGTGGCTGTGCTCGCGGTCGGATATTTGGGGGAAGGCTGTCAGCTTCTCCTCGTAGTAGCGTGTCATGATCTGGCTGAGGTCAAGGGCGGTGGGGGGCTTCAGCAGGTAGTCGAAGGCCTGCCGCCGTATGGCATCGAGCATGTATTTGTCGTGGCCGGTATAGAAGACAACCTTCGTGTCGGGCTTGATGTCGTTGCGTATAAGCGTGCAGAAATCGAGGCCTGACATAGTTGGCAGCTCGACGTCGAGGAAGATGAGCTCAGGCTCTGTCCTTGCTATCTCGCTTGCCGCCGTTTCTGCATCGTTGGCCGTGCCCACCACCTTCACGGAGTAGTTTTTCTCGAGCATGAGGCGCAGCACGTCGATGGCGTCCTGGTTGTCATCTACGATAAATACGCTGGTCGTTCTTGTGTTCGTTTTCATTTGTAGTTTACTGTTTAGGGTTTGCTGTTTACAGTTTCAGTTGGTAGTCGTAGTCGTCGGGCAGCAGCACCCACGAGCGGCATCCCTTCTGCAGGTTTACGATGCCGAAGGTGATTTGCCTCATATTCTGCTCGTTCAGCAGCTGGATGGTTTGTCTGATGATGCGCATGCCAGTATGCTCACGATAGTCGGGGCTGAGTCCTACGCCGTCGTCTGTGACCTCTAGTAGCGTTGCCTCTTCTTGACGGAGGGCTCGTATGGTGAGGGTACCTCCCTGGTGTCGGAGGCCGTGCTTGATGGCGTTCTCCACGAATATCTGAAGTGTCATAGCGGGCAGGTGGACGTGCGTGGCATCGATGTTTTGGGCTATGTCCTTGACGTAGTGGAAGGCATCTCCCATCTGCCGCTTCTCAATGTCAACGTAGTAGTCAACGAAACCGAGCTCCTCGCTGAGTGTGGTTTGCAGCTCGCTGGCCTGCTGTAGCCCGCGCCGCAGCAGTTGTGTCAGGGGGTCGAGGTCAACCTGTCGGCCTTCCATCTGTTCAAGCATCTCATGGGTCAAGGCGTTGTAGGTGAAGTGCGGTGTGATGCGGTTGCGAATATTCTCCATGCGCAGGCTGATGATTTGCTGGCGCGTGGTGAGGTCAGCCAGGCGCTGCCTACGCTTGCGCAGCTGAAGCACGACAATGAGCACGATGATGGCCAGCAGGGCGATGACCAGCAAGGCCCATGTCAGAAGGCTGTTCTGCTGCTGGCGCTCAATGGTGCGCTGCTGTTCGACGAGCCGCTTGTCAAACTCGTATTGCATCAGCCGCGCGCTCAGCTGCATTTGGATGTTGGCTCCCTGAATGGAGTCGTTCAGTTGCTGCCACAGCGTTCGGGCTTCGTAGGCTTCCTTCCAGTGTCCTGTCTGCTCCATGACGCGCTCCACCGCTTTCAGTCTCGGCACCTTCATGTCGGGGAGGGCATCATCTGTCCGCCACCCTCCGCCTTCCACCATTTTCAGAGCATCTGCCGTACGACTCTCCAGCATGGCCAGTTCAATCTGCTCGGTTCCCAGATAGTAGATGAAGGGGGCGAACTGCCGCTCACGGAAGAAGCTGTCTGCCTGATGGATGACTACGCGTGCCGAATCGTCCTTGCCCTGACTGACATAAACCTGTCCCAAGTTGATGAGGCTGGTGTAGTAATCCCACTTCTTGTTGTCGTCGCCTTTCACCAGGCTCATGGCTTTGGCAAAGTGTGCGCGTGCGGCCTCGTATTGCTGCTGGAAGCAGTAGTCGTTGCCCCGGTTGTTGTAATAGATGAACTGGTCGGCCGTGCGCATCCTGGGCAGCATTTGTGCCGTGCGTTCCCACCATTCGCGGCTGCTCTTGTGGTCGTTCATGAACGTGTAGGCGGTGCTGATGCCTAGGAGTATGGCTATGCGTTCGTTGTCGCTAACCTGCAGCGAGTCAGCTAGATGGAGCGCCCGCAGATACACGTCGGTACTCTTGTCTAACTGTCCTGCCTGACGGTAGAACTCTGCCAGGTTGGTCAGTCCCATGATGCGCATGCCCCAGTTTTTCTCTTTGCCATCCATGCGGCTGACGGCCTCCTTGGTGCATACAATGGCCGAGTCCATCTGTCCCCTCAGCGCAGCATAATAGACGCCACGCGCCATATACCACTCTGCCCATAGCCGTTCACGCTGCGCGTTGGGTTGGGCTTCATGGCCCAGCAGATACTGGTGTATGCGCTCGGTGGTCACCAGGAATGAGTCATCCTTCATGGCTGAATACCAGGCATAGTTCTTGCTGACCAGCCAGCCGTAGTACGTGTCGCTGTCGGGCGCCGTTGCCAAGTGCTGGTCAATCAGACGGTGGGCTGCCTCGAAGTTGCGGGCATCGATGGAGTCCCTTACTTGTAACATGTCAGTATCCCACGTGTCGCGCTGGACACGACCGTCACAGGCCACTATGAGGGCAGCCCATGCAACGGTGAGCAGAATGATGACAGGTTTAATTTTCATTTTCGCTGCAAATATACGACATTTATTCCAAACAGCAAAACAATTCTGCCCAATCCTGCTATTCTCCCATCGACGGGTCGTCAATAGGGTTGTCTGGATCGACGGACGATGATCCGGCTTCGTTGGATAACGCGGTGAGGCATAGGGTGGGGACGTGCAGTTCCACCACCGTGATGCCAGGTGTCTCATACATTTTTCTCATAGATGCTCAGGGTATTAAAACTTTCTTTCCGTTGTGAATGTACAGCCCTTTCATTGTGGGCGCGCTGCTGAGTCGTGTACCGTCAAGCGAATACCACGCGTCCGCACCATTGTCCATCATCAATTGTCCGTTTTCAATGGATGTCGTTCCCTCGTCGTCGTCGAAGTACAGCCGGATGCTGTTGGCTGTCACCATCGTGGGAAGATGCAGATAGGCCTTGCCCGCACCCAGGGTGCCCGGGTTCGAGAATGGATGGAATGAGCCGTTGTTCAGCACGTAGTTCGTATAGCCGTCCTCCGTGGGATAGATGGTCGTCGCAACCGTGGTGCCCACCAGCAGGTTGGCATAGACGGCCTGCGTGGGGCTGTAGGGAAGGTTGTACTCGCCTGCTGCTCCCTTCATGTAAAGCCCTGTCCCGGCGGGAACCTCATAAACACGTGTCAGCGTCAGTACTTCAGTAGTATAGTTATAGCCGCTGGCAATATAAACCTTGATGCCGCTGACGTTGGTGAAGTCAATATCGAACAGGCTGCTGAACGTGCAGTCGTTGTCGCTGGCCTTGCTGAAAGCGAAGGAAGATACGCCAGAAACGGTAATGTCCTTAGTCCCGTAAGTACCTGAACCATCGGTTGCTGTTGCCGTTATCCGCACGATACCCTGACCAGTGGCCGTCACCTTACCGTTCTGGTCAACGGTGGCAATGCTGGTGTCTGACGAAGACCACGCCAGCGTCTGGTTCTGGGCAAACAACGGCGTGACGGCAGCCGTCAGGGTAGTTGTCTGACCGATGACCTCCAGCGTACTCTCTCCGCTCAGGGTAATCTTTCCAACCAGGATGGGAATGTCGGTGCCCACTGTGTGCAGATAGGGGCAGTTGTCGTTGAACGCTGCCTTGTCAATGTCCGTGATGTTGTAGAGATTTCCCAAATGTGCAATCTCCGTCAACACGTCGATGTGGGTCTTGTCAGTTGACACGCTCTTCACCTTCACCTCCAATGGCGAAATGCTTGTTACCTCGTAGGTGAACTCTTCAATGGTAAAGACATCGCCCACCTGGGGAGGAACCAGTTGCTTGAGGAATCCATTTTCCACATACCAATGGATATGCTCGTTTAGATAGAAGGTGTCGCTACCCGTAGTGTATTTCCAATAGACGCTTTCAGGAACGTAAATAACACCATTATATTCTGCTACTGGTAACCAGGGATAACCATTTATTGTAAAGGCATTGTATCCTATATCTGTTAGTGTCGTCGGCAACGTAACTGAATAGGACTCACGGCTACCTCCAGCAAAGGCATTATCACCTATCGATTGTACACCCTCTTCGATGTACAGTTCCTGTAAGCTCGAAGACTCTTGCTTGAAGGAGTCAAATCCTATCGACTTCACGCTGCCGGGAATGATAAGTCTGAAAATGGAGTTGTTTTCAAATGCCCTGTTGCCAATGGTGAGCGTTGCCTTGTTGCCACTATCGGTTATTGTCAGCGACTGGAGGTTGCCGCACCATGCGAAAGCAAACTCGTCAATCGTTGTTACAGATGCCGGAATGGTATATGAGGAGACTGCAGTTTCGCTAAAAGCATAAGGTCCGATGGACTTAAGTCCTTCGTTCAAGGTGACCGACGTGAGGCTGTAGCAACCACAGAAGGCATTTTTTTCTATCACCTCCACGCTGCTTGGAATCACTACCGATGTAAGGGCACAATATGAGAAGGCTCCCCAGTCGCTACTGCCTCCCTTGATTTTTTTCACCGTAGAGGGAATCGTCACCTGTTTTAGGGAAGAGCAGGCAAACGCGCCGTTACTAATCTCCGTCATGGCCGCAGGAATAACCACAGAAGCAAGACCGCTACCAGTGAATGCCAAATCACCGATGAAGGAAACAGTGCTGGGCATCCCGAGGGATATCAGGTTTGGCGTGTTTTCAAAGGCACGGCTACCTAATGACGTCAGTCCTTCGTTTAGGGTGATGTCTGAAAGACTTGTACAGCCTGTAAATGAGAAATCGCCGATAGTTTTTACCGTAGAAGGAAAGGTGACGTGGTTCAGCTTTGCGCAGCCGGCAAAAACATTGCTTCCGATGTATTTGATTCCTTCGTCCAGCGTAACGGTTTCCAGGTTCGTGCAATTGGAGAAAAGACTCATGGGAAGGGTCTCTACCGAACCGGGGATGGAGATAGCCGTCAAGCCGTTACATTCACTAAAGGCCCTGTCTAACAGACCGCTTATTCCATTTGTTAAAGTAAGGGAAGTAATGGGAACTCCATTAAAACAGTCATAGCCTACATAACTTATTGTCGAGGGCAGGGTAAGCGAAGTGATCTGAGCACCTATGAAAGCCTCCCTACCGATGGACGTGCAGCCTTCGGGTATCACCAGATTGCCTTCGAGGGGACAACTATTGAAAGCATAATCCCATATCTCCTTCAAAGTACTGGGGAGCGTTACCGATGTCAGCTTGGAACAGCCCTTAAAGTTCCTGGAGCCAATCACAAGCTCTTCATCGGTTCCATCCTCAAAGACTACCGATTCCAGATTGGTACAATCCTCGAATGCGCTGGACCAGTCGGAGATACAGTTATAGAAACTGTCATATCCAATTGATGTTAGGGTTCCAGGTAAGACCAAACCCGTCAATTTGGAATTGTATTTAAAGGCCTCCATTCCTATACTGCGAACGGTTTTTACAACGTTACCATCAATAACCGTTGACGGAATAATCAATGTGCCTTCCAGAGCGTCAGGGTCTGCAGCGCCTGTGACGTAGCACTCCCCATTTCCAAAATCAGCAAATACCAGGGTAACCTGAATAACCGAATTGTCAGTCTTTCTAAGACTGGCATTAGCTTCAAAGCCCCATGCAAGCAATGGCATGAAGGAGAGCAACATGAATAATAACTGTTTCCTCATAATAGCATAGTTTTTTAGTCAATTCATAATGGATTATTTTGTTGCAAAGATAGTTTGTTTTGAGCAGTATGGCAAATGGCATTATAGGTCATTGTTGGGTAAGCGGGTCGAAACGTCGTTAAGGTGGAAATAATCGTGGGTAAGCGGCAGAAATTTTTTGACAGGATTGTGCCATAGACTGTCTTCCATAGGGGACATCCTCCTTGAAAATGTGTGTGTCAGTGTGCATAAGGTGAATGACATTATGATGTCTGATGTCTAATTTATGAAGGAAAAATTGCCCTAAACAATGTCACTAGTGGTGTCACCAGTGATATCACCAGTTTGTCGGGTGTGACAAGGTACCAGGTCCATTGTCACCTAGAAAAGAACCAGGCGTTCTGGATTCATTTCCTGAACGCCTGGTTTATTGTCTTATGAAGAAAGCAGGTCACTATACTCGTACGCCAAAGATATTTTGGAGGACATAGGATATAAAGGATACAATATCAAAGTCCTCTTCCTGATTATTCTGACTGTCCTCATTAGGGAATCAAGGGTCAGTTTTGTCCCCTTGATTCCCTGCATGTGTTAAAACTAAAGTTAGAAATCAAAAAACTGCCTGTTTCCTTTGCTGTTTCGGGAATATTGCTTAACTTTTTTGGCGATAAACGAAGTATGTATCACTAAATAACGAAATAAGAAACAGACAGTAAACGAAGAACATTCAGGGAGCCCCGCCAGCACCAGGTGCTGTACTCCCAAAAGGGATTAACGAACAAACAATTTATTACTAACCAACAGAATTGTGCGTCGCAGTCCCCGTTCGTAGTCTTTTTAAGATAACTTGAGCTTTCTGCTCTTGTTCTCTCAACTCGAGAAAACCGGCAAATTACAGATAATGATATTATATTTTATTCCATACTATAGTCGTTACATTCATGGAGAACATGTAGCGGTAGGTGGCAGAGCGGGCGCCTACTGATGCGGCATCCATACCATTGTGTACCGGGTCGTAGGGACGGCCGCAGTCTTTGATGGTCATCTGGACCCCGTCGTCTAACTCGCAGAGTGTGATGTCAAGATATTTAAGATGACGGCTTCTACGCTCCCGTGCATTGTTTAACAGCGCCAGGATAGTAGAGTACATCTTAGAACTCAGCTCGTCGCTCATCTCGCAGATGACGGCAAATAACTTGATCATCTTCTTCATCTCTTCAAGATTATGCTGCTCGTAATCTATCGAGCATTCGAACTTAATACACGAAGGCATCTTATCGACCAACGAGAACTTGGTATAGAACGGGTGCTTGAGGTGCCTCCTGTAGCCGTAACCCAGACTGACCACAAGGATAGGCACACCACCCACAATCATTCCCAGCCACATGGCATCGGCACTGACCTTCGAAAGGCCAAGCATACTCAGATAGGCTATGATGCCCATGGCGAATACCAGCACGATCTTGGCCGTTACGAGACCTGCCAGTTGCAGTACGACAGTGGCATATACCGCTACCGCACAGAAGCAGAAGTAGTAGATGCCGAAGCAGGTGAACACCCTGCGGGCCAGGGCGAGGTCGATACCGTCGAGCCCAAAACACCACAGGAAAAACTGCGGCACAGCCACCAGTAACAGCAGTAGCACACCGTAGAATCCCACCAGTATGCTGGCAGTATTATTCATGATGCGCCGCAGTCCGTCGCTGTCGCCGGTAGCACGCATGTAGGTGACGAGCGAGACGCCAGCCATAGTGAGTCCCAAAACAACCGAGAACGTGGCCGACTGTATCTGCAGACATACATCGAAGAGCGTCAGCCCGTCGTGTCCTGCCACTTTCAGCACCAATGCGTTGCCCAGGAGCATAAAGGCATTTACCACGATAAAATAGACGTTGAAACCGAAGCCATGCTTGAGGTTCTCGCCGATGATGGCACCCTGGTCGCCCTGCGGTCGCGCCAATCTGAACTGGCTCTTGCCCTTAAGGAAATGGGGCGATATGAACGCGAGATTGATGAGACCCGAAATGACCGTACCCCATGCCGCACCGCTGATGCCCATGTCGAGAACACCGATGAAAAGGATGTCGAGCACCACATTGACCACGCTGCCCATAGCCACGGCCCGGGTGGTTAACTGCGGAACCCCCTCTTGCGTTGCAAAGTCGTTGAACGTGTTGTTTAGCGGCAGGATGAGCAGGTAGATTACGATCACCTGTAGGTACTCGCGGGCATACGCTGCGCTCTCGGGTCTGCCGGTCAGTCCCAAAGATATGCTGTCGAGGTTAATCCAGATGCCTAAAGCTGCTAACACCGCCACCAGCACCGCCGAGACCAATGCCGCCGTGTATATACGGTTGGCCTTGTCGCGGTTGCCCTTGGCCAGCTGACCTGCTGCAAGCACTGCGCCGCCGCGTTCACATATCATCGTTAGCACGCTCACTGCGTTGACTAAAGGTAGCACCACACTCACTGCGATGAAAGCATCGTTGCCCAACAGGTTGCTCGAAAAGAGCCCATCTACCAGCGTAGCTATGAGCGGTGCCAATGCCGTAAGCGTAACGCTCACCAGTGTTAGCCTGTAAGCCTTGTCGATAAGATAGCTGTTACGAAAATTGCTAATATTCATAGTTGCGATTGTTTTGCTTGACTGTTTTACAGCACCTTCTTCCACGTGCCGTTGGCGGATTTACCAAACTTTTCGGCGGTTTTAACATTTTGCTGTATGAATATTGTTCTCATCATAAATACTCTGTAGCCCATGAAGCGAACTCCATTGCAATGTCGCTGTGAGTGTATGTTCCGCCATAGCGTCCGGCTTTGACTGTAATACCAACGGCACCCGTGTTTTCCACCCATTTTGAGGGAGTCATGACAAAACGGTTTAGTCCAGCCTCTGTCCTAAACGTGTCGAATTGAACACGGTTAAAACTTGGATTATGGAGACTCTTCCAAAGACCGAGGAACTCAATGGTATTGCGGTTGCGCATCCAGTTCTGTATGGCAAAGCGTGGGTCATCGCTGTTGCGAAAACGAGCAATGTCCGTCAACGAGATGTACTCGTTACGGTAATCCTCGGTATAGATTCCCACATCTATACCCTTCACATGCAATGTATCGCTCTTTACTTTTGCCATACAAATCCTTCGTTATTCAAAACTTTTGCAAACTTTGCTTGCAAAGTTACAACTTTTCCTGCAAATACAGACAATTCTCCATCTTAAATAACGTAAAGAAGGCGATTTTTGCCTCCTTTGATTCCCTGCATGTGTTAAAACTAAAGTTAGAAATCAAAAATCTGCCTGTTTCCTTTGCTGTTTCGGGAATATTGCTTAACTTTTTTGGCGATAAACGAAGTATGTATCACTAAATAACGAAATAAGAAACAGACAGTAAACGAAGAACATTCAGGGAGCCCCGCCAGCACCAGGTGCTGTACTCCCAAAAGGGATTAACGAACAAACAATTTATTACTAACCAACAGAATTGTGCGTCGCAGTCCCCGTTCGTAGTCTTTTTAAGATAACTTGAGCTTTCTGCTCTTGTTCTCTCAACCCTGTTCAGCCGCATTTGCAATGCGGCTGCATTTGGTATGTGCATTTATAATGCACAAGTCGAACAGATAGAAAAGAGTGTATTGTTATTGCTCATGTTTGCTTTTGACCATTCGAAAAGTTAGCAGCAAATATACGGACAGATTATTGAAACAAGCAAATAATAGCCGGATTTCATACGAAAAGAATCCGCACTCCCTATCAAGGTAGTGCGGATTCTTGCGTATGGTGAAAGAGTGGGGGAGAGGGATTACTCACCCTTCTCCATCTTAGCCTTCAGCTCAGCGAGTACGTCGAGGTCACCCAGTGAGGTGCTTGCTGCAACGTTCTCAATCTTCGGAGTGTCGTCCTTCTTAGCGGGACGGGCCTTCTTAGGAGCAGCGGCCTTCTTCTCCTCACGCTGTGCATCCTCGAAGGTGCGGCTGTGAGACAGGATGATGCGCTTGCTGTCCTTGTTGAACTCAATAACCTTGAAGGGCAGCTCCTCACCGGCAGCAGCCTGTGTGCCATCCTCCTTAACGAGGTGCTTCGGAGTAGCGAAACCTTCAACGCCGTCCTCGAGAGCAACCACAGCGCCCTTCTCAAGAAGCTCGGTAATCTTGCCCTCGTGGATAGAGCCAACGGTATATTTAGCCTCGAATACGTCCCAAGGATTATCCTCTAACTGCTTGTGGCCGAGAGAGAGACGACGGTTCTCCTTGTCGATGTCGAGCACGACAACGTCGATTTCTGAACCCACCTGAGTGAACTCGCTGGGGTGCTTTACCTTCTTGGTCCAAGAGAGGTCGCTGATGTGAATCAGACCGTCAACACCTTCCTCCAACTCTACGAATACACCGAAGTTGGTGAAGTTGCGAACCTTTGCAGTGTGCTTAGAGCCAACGGGGTACTTCACCTCGATAGCCTCCCATGGGTCTTCCTTCAGCTGCTTGATGCCGAGTGACATCTTGCGCTCGTCGCGGTCGAGGGTCAAGATAACGGCCTCTACCTCGTCGCCAACCTTCAGGAACTCCTGAGCTGAACGCAGGTGCTGGCTCCACGACATTTCGCTGACGTGGATAAGACCCTCAACGCCGGGCTGTACCTCAACAAATGCACCGTAGTCGGCAATGACGACAACCTTACCCTTGATGTGGTCGCCAACCTTGAGGTTCTGGTCCAGAGCTTCCCAAGGATGCGGGGTGAGCTGCTTCAGACCGAGGGCAATGCGCTTCTTCTCGTCGTCGAAGTCGAGAATAACGACGTTAATCTTCTGGTCGAGCTCAACCACCTTGTGCGGGTCGTCAACGCGGCCCCAAGAGAGGTCTGTGATATGGATGAGTCCGTCAACACCGCCCAGATCAACGAATACACCGTAAGAAGTGATGTTCTTAACGGTACCTTCGAGAATCTGACCCTTTTCGAGCTTGCCGATAATCTCCTTCTTCTGTGCTTCGAGCTCAGCCTCAATGAGAGCCTTGTGCGAAACAACAACGTTGCGGAACTCCTGATTGATCTTCACAATCTTGAACTCCATGGTCTTGCCTACGAACTGGTCGTAGTCGCGTATGGGGTGAACGTCAATCTGGCTGCCGGGCAGGAATGCCTCGATGCCGAAGACGTCAACAATCATACCGCCCTTCGTGCGGCACTTGATGTAACCCTGTACAACTTCCTCGTTGTCCAGAGCGGCGTTAACGCGCTCCCAGCTCTTGCTCATGCGAGCCTTCTTGTGAGAGAGAATGAGCTGACCCTTCTTGTCCTCTGCGTTCTCTACATACACCTCTACTACATCACCGGGCTTCAGGTCGGGGTTGTAGCGGAATTCGCTGGCGGGGATGATACCATCGCTCTTGTAACCGATGTTGACGACTACCTCTTTCTTGTCAACGCTGATGACCTTACCGTCAACGACCTGATGCTCGCTGACCTTGTTGAGGGTTTCGTCGTACGCCTTGTCAAGTTCTTCCTTGCTGACGTTTGCCACTGTGCCATTTTCGAACTCATCCCAGTTGAAGTCCTGTAATGGCTGGACGTTCTTAGTTAATTCTGACATAATAATTTAATAATTTAATAATTTAACAATGTTAGACTTTATGTTACTTAATAAAATCGTCTTCTCTTTGTTGAGCGGTAAACGGGACTCGAACCCGCGACCCTCGGCTTGGGAAGCCAATGCTCTACCAACTGAGCTATTACCGCAGTTCTTAAAATAAAGAGTGAAGAATGAAGAGTGAAGAATTTTCTACCGAAGTACCCTGTGGATAGAAGGGATGGCGGAAGCAAATTCTTCACTCTTCACTCTTCACTCTTCACTGAAAGAGAGCCGATAGCCGGACTCGAACCGGCGACCCACGCATTACGAATGCGTTGCTCTACCAACTGAGCCATATCGGCCTTACTCAAAGATCGCTTTTCTTTTTGCGGCTGCAAAGGTAGTAATTATTTGCGATTTACCGATTTCCGATTTGCGCTTTCTTTTCCCCTTTACGTTTTTTTAACGTTTAAGTGCCCTTTC
>FLNV01000223.1_pt1 | contig 27827 bp, 24 predicted proteins | sample 1140351 | NCBI WGS metagenome assembly FLNV01 (sample SAMEA3878207, study PRJEB12797) | bioreactor metagenome | biome: Moose rumen | place: Sweden | collected 2011-10
ATGGGCACCGCGTAACGGATCCCATGCCATGTATGGAGCTATGGTCACGCTGAAATGGGGACTGTCACAGTCGAACAACTGGATTGCCGCATGGGTGATGTCGCAGATGAATCCCTACCAGTTTATCGGGATGCTCAGGCAGTGCGGTATCAACACCCGTTCCATCGAACCGAACATGACGCTCTGTCTCGGACCATGCGACATCAGCGTGGGTGAGATGGTCAGCGGATATACCATCTTCCCGAACTACGGAATGAGGGCCGCGCCTCTGCTCGTCGAACGAATTGAGGACTCTGACGGCAACGTCATCGACACCTTTACTCCCCGTCTCAACGAGGTACTCAGCCAGGATGCGGCTTATAAGATGATCACCATGCTGAGAGGTGTCGTCAGGGAAGGTACAGCCACACGTATCGGACGTGTCTACGGTATCAGGGCCGACATGGGCGGCAAGACGGGTACTACCAACTCCAACGCCGACGGATGGTTCATGGGATTCACGCCTAAACTCGTCGTAGGGTGCTGGGTCGGAGGAGAGGACATGGATGTCCACTTCACCAGTATGTCTAACGGTCAGGGAGCTGCTGCCGCTTTGCCTATCTATGGACTTTTCATGAAGAAGGTATACGGCGACGAGGTGCTGCACAACCGGTACGGAATCGACCAAAGCAACAAATTCGAAATCCCTGAGAGCTTTGACATGTGTGAGAGCGAACTTACGGGACTGGATGTACCGGAAGGTGGTGATATCATCATTGACGAGGAGGATCCTAGCAGAAGGCCGGGAAGCAATATAAAGAACGGCACCAAGTTCCACTCGTCTTCCGGCAATAACGTGGCGAGAAGAGGACGGAGAAAGTCTGAGTCCTCAGGCGGAGAGAGAAAGTCAGAGCCTAAGAAAGAATCTTCCGGCGAGAAAAAGAACGAGAGTGGTTCCGGCGGTGGCGGAAACAGTGGCAATTCAGGTGGCAACACCAATAATGGCAACAGCACTCCTGCTCCAACCACACCGAAACCGGTCGCACCGCCGCCACCACCACCTGTTGAGGGAACTATCGACAACTCATTTGAGTAATTATTGAAATTTTTTCTCAAATAAAAATAGACGGATTTGCCCTGTTTCTGGTCTGATTACCTGACACGGCAAATCCGTTTACATTATTAATTAACTATTTCTGTTTATGAAGTTTATTGCTATCATACCGGCCAGGTACGCATCTACACGCTTCCCGGCAAAACCCCTTGCCATCCTGGCTGGGAAAACAGTGATTCAGAGGGTCTATGAACAGGTAAAGAACCTGGTCGACAAGGCAGTGGTAGCCACTGACCACCAACTGATCGCAGACGAGGTCTTGCGTTTCGGCGGGGAAGTCGTGATGACCAGCCCAAACCATAAAAGTGGAACTGACCGGTGTAATGAAGCCTTTTCCAAAGTGGGTGGCGGATTTGATGTGGTCATTAATGTACAGGGGGATGAGCCATTCATCCAGCCTTCTCAAATCCAGACGATAAAGGAATGCTTTGACGATCCTTCTGTGGATATCGCCACGCTCGTAAAACCTTTTGACGAAGAGACCGGGTTCGACGCTGTACTGAATCCCAACTCTCCAAAAGTAGTGCTGGGCAACAATCATGAGGCGCTCTACTTCTCGCGCTCTGTCATTCCCTTTGTCAGGGGGGAAGAGCAAGGACAGGCATGGATGGAAAACCACGTTTTCTATAAGCATATTGGTATCTACGCCTATAGAGCACATGTCCTCAAGGAAATCACCGCATTGCCTCAGTCATCTCTTGAGCTGGCTGAATCGCTTGAACAGCTCCGCTGGCTGCAGAACGGCTATAAAATCAAGGCGGGCGTCACCAATGTGGAGACGGTCGGTATCGACACGCCGGAGGACCTGCAGAGAGCTGAGCTTTACATCAAGCAGCATCAATCATGACATTCACATGCTGCGAAGATGAGAAACGATTCTCTGGCTTGACATTCAGATTGTTGAATGCCTGAGTATTCTCTGTTATTACTATTGTCTTATATGCTCGTAATTTTTAAGAATAACAATTCCAACGATTATTATGGACAGAAACAACGTCCCTGTAACCCAGTTTGTCAATCTTGATGCACTTCCGCCTGTCATTTCACAGGATATGACCAATGGAACACCCCTATATCTCATCCCGGTTTCTGACACCGATATCGTCAGGGCTGACTTTATGTTCTCCGGAGGGGCATGGGCACAGGAGATTCCTCTACAGGCGCTATTGGCCATGCGGCTTATAAAAGAAGGCACTACATCACGCTCGGCTCAGGAAATCAACGAATTGCTCGACTTCTATGGAGCTACTGTCTCTTCTGTCGTCTACAAGACTTACTCTCTTATTTCTGTCGTCTGCCTGAGAAAACACCTGGAACATGTCTTACCCATCGTCTGGGATATTCTCTGCAATCCGGCCTACGAGCAGAATTCTTTCCAAATTGCCATACAGCAGGCATATGCCAACTTCATGATTAAGAAAGAAAAGGTCAAGTCGCAGGCGGAAAGAGTCTTTTATGAGGCCATCTTCGGAAAGCATCACCCCATGGCGGCTTTCGAGTATCAGGAGCATTTTTCTATGCTCTCTGTCGACCTGCTCAGGCAGTATTATAAGAAATGTGTGAATTCGGAGAACTGCAGGCTTTTTCTGACGGGGGGATATGATGACAGTTCGGTGAAACTGTTACAGGATACTTTCGGCAAAGATTGCTGGGGTATACAGTCCGGAAAATTCGAGCTGAAGCCTGCTGGCTTTCCTGCAAATTCTTTTGAGCAATTCTATGCCAGTGATAAAGATGAAAGACTGTCAGCTGACATCCCCCATCGTAGAATCAACTTTGCTATGGAACAGCCCACTGTTCAGTCGGCTCTCTATGCGGGCTGCGTGCTTCCAAAAGTCCAGGGTGAGGACAGGGCATATCTGATTCTGGCCAACATGCTACTTGGGGGATTCTTCGGTAGTCGGCTTATGAATAATATAAGGGAGGAAAAAGGATATACTTATGGCATCAATTCGGCTCTTGTCGCTAATCCTTTTTTCACGCTTTTCTGCGTGCAGACCGAGACGGCCAACCAGTTTGTCGATTCTGTTATCAGGGAAATTAATTTTGAAATAGAAAGAATCATCTCTGAATTGCCGTCCGTTGAAGAGCTCGAAATCGTCAAGAAGTATTATTCCGGCAGCGTTTGCAGGATTTACGAGGCGAATTTCTCCTTCACCAACCAGCTCATCAAGAAAATTGGGGTGGGGAACGAACACGTCAGCACTCTTCAGGCTCTTGAGACTATTAGGAAGGCGGCTCCGGAAAACATCACGGATACACTGAAACGCTATCTGAGCCCGAATAACGTCGTCTGGTGCGTTGCCGGTGCCTGAAATTAACAACCCCGATTTGATACTCAAAACGCCTGAAATGCGCTCTTAAGTGCCAAATCGGGCGTTTTGTTTGTGAAAACATCCGTTTTGTGAGCGATTTTTGAACTTTTACTTGGCACTCTCAAAAAAAATTGCTAACTTTACAAAAGATTTGTGTAAAAAGATTTGTTATTTCATTAAATTCATTATCAATCATACAAAATGTTGGAAGGAATAGAACAAGACAGAATTATCAAAGTCGACATTAATGAGTCCATGAAAAAGTCGTATATCGACTACTCTATGTCGGTCATTGTCGCACGTGCACTGCCGGACGTAAGGGATGGATTCAAGCCTGTGCACAGACGTATTCTTTATGGAATGATGGAACTGGGCAACACGTACGATAAGCCGTACAAGAAATGCGCACGTATCGTGGGTGACGTTCTCGGTAAGTACCATCCGCATGGTGATTCGTCTGTATATGGAGCTCTTGTCAGACTGGCACAGGACTGGGCGATGAGATACTGTCTTGTCGACGGACAAGGTAACTTCGGATCGGTCGACGGAGACGGAGCGGCTGCCATGAGGTACACCGAGGCACGACTCAACCGAATCGGAGAGGCCATGATGGACGACTTGTACAAAGACACTGTCGACTTTGAGGACAACTTCGACGGGTCTTTGAAGGAACCGAAAGTGCTGCCGACCAAAATACCGAATCTCCTCGTCAATGGAGCTACTGGTATCGCCGTCGGCATGGCTACGAATATCCCCACCCATAACCTCGGAGAGGTCATTGACGGATGTGTTGCCATGATTGACAACCCGGATATCGACATCGACGGACTCATGCAGTACATCAAGGCCCCCGATTTCCCTACGGGAGGTATCATCTGCGGAATCGACGGCGTCAAGGAGGCATATGAGACCGGAAGGGGACGTATTGTTGTCCGCTCCAAGACAGAGATTGAGAATGAGGGGCAGCACGAGAAAATCGTTGTCCATGAGATCCCATATAATGTTAACAAGGCGGAACTTATCAAGCGAATTGCGGAACTGGTCAATGAAAAGAAGATTGACGGTATCAGCAATGTCAATGATGAGTCTGACCGTGAGGGTATGCGTATCGTCATCGACGTGAAGAGGGAGGCGAATGCAAATGTCATCCTCAACAAGCTTTATAAGATGACTGACTTGCAGTCCAGCTTCTCTGTCAACTGCATCGCACTTGTGGGGGCATCTGAGAATAACTCGGGAAGGCCGAAATTGCTGACTCTAAAGGATTGCATCAGATATTTCGTTGAGCATAGGCATGAGGTGACTATCCGACGTACCAAATTCGATAAGAAGAAAGCGGAGGAGAGGGCACACATCCTCGAAGCGCTTATCATCGCTTCTGACAATATTGATGAGGTGGTTCACATTATCCGGGCAGCCAAGTCACCACAGGAGGCTATCGAAAACTTAAAGAAACGATTCGGCTTCGACGACGTTCAGGCCAGGGCAATCGTGGAGATGAGGCTCCGGCAGCTCACCGGACTTGAGCAGGACAAGCTACATGCGGAATATGAGGACATTCAGAAACTCATCGCTTATCTTGAGGCTATCCTCAACGACCCTGAACTATGCAAGAAAGTTATGAAGGATGAACTCCTGGAAGTGAAGAACAAGTGGGGCGACAACCGAAAGACCACCATCGACTATTCTGCCAGCGAGAACTTCAATCCGGAGGACTTCTATCCGAATGAGCAGGTGGTCATCACCATCTCGCATCTCGGATATATCAAGCGGACACCGCTCTCTGAGTTCAAAACCCAGGGAAGAGGGGGCGTCGGCTCTAAAGGTGGGTCTGCACGCGACCAGGATTTCATCGAATATATCTTCCCGGCTCAGACGCATAACACCATGATGTTCTTCACAACGAAAGGTAAGTGCTTCTGGATGAAGGTATACAACATTCCGGAAGGAAACAAGACATTTAAGGGAAGGGCAGTGCAGAACCTGCTCAACATCGAGTCTGACGATAAGGCCACTGCATTCATCTGCATCAAGAATATCAACGACCAGGAATTTGTACATCATCATAACCTCATCTTCTGCACTAAACGTGGTATCGTCAAGAAGACCAGGTTTGAGAACTATGCAAGACCAAGAACAATCGGACTCATCGCAATTAAACTTCAGGAGGGTGACGAAGTCATAGATGTACAGATCACATCCGGAAACGACGACATCATCATAGCCAACAAGAACGGACGGGCCATACGATTCAACGAGAACAATGTCCGTGTCATGGGACGTAACTCTATAGGAGTGAGAGGCATGAAGCTTGACGGACCGGAAGACGAGGCTGTGGGAATGCTCGTCATGCAGTGCAATGAGGCGCTCTCTGAGGAACAGTGGAACCAACTTGACGCACAGAATACGGAAGACGATAATGCTGAGATTGTTGAGGATAACAACCTGGATGCCGCTGAGACAGAGGAAACCGCTGACGCGGAAACTGCCGAAAGTGATGAAAAGGCAGCAGGCGGGTCCTTCTATCAGAGCATCATGGTGGTTAGTGAAAACGGATTCGGAAAGAGGTCTGCTTTGGAAGACTACCGTCTGACCAATCGTGGAGGAAAAGGCATCAAGACGCTGAACGTCACTGAGAAAACCGGTCAACTCATCGCCATCAAGGCCGTTACTGATGACGACGACCTCATGATTATCAACAAGAGCGGCGTGGCTATCCGACTGGCCCTCAGCTCTCTCAGAATCCAGGGACGCAACACACAGGGTGTCATGCTTATCAACATCAAGAAACGTAATGACGTCATCAGCAGTGTGTGCAAAGTCGATCATGTGGAGGAAGAAACTGAGGAAAATGAAACCGCTAATGAGGAAAACGAAAATATTTCCGAGGGCGAAAACAACATTCCTGCTGAGTCTGACGTTATTACTGAAAATAATAATGACACGAATCAAGAAACAGAAACTGATGAGTAATTCAGTTGATCTTTGATTTACATAATGTTTTTGAGCGGTTTCGTACGCCGCGTTGCCAACGCGGCATACTTAACCCTCATAAAACTTCAAACTTTAAACATTAAACTTTAAACTAAAAAAATAACTTAAAATCTACTAACATTATGAAAAAAATTATCTTCATCTGTGCTGCATTGGCACTTGGTACTTCTGCATTTGCACAGAAGTCCAATCTGAGAAAGATCGAGAACATCACCTATGGTGTACAGAACTTGAATTCTCTTGAACCTGAGAAATGGACCGAAATCAAGCAACTCGTCAATGAGGCCAAGGCTGATCCCGAAACCGCTGAGAACCACCAGACTTGGGAGTGGATCATTAAGACTGATGTCAATGACAGAATCAACATGCTCAAGGAGTATCAGGCTAATGGCAACAAGTTCTCTGACATGAAGGCATTCTTCATGAATGAGAAGGCGATTGTTGATGCTTGCGAAAAATACTATAAACTTATCCAAACGCCAAACGAAAAAGGTAAACTGCCGCTCAAGGACAAGGAACTGGAAATCCAGAAGCTTTGGACTAAGGAAAACGCTAACGCTTGTAGGGGAAACCTCTATGTGGGAGCTACTCAGTTTGTCTACAATGAACCCCAGACAGCTGTCGATATGCTTGAATCGTACTACGCTTCCTTCGACTCTCCTATGTTCGAGGGCGACAACCTGAAAGAGACTGACAAGAACTATAAAGAGTCGGCTTTCGTCTATGCTTCCGCCCTGAAAGGAGCTAACGCCGACCAGGCTAAGGTGGTTGAGTGGATGGAGAAGTCGTTGCAGACACAGAACGGACCACTTGCTTGCCAGGAACTGATCACTTACTATCATCAGAAAGAAGACAAGGCGAACGAGGAGAAGTATTTACGATATGGTTTCGATAACTTCAAGCAGACGAATATTTTCGGTATCAACCTCGCGCAAACCGCTATTAACAACCGTGAATATGACAAGACTATCGAAATCTGTGATGTCCTGATTCAGAGACAGGAGGACGGCTCTACACCTATTACTGACGAAGCTGGCAATGCACTTGAGAATGTATGGTTCCCTTACTATTTCAAGGCAGTTTCTCTCTTCAACTCCGAGAAGTTTGACCTTGCACACGATGCCTTCGTTAAAGGTGATGAGAAATGTCCGGGACATATCGAACTCGTGATGGGAGCAGGTACTTCTGCCGCTAAGTACGGAAACGACCACTTCACTGACAAGGCCGTTTGCAAGCCTTGGTTCGAGAAAGCCGTGAAGTATTTCCACAAGGCTGAAGAGGCTTGGCCTGACCAGTCTGACCAATGGGGATATCAAATGTACGCTTGCTACCACAACCTTGAGAACAAGGTAATGGAAGCAAAGTACAAGAAATATGCTGAGAAATAATTTACACAAATATTTTTACTGAGAAGGCAGGAAACTATTTTCCTGCCTTCTTTGCAATATTCCGCCTGCTCTCTTCGTTATTATAATCGATGTTCCAACGTGTGCGTAACATAAAATTTGTTTTCGTTGTGGTGGCAATCATTATTGCCATCGCCTCATTGCTTACGTCTCATTTCCTCACCAACGACCTGCAGGAGGAGGAGTCGAAGAGCGTGGAGGTCTGGGCGGAGGCTATGCGCACACTCAACGCCGCGGACGAGAATACCGACCTTAATCTCGTCCTGAAAGTCATCAACGGCAATAACACCATCCCTGTCATTGTTATGGACAGCAATGGTAATGTGCAGATGCACAGGAATATAAATAAGAATTTCAGCGAAAAAGAAGACTCTGTGGCTTATTTGCAACAAATGGCGGAAACCATGAAAAAAGACGGAAACGTCATCAAGATTTTTCTTAACATGCCGCAGGATAATGAAGCGGAGCTGCAGAATGAGGAAATCAACCGATATGTCGATTCTGCCAAGGAAGAGGCCACTTCCGTTACCGTCATCTCACCCGAACAACAGCAGCAAGGCGACTTCCTTGAAATTTGCTATGACGAGTCGGTCATGCTCAAACGACTGGCTGTCTATCCCTATATACAGCTTGCCGTGGTCGTCATCTTTGTCGCTATAGCCATTTTTGCACTCTTCTCCATGATGAAGTCGGAGCAAAACAAAGTGTGGGTCGGACTTTCAAAGGAAACGGCACATCAACTCGGAACTCCTATTTCGTCACTCATGGCATGGTCCACTGTCCTCAAGGAGGCATACCCGGAGGATGAGCTTATTCCGGAAATGGAGAACGATGTCAAAAGACTGGAGAGAATCGCTGAACGCTTTTCTAAAATCGGATCTATTCCCGAACCAAAACCGGAAGACCTTTGTGAGGTCATGAGCAGGGTGGTGGACTACATGGACCGTAGAACATCAAACAAAGTGAAAATCACTTGCCACACACCCCAGGAACCTGTCATCGTCAATATGGTTGCTTCACTTTTCGAGTGGGTGGGAGAGAACCTGTGCAAGAACGCAGTGGATGCCATGTCCGGTAGCGGAAAAATCGACATCTACATCAAGGAGAAAAACAACCAGGTAGACATCGAAGTCACGGACACGGGAAAGGGAATACAGAAAAACAATTTCAAATCCGTTTTCAAACCGGGATTCACTACCAAGGAGAGAGGGTGGGGACTCGGACTCTCGCTAGCCAAAAGAATCATCGAAGAATATCACAAGGGAAAAATCTTTGTCAAATCATCGGAAATCGGTGTCGGCACCACTTTTAAAATAGAATTGCCAAAATAAACGCCTTTTTCGTCCGAAAATAATAAAAAATCAAGAAAAATAGGCACTTTCAAAAAGAAATAACCGCCTTTATTCGCTTATTTGAATTTTTATTCGTAAATTTGCAACTCGAATCAGAATTTTGACCGATTCTTATTCTGGAGACTAATGGAAAATCAGCATTTTTTCGTTGAACTCAACGACCGCGACATTCTTGGAAAGTCCTTCTTTGTCGAAATCCACGATGATTTCTTCAATGAAATGGGTGGATACATCAATAAGGGACATATTAGGGCGGAAGCGGTCTGCCAGAAGGTTTCGGACAAAAACTTCTCTTTCTTGATTCACTCTTTTGGTACAGTCTGCACCCCATGCGACAGATGCCTTGACGATATCGAATTGCGGATTGATATTCAGAACAGGCTTGAGGTCAAACTGGGAGATGAGGACGATGATGAGGGAGACACCTTGGTTGTCTGCAACGAACATCCTGCTTTTGACCTTGCCTACCTCGTTTACCAATTTGTGGCTCTCAGTCTGCCAATCAGCCGAGTTCACCAACCTGGTAGGTGTAACCAAGCTATGATGGAGATTTTCAATCAACATCAAGTTGCCCGAAGCGACGAGGAAGCAGACGATACACCCGACAATTCAGCATCTGAGGAAGATAATCATATTGTCGACCACAGATGGGACAAGTTAAAACAATTATTAAACAAATAAAATCAATTTTCTAAAATGGCACATCCTAGACGAAGACAATCTAAGACGAGAACTCGTAAAAGAAGAACTCATGACGGAGCTGTAGCTCCTACATTGGCTGTTTGCCCGAATTGCGGTGCCTTCTATGTATACCACACCGTTTGCGGTGCTTGCGGATACTACAGAGGGAAAGTCGCTATCGAAAACAAGGAGGCGATTTAAGCGAATTTTGAGTTTTATGGAATACGGGACAAGAATGATTTTGTTTCGTATTTCATTTTCTTTTTTATTTTCAACGACTTTTTATCAGAACACTTGTTCGTTTTTATATGGAAAAAATTAATGCGGTCATCACGGGAGTTGGTGGATATGTGCCTAAATATATCCTCGACAATGACGAAATGTCTAAAATCGTCGATACTTCTGATGAGTGGATTATGGAACGCATCGGTGTCAAAACCAGACATATTCTCAAGGATGACGAAAGACAGGGGGCCGGGGTCTCGTATATGATGACAAAGGCGGTTCAGGAACTTCTGCAGAAAACACAGGTTGACCCCGACACTATTGAGGCGGTCATCTGTGCGACTTCTACTCCTGACTATGTACTCCCTTCTACCGCTTCTCTCGTTATCGGGAATGTAGGGCTCAAGAATGCGTTCGGATTCGATATGGAAGCTGCTTGTGCAGGATTTCTCTATGCCATGGAAATGGGAGCGGGAATGATTGCCAGCGGAAGGTTCAAGAGAATCATTCTCTGTGGAGGCGACTTCCTTTCTGCTATCACCAATTACGAGGACAGAACCACATGCCCAATCTTTGGTGACGGGGCTGGATGCGTCATGATGGAGGCTACCACTGAGAATTACGGTCTTATTGACAGCTATCTCAGAACGAATAGTCATTATGACCCTCTGCACGTGGCGGATGGAGGTACTGCTAACGGACCCGTTCAGGAATCAGACAACCCAAGAAGAAGGATTATCTATCAGGAAGGCAGATTCGTTTTCAAGCACGCAGTTACCAATATGTCCGATGCGGTTGAGTTTATCGCAAAAAAACATAACCTCACCAACGACGACATTGCGTGGATCGTGCCCCATCAGGCTAACATCAGAATTGAGGAAGCTGTGGCCAGAAGAATCAATGTACCAAAAGAAAAAGTCATGATCAATATCGAGACCGTGGCTAACACCTCAGCTGGTACACTGCCACTATGCCTCTGGCAGTATGAGAACCAACTCAAGAAGGGCGATAAGCTCATCTTTACCGCTTTCGGTGCCGGATTCTCTTGGGGCGCTTCCTATATGATCTGGGGATACGACGGCGCTAAATTCCATAAGAACTAAAGGCTCTGTAATACTTTATCACCGCGGAATTCGCGGATTTACGCTCTTTCTTTGCAGAATCCGTGTAAATCCCCGAGTTCCGTCTGTGTTTTTATAATAAGCCAATTGGATGAACGGAGACTGCAGTCAAGATTAACCGGTCATATCATTCATCACTCATTGTCCTGCTCCCAACATTAATCTTTAAACTTTCAACTTTAAACTTTAAACTCTTATAAATGCATAAATCCGGCTTCGTAAATATTGTAGGGAACCCCAATGTGGGAAAGTCAACGCTCATGAACCTTTTTGTGGGGGAACGGATATCTATTGCCACGTTTAAGGCGCAGACCACGCGACACCGCATCATGGGAATTCTCAACGATGAGAATTACCAGATTGTTTTCAGCGACACGCCCGGAGTGTTGAAACCGAACTACAAGCTGCAGCAGTCCATGAGAAATTTCTCTGAGAGTGCGCTTGTTGATGCCGATGTGCTTGTATATGTAACCGACCCGATAGAGAAACCGGACAAAAATGACGACTTTATTGAGAAAGTAGCCAAGATGGAAGTGCCGGTCATCGTACTCATCAACAAAATTGACCTCATCGACCAAAACAAGCTTATCGAACTGGTTGATCTCTGGCATAATAAGCTGCCTAATGCGGAAATCGTGCCTGTTGCTGCCATCGCAAAATTCAATGTCGAGCCGGTGCTGAAGAGAATTAAGGAACTCCTGCCGGAAAGCCCCCCCTTTTTCGATAAGGACCAACTCACTGACAAACCTGCAAGGTTTTTCGTCAGCGAAATCGTCAGGGAGAAAATTCTTCTCTTCTATGATAAGGAAATACCTTATTCCGTTGAGGTCGGTGTGGAGTCTTTTAAAGAGGACGATAAGCATATTCATATCAACACCGTCATTTATGTGGAGAGAGATTCCCAGAAGGGTATCATCATCGGACACCAGGGAAAGGCTATAAAGAAAGTGATGACGGAGGCAAGGAAATCTCTTGAAAAATTCTTTGGGAAACCAATTTTCATTGAGACTTTCGTTAAGGTGGACAAGGACTGGAGAGACTCCGATAAGGAATTGAATCTCTTTGGATATAATCCGGAATAAGATGCAAAAACGCTCAGGACTTCAGTAACACTGCCTCTCTCTTGGTCATTCTGTTTTATTGTTATTTAATCGTATATTCTGAAATTATTAATAATTATTAGGTAAATGGGAAATTTAGTAGCTATAGTAGGAAGACCCAATGTCGGGAAGTCTACTTTGTTCAACCGCCTCACAAAAACCAGACATGCCATTGTCAGCGAAGAGGCGGGAACTACACGTGACCGGCAGTACGGGAAATGTGAATGGGGCAACAAGGAATTCTCTGTGGTTGACACTGGAGGATGGGTGGTCAATTCCGAGGATATTTTCGAGGAGGAAATCAGAAAGCAGGTCCTCATCGCAATTGAGGAATGCGACGTAATTCTTTTTCTTGTCGATGTCAAGACGGGGGTCACGGATCTCGACATGCAGGTGGCTCAGATTCTCAGAAGGTCAAAGCTGCCGGTATTCGTCTGCTGTAACAAGGTGGACTCCAACGAACTCAGGTATGACGCTGCTGAATTCTACAGCCTCGGACTCGGCGAGATTTACTGTATTTCTTCTCTTACCGGTAGCGGTACAGGGGATTTGCTAGATGCCGTCGTCGACTCTTTCACGAAAGACATGGAAGAGGTCATTGAAGAAGATATACCAAGAATCGCTGTCGTGGGAAGACCGAATGTCGGTAAGTCCTCTCTTGTCAATGCTTTCCTCGATGATGACAGGAATGTGGTTACTGATATAGCAGGTACGACCAGGGATTCTATTTACACCAAATACGATAAGTTCGGTTTTAATTTCTATCTTGTCGACACGGCGGGAATCAGAAAGAAGAACAAGGTCAGTGAGGACCTGGAGTATTATTCGGTCATGAGGTCTATACGTGCCATTGAGAATGCCGACGTTTGTGTGCTTATGGTGGATGCCACCAGGGGAATTGAAGGACAGGACATCAATATTTTCCAAGTGGTGCAGAAAAACCAGAAGGGAATGCTTGTTGTCGTCAATAAGTGGGACCTCGTCACCGATAAGGATCAGGAGTCTATCAAGCATTTTGAGAATTCCATCAGGAAGAGAATGGCGCCGTTCACCGACTTTAATATTATTTTTGCATCTGCTCTGACGAAACAACGTATTTTCAAGATCCTGGAGGAGGCACAAAGGGTTTATGACAACCGAACCAATAAGGTTTCAACCGCGAAACTTAACGAGGTGATGCTGCCTATTATTGAAGCCACTCCACCTCCTGCTATCAAAGGCAAGTACATTAAAATCAAGTATTGTATGCAGATTCCCGGAACCAGAGTGCCTTCTTTCGTGTTCTATGCGAATCTGCCACAGTACGTGAAGGACCCTTATAAGAGATTTCTCGAAAACCAAATTCGTGAACACTGGAATTTCACCGGTACTCCCATCAATGTGTATGTTCGTCAAAAATAATTGGATCGTAAATTTTTTGCTGGCTTGTTGCATGCTATTTCTCATGGGATGCAACAAAGTGGACGACAAACAAGCTCCGGACGCAAATGAATGCGAGCAGTGGAAAGTGCTTAGGCAGGCATTTAATGAGCTCATGAAAGGCGATTTTGATGCATATCTGGCGTTTGTCGATTCCACCCAGCTGGCGAATAATAAGTCTGATATGCTGAAAGATGCCCTGAGGCAAAAGTATGCCAGGGAAAATTTCAGCGAGGACTGTAGATTCTCCTTTTCAAAACTCAGTCTGTTGACGGAAGACACTGCGGAAGTCTTTTTCAGCATCATCGATCAGGACACCGTGTTCACTATGCAGAAAATGAGACTCGACAACGGAAAATGGAAAATTCTACTTTTTTGACCCGTCCAGTGTTTTTACTTTTTTACTTATCAACTCTCAACCCTCAACTCTAAACTCTCAACTAAATATAATACTATGGCTGAAATCAAATGCATCGGACTCGTAACTTCCGGAAACGATGCGCCGGGAATGAATGCGGCCGTCAGGGCTGTCACAAGGTCCGCTATTTATAACGGACTACGGGTCAAAGCGGTTTTCCGTGGATATAAAGGACTTATCGACGGAGATATTCATGAGTTTAAAACTCAGAATGTCAGTAGCATAATTCATCATGGAGGTACGATCCTGAAATCTTCTCCAAGTAAGGATTTCCGTTCTGAGGAAGGAAGAAAAAAAGCCTTCGAGAATATGCAGAAAGAGGAGATGGATGCGCTCATCGTTATCGGTGGAGATGGCTCTATCACCGGTGCGCGTATCTTTGCACAGGAATACGACATACCTTGTATCGGCATTCCGGCTACGATTGATAACAACCTTTTCGGAACCGACACAACCATCGGATATGACACCGCACTCAACACCATCATGGAGTGCGTGGATAAAATACGTGATACTGCCACTTCGCACGAAAGGCTTTTCTTTGTCGAAGTTATGGGAGACGATGCCGGATTTCTCGCACTCAACGGAGCCATCGCCTCAGGATGTGAGGAGGCCATTATTCCTTCGGTCATGACGAATGAGGAAGAGCTTACCAACTTCATCCACAATGGGCTCAGGAAGACGAAGTCCAGCAGCATCGTGCTGGTGGCTAGAAGTGAGAATGACGGAGGAGCCATTCATTGGGCTGATGTCGTAAAATCTAAATATCCCGATGTCGATGTCCGTATCTCTATTCTCGGACATCTGCAGAGAGGCGGTAGCCCTACTGCGCACGACCGTATCATCGCAAGCCGGATGGGGGCGGCCAGCATTCAGGCGCTCAAGAAAGGACTCAGAAATGTCATGATTGGAATTGACAATGACGAGATTGTACACGTGCCATTCTCCAGAGTGATAAGGGAAAACCGAAAGATTGATCACTATCTGCTCGATATCCTGCATAATATTTCTATTTGAAATATCGCAACCAGGATTGCCTTCATCCTTTTGGAAGCTTTCAAGGTATACAAATCACATTATTCCCAAAGCAAATCCCCAAAAATAGAAAGTAACTATTGTTATTATACAATAAATAGTAAATTGTAATAAGTAAAACGTAAATATTGTTGTCTTTTTTACACTTATTTTCAAGATTTTGTGACATTTGTTTGCCAAAAACAAAAATAATGTGTAAATTTGCATTCTATTTGGAAAAGATTGATTTTTAGTAATTATTTTACAATAATAAATTAAGATGAAAAAGTACAATTTCAACGCGGGACCTTCAATACTCCCGAGAGAAGTGATTGAAGCTACGGCGAATGCGTGTTTGGATTTTAATGGCTCTGGATTGTCTCTGATGGAAATCAGCCATAGAGCGAAAGACTTCCAGCCTGTAGTCGATGAGGCTGTTGCCCTTTTCAAGGAATTACTTGATATTCCTCAGGGGTATGCGGTTATCTTCCTCGGTGGAGGAGCCAGTCTACAGTTCTGCCAAGTGCCTTACAACTTCCTCGAGAAAAAGGCTGCTTATCTCAACACCGGTGTCTGGGCTAAGAAAGCTATGAAGGAGGCTAAACTCTTCGGAGAGGTCGTTGAGGTCGCTTCATCGGCTGACAGCACATACACCTTCATCCCGAAGGATTTCGTCGTTCCGGCTGATGCCGACTATTTCCACATCACTACCAACAACACAATCTATGGTACTGAAATCAGAAAAGAACTCGACTCTCCCGTACCGATGATTGCTGATATGTCATCTGATATCTTCTCACGCCCTGTCGACGTGTCAAAATATAACTGCATATATGGAGGTGCACAGAAAAACCTTTCTATGGCCGGAGTCACATTCGTCATCGTGAAGGAAGATGCACTCGGTAAGGTTACAAGACCGATTCCTACCATGCTCGACTACCGCACACATGTGGAGAAAGGCTCTATGTTCAACACACCACCAGTAGTACCTATTTACTGTGCGCTCCAGAACCTTAAGTGGATTAAGGCCAATGGCGGTGTAACGGCCATGGATAAGAGAGCGAACGAGAGAGCTGCTATTCTTTACGAGGAGATTGACCGCAATAAGCTGTTCCGTGGAACGGTGCAGACTGAGGACCGCTCTGTGATGAACATCTGCTTCGTCATGAACGACGAGTACAAGGAGCTTGAGGCCGACTTCATGGCATTTGCTACTGAGAAAGGCATGGTCGGTGTAAAGGGACATCGTTCTGTAGGCGGATTCAGGGCATCTTGCTACAATGCTATGTCTGTTGAAGGAGTGAAAGCGCTTGTTGCTGCTATGCAGGAATTTGAGAAAGCTCATTAATTTCATATTTTCTACGGTTTGGCAGTTGTACTTCTGTATGACTGCCAAATCGTTTATCTTTTAATAATATTAATTAGTTATATCAATCATGAAAGTTCTTATTGCAACCGAAAAACCTTTCGCACCTGTCGCTGTCGAGGGTATAAAGAAAGAAATTGAAAACGCCGGATTCGAACTGGCCCTTCTTGAGAAATATACGGAGAAGCAGCAACTGCTCGATGCTGTTGCCGACGCAAATGCCATCATCATCCGTTCTGACAAAATCGATGAGCAGGTACTGGACGCTGCTAAAGAGCTGAAAATCGTTGTCCGTGCCGGAGCTGGCTACGATAACGTGGATCTTGACGCTGCTACCAAGCATGGTGTTGTAGTGATGAACACACCGGGACAGAACTCTAACGCCGTGGCTGAGTTAGTGTTCGGATTGCTTGTCTTTACCGTCCGTAATTTCTACAATGGTAAAGCTGGCACAGAGCTCATGGGCAAGAAACTGGGTATTCTTGCGTTTGGCAATGTGGGGCGTAATGTTGCACGCGTGGCTAAAGGATTTGGTATGGAAGTGTCCGCTTATGATGCTTTCTGCCCGGCTGAGGCTATTGAGGCTGCGGGAGTTCACGCTGCCAAGAATCAGGATGAGCTGTTTGAGACTTGTGACATCGTCAGTCTGCATATCCCTGCCACTCCTGAGACGAAGCAGAGCATCAACAAGGAACTGGTTGGAAAAATGAAGAAAGGTGGTATCGTCGTGAACACGGCCCGTAAGGAGGTAATCAATGAGCCGGAACTGATTGAGCTCATGAAGGAACGCCAGGACATCAAGTATGTCACCGACATCAAGCCGGATGCGGATGCTGAGTTCGCACAGTTCGAGGGACGTTATTTCTCTACGCCCAAGAAGATGGGTGCACAGACCGCTGAGGCAAATATCAATGCGGGTATCGCTGCTGCAAAGCAGATTGTGGCTTTCTTCAAGGAGGGATGCATCAAGTTCCAAGTGAATAAGTAATTCTGAACTATGGCTATCGTAAAACCATTCAAAGGATTAAGACCACCGAAAGACATTGTCGAAAAGGTTGAGTCCAGACCCTATGACGTGCTTAACTCTGAAGAGGCACGAACGGAGGCCGGGGACAACGAGATGTCGCTCTACCACATCATTCGGCCGGAAATCAATTTCCCGGAAGGAACTGATGAGCATGATCCTAAGGTCTATTCTGCCGCTGCTGAGCAGTTCCAGAAATTCCAGGACAACGGATGGCTTGTGCAAGATGAAAAAGAGCATTATTACATCTATGCTCAGACAATGAACGGAAAAACTCAGTACGGACTTGTTGTCGGTGCATATGTGGAGGATTATCTCAACGGCGTCATCAAGAAGCATGAGCTGACAAGGGCTGATAAGGAAGAGGACAGAATGAAGCATGTCAGGGTCAATAATGCAAATATCGAACCGGTTTTCTTTGCATATCCTGACAACGACGTGCTCCTACAGCTTATCAACAAATATGCGCAGACCGAGCCTGTCTATGACTTTATTGCACCGATTGACGGATTTGGACATAAGCTCTGGGTCATTTCGGATGAGAACGACATCAACACGGTCACATCCGAATTCGCAAAAATGCCCAGCCTCTATATTGCTGACGGACACCACCGGTCGGCTGCTGCCGCTCTTGTCGGTGCGGAAAAGGCGCGTCTCAACCCGAACCACAAAGGGGATGAGGAATATAACTATTTTATGGCCGTATGCTTCCCGGCATCTCAACTGACTATTCTCGATTATAACCGGGTGGTTAAAGACCTTAATGGAATGACCACACAGGAGTTCCTTGAGGCGCTTAACACGAATTTCATCGTAGAAGCCAAAGGCCCTGAGAACTATAAGCCGCAGCAACTGCATGAGTTCTCTCTTTATCTCGATGGAACCTGGTACAGCCTTAAGGCAAAACCGGGGACTTTCGACGACAATGACCCAATCGGGGTACTGGATGTCAGCATTTCATCAAAATTAATCCTCGACCAGATTCTTGGCATTAAAGACCTTAGAAAGGACAAGAGGATTGACTTCGTGGGCGGACTCCGTGGACTGGGAGAACTCAAACGCAGGGTCGATTCAGGAGAAATGAAGATGGCTCTGGCGTTGTATCCGGTCACGATGAAGCAAATCATGGATATTGCTGACTCTGGGAATATCATGCCGCCGAAAGCTACTTGGTTCGAACCGAAACTAAGGTCAGGACTGGTCATCCATAAACTCTCCTAGAGCTGGGCGGAACAGTTGGATCTGCCTCATTGCTTGTCGTGTGGTGAGCCATATCAAGGCTCACATAACAAATTTCAATTATGGACACTTTCCTGACCATAAATAATCCGTCAGAAGGATATTACACGGAGAAGCGAAGCAAGTTCCTTGCTTTCGCTTTTCCTGTTTCTTCTGTTGAGGAAATCAAGCAGAAGGTGGCGGAGTTCCAAAAGAAATATTATGATGCCAGGCACGTTTGTTATGCCTATATGATCGGTCCGGAGCGAACCACTTTCCGGGCAAATGACAATGGGGAACCGTCAGGTACAGCGGGAAAACCTATTCTTGGACAAATCAACTCGAATAACCTCACTGACATACTCATCATTGTGGTCCGTTATTTCGGAGGCGTCAAGCTGGGAACCGGAGGACTTGTCGTGGCTTATCGCCTTGCGGCTGCGGAGGCTATCGCCAATGCTCAGATAATTGAGAAAAAAGTTGAGCTGTCCGTCTCTTTCAATTTCGAATATCCTTATATGAACGATGTCATGAGAATCGTCAAGGAGGAGAATCCGGTAGTCGTTGCTCAGACTTTTGACAATGATTGTGCCATGACATTGAGAATCAGAAAGGACAACATGCCTAAACTGAGGGCAAGGTTGGAGAAAGTCACTTCATTGAGATTCCTGCAGGAGGAGAACCTCTAATTTGTCAACGGCTTCACATATGTCGTGTTCAAAGCGGATATGGTTGCGGAGATAGTCTTCCCGCCCGCCCGATATCAGTGAGTACAATTCAGGATTCATTTCATCAACGTAACTGCTGATGGCATATTCTATGTCTTCGCGTTGCCATTCCATGTTTGAATGGATATATACACGCATCTTCTGATGCATGAAGCTGTAGGCTGTCTCTATGTTATACCTGCTTATCATGCGTTCATGAGTCATAACCCGTGGGGCGGAATTGACTTTGGTCTTCGCTATACACATAGCCATGACCTAGAAGATAAGACTTGATCTCTTCCGGGTCAACATTGAAATTATAGCAAAGCGACTCTAGTGTGTCGAACTCTTCATCACGTAGGAGCATGTTTATGCTCGACACCAATATGGCTGGATCTTTCGGTAAATATTCCATTGTTCTCATGTAATTTTTGCAAAGTTACGAATTATTTGCCACTTTTTACTGTTCCGCTTTCTGCTTTCTCTTTTTTTTGTTAACTTTACATCTTAATTCTCGATTATGACTGACAATTTCACATATTTGCTTTTACAATGGTTCCAACAGAACAAACGGTCGCTGCCATGGAGGGAAACACGTGACCCCTATGCTATTTGGCTCAGTGAGGTCATACTTCAGCAGACCAGGATACAGCAGGGGACTGCTTATTGGCAGAGATTTGTCAACAGGTGGCCTGACGTAAAGTCTCTTGCTGAAGCCTCTGAGGATGAAGTCCTCAGGGAATGGCAGGGACTTGGATATTATTCCAGGGCACGAAATCTTCATGTGGCTGCCAGACAAATAGTCGAACTAGGCCATTTCCCGGATTCCTTACAGGAAATTAAAAAGCTGAAAGGGGTGGGGGATTACACGGCTGCGGCTATCGCCTCCTTTGCTTTCGGCATACCGGTGGCGGCGGTTGATGGCAACGTCTTCCGTGTGCTTGCAAGACGATTTGGTATAGACACGCCAATCAATACAACTACAGGAAAAAAAACATTCACCGAACTGGCACAGAAACTTATCCCTCGCAACCAGCCGGCTGACTTTAATCAGGCTATGATGGATTTTGGAGCCTTGCACTGCACACCGCATTCCCCTCACTGCGCCGACTGTCCGTTTTGGGAGTCTTGTGTGGCACTAAGGAAGGACTCTGTGGCCTCTCTTCCCGTGAAAATCGATAAAATAAAAATACGAGAACGTCAATTCTCGTATTTCTATATAAGATTAATGCAAAATGGCGTTTGCTTTATTGCACTGAGAAAAAGACCGGCAGGCGACATCTGGCAGGGATTGTGGGAGCCGCTTTTGATTGAGGACTTAAAGCAACTGCCGGATATAGGAGGAAAATGTATGCTCTTAAGACGGAATGTAAAACATGTATTGACGCATCAAGTGATAATGGCGGATTTCTATCTGCTGGAAGTTGATAGTAAACCGTCCTTGCCTGAGGGTTTTATCTGGATTCCAGAAGAGGATATCGGTCATTATGCACTGCCAAGACTTGTGGAAATACTTGTTGGCTACTTGCCTTGAATAAGCCGTGACTTGTTTTTTCTCTTGCATCCTTCCGTCTGCTTATCTGCTGTATTTTACCTATTGCTTCTTGAAATTCCATTTGGAATTGTCTGAGTTGAAATCATATTTTGCAAGGGTCGGCGTACTGTCGCCTGCGGAATAAATCACATAGCTTGTGTTTAAACCGGCTTCACCGGGAATCCGTTTGGGCATGATCCTGTAGGTGCCGTCTGTCAATTGTTCTATTCGCCACAGCTGTTCATCTGACCCAGTGAATGTTGGAACCGTGGTCAATTCTTTCTCTGCTGTCGCACTCAGGGCTCGCTCTGTGCCCGCTATCACTATCTTATAATAAGGACCGCCTAGGTAGCCTCCGGCTTCTGATACTGGGCTCACCGTCCAGTGCTGGTGGGGACGGAACATATAGTCGCTTGTGCGAACTGGAATTTCACCTTTGGACCAGCCGCCGATGACATCCTCCAGTTTCTGGGACTCCAGCTTTACTAGGGGTTTGCTTGTGTCCATATTCCAGAACCGTTCACGCTCCTGGGCCAGACGCACAAAGTCAACAGAAAGCTCGAGGGAATAACCGCGGCGCTCTGACTCAATTTCGTATGTTCCTTCCTTAAATCGGTCGCCGGCAACCGGCCAACCGTTTTTCCATAATAACGGACGGATGCCGAGTACGCTACGGCCACTACGGTCGAAGTCTGCCTCATAATGGCAGGACATAATCTCAACACCTTCGTCTATGACGGTCCTGCCGAAATGACCGGGACCACAGACCCTGTCACCGGCGTTAATCACCATCTTTCCGCCGCCATGGAACATGTCACGGCCTACATTGTCCACATAGGGACCGGTCACTTTCTTTGAACGGCCAACGACGATGTTATAGGTGGAATTCACACCGTCACAACAGGTGCCGTGAGTGCCTAGCAGATAATACCATCCGTCACGGTATATCAAATCGCTTGCCTCACAGTCGATGGCGATGTCTTTCTCTTTATTCCCTTTCTTCCGGTAACCTGTCTTCGGATCCAGCTCTATCAGACGGATTGTGCCGAAATACGTGCCGTAGCTTACCCACAGCCGACCGTCGGGGTCCATCAAAAGGCATGGGTCTATGGCGTCGTTGTCCTCCATGCCGTCACTTGAGGCCACTTCCACGGCTTCTGTGAATTTGAAATCGGGGGACTTCGGGTCAAGGGTCTTGTTCCACATGGTCAGGATACGGCCGTTATGACCGCCTCCAAGACCGCCACCCGTGGCACCGTAGATCATCAGGTAGCGGTCGCCTATCTTCATCACGTCGGGTGCTGCACCGCCGCCAGGACGCTCTGCACCGCCATGCCATACCCAGCCGTCATCACTGATCAGACCACCGCCGCCTGTGCCGAATGTATAATATTTGCCTTCACATTCTGCTATCGTCGACGGATCGTGAATATATGGTGCGCCGTCCTGGGCTGACAGATTTATTGACAGGAGTGAAATTGCCAATGTATTTATGAGTCTTTTCATTGCTTTGGTCATTTTTGTTGTTTTATAGCGTTTTCGGTTTTTTTCTGTTTCTCTGAGGTTATTGGAATTATTCTGTGCTTATAGAGTAGTTCTTCACCGGCTTGCCACTCTCATCCAGGAAGCGGACACAGAAATCACTCATCCCGGGACCGTTGATGACGCTGAAGCGTAGTATGTTACGGCCTTTCTTCAGTGTCAGCCTACGGGACATACCGTCATCTTCTACCATGCGACGGTCGCCGGAAAGCAGAAGTACCTCCTCTCCGTTCAACCACCAGCAGGAGGCACCATTGGATCCGGCTGACAACCGGACATCTGAAATTTCCTCTGCGCAGTCTATGATTGTCACACCCCAGAACATTACCCCGTATGTCTGCTTTTTGTTGATGTCGGCAAAACGGAACAGCTTCACATTGAATCGCTCACTGTCTATACCATGCCACTTCAGCGTCTGCTTCTCAACCTTTTCTTCCTTTCCTGACTTGGAAATTGTGGTGAACTGACCGGGAAAATACTCTTTGTGGAATTGTTCGGCCAGGTAGCTGTCAGTAAACACAGTGTTTGAACGGTTCGGCTTGTCTATAGGGTCGAGTAATAGCCATCTCCGGATAAAACCGTTATCATCAGGACTGATGCTACCGCCTGATGCATCCCGGAAGTATTTGTCGCGGTTCTTGAACTCTATCCAGTCAATGCTCACACCACCGTCCTTGCTGCATATGTATAAGTCGCTGATGCCTGACGGAACATAGTCCAAGGCTGCGGTCACCGTCATCCAGCGACCGCGGTTGTCTCTGCGGAACTGACCTTCGGTCAGACATACGATATTCACTTTTCCGATTACCTTGCCTTTGGAGTCTTTTTCGCGGATAATCAACTCCGTGTTTCCTTCTGCCTTCACCTGTGCTATCAGGTAACTGTCAGAACGCAAACCGCTGAAGTCAACGTCTTTATATTTCAACCAGTCACTTTTCTCAGAGAGTGTGGCATACCATCCCTTGAAGTAGTTGGTTGTGTCCACATAGGCTATGCTGACGCCTTTGCTTGCCTCGCTATACCTGTCCACGTCTATTCTCGATGTGGCGGGATTTACGCCAACACCGCGAAGGGTGGGGAACACTTCCTCTATTTCGCCGTTCTTGCCAAAGCTGAGTCTCTCAATCCGTGCTGAACGGTTTTTGTCAAATTTCGGGGAATAGTCATTGTGGTGGTAGAACAGATACCATTGGCCCTTGTATTCCAAAATCGAATGGTGGTTGGTCCAACAGCCTGTAGGAGATTCCTGCATGATAATCCCCTTGAAATCCCAGGGACCCAGAGGTGATTTTGAGGTGGCGTAGGCAAGTGTCTCGGTGCCGCCTTCTTTACGCACCCAGGGAAAGGTAAGATAATAGATTCCGTTACGTTTAAAGGCGTACGGACCTTCCTTGAATCCTTCCGGAAGACCTTCCATCACACGGGATTCACCATCCAACTCTTTCATATTGTCCTTTAGACGGCAACCGCGGATACCCATTCCGCTCCAATAGATATAGGAGGTGCCGTCGTCGTCAACCAAGACGCACGGGTCTATGCCCATCACGCCTTTGATGTTCTCCGGCTCAAACTGGAAGGGGCCTGCCGGGTGGTCGGATATGCCTACTCCTACACTGAAACCACGGGCATTACCGCCTGGAGCAGCGGGAAAGTAAAAATAGTACTTGCCGTTTTTATATACACAGTCGGGAGCCCACATCGCATAACTTTCCGGACGCACCCAGGCAACGTCATTATGAGTCACTATCACACCATGATCTTCCCAGTCGGTCAGGTTCTCTGAGGAAAACACGTGGTAGTCGGCCATGCAGAACCAGTCCTGGCGCTGACCCTCCGGAGCCGGGATGTCATGCGACGGATACATATAAATCTTGCCGTTGAACACGCGGGCGGTCGGATCGGCGGTGAACTGGTCGTGAATAATCGGATTCTGGGCGTGAGTGAATGTAGAGCCGAGTATTCCGAAAATAGTTAGCATTTTCTTCATATTTTTCTTTTTGCTTGCGTGATTAATTCTTTTGGGGCTGCAAGTTACAACTTTTTTTTCAATTTTACCTTTTCATTTGTTACATATCCTTTCAATTTTCTTTTTTATAAAAAAATCCGGGCACATTCCTGTACCCGGTCACGTTTTTTTTCCCGCAAACACATGTTGTTCTGTTACAAAATAATTATTTATTGTCATTTCTTTGGGAAACCATATGCCATACCCATATCCTTGCTTTGTCTAACAATATCGCTGATACATATACACTTACTATCAACAAAATAATTCCTTCATAATGCTGAGCTTGGTAATATTCTCTGACATGGCTGCAGTATGCGTCTAATACATGACGGGTGCAATGCAGAAGATAAACCGCAAAGCAAGAACAGGCGATCCAATTCACTGCCTTGCTCTTGAGACTTAGCTTTGAAAAAAACAGCAGCAATACGACGGAATTGAGTATGACGATGGGGGAGATATAGGACAGCCATGCCATTCCTTCTCCAATGCCATAATAGAGCGAAAAGAAGCTGATGAATCCTCCGAATATGGTAAGAATAAGATAGAGGAGCAAATACCATCTGGATGAAAGTCTTGTAAGTTTGCTTGGATATCGACGTATATATTGAGCCAAAAGGTATAGCAACATAAAACTCAGGGGGGAATAGCCGCCGTCGAACCAGGGAACGATGACAAAAGCCCATCCGTATATACTTTGAAAGAGAAACAAGCCAGTCAATACCCATATAAATTGACGATGGCTGGCCCACGAGCTGAAAGCGTTCAGGGCAGGAGCGAACAGATATAGTATTATATAGCTTCTCACAAACCATAAGTCGTCTGTCAACAGCAACAGGCTCTTTATGTCCGCTGTGTCTGGCTTGCTATGAGTGATAACCAAATATCCAAGCATGGTCACTCCGCAGATAAATAATATCTGGAATATAAACTCGGCAAATCTTCTGAGTTTCGGACGGATTCCATACCATCCTGACAACAGCACAAAACAGTTCACGCATACCGTTGAAAGGGAGTAGACTAGTGCTTTTATGATGCTCTCAGTCGGATGAGCTACTGCATCACCCGGGGTCGGACTGCCCAATGACAGGTAATCAGCGTGAACCACAAGCACTAGCAGCATCGACACGATGCGAAGTAGTTCCATATTGGAATCACGCCTCTTGGGGGTAATGGATATTGTTTGGGATGACATATATTAACTCTGCTGACTTTTTCGCAAAAATACTAAATTTATCCGATATTTGTGCCATTTTATGACTCTTTTTATTCTTTTACGGACGATGGACTTATTTTTTCTCCTTCTTTTTGTACTATTTCTGGTTTTTTTACTCGTTTTTTTGTATTTTTGTGAAAAAATAACTGCTTATGAGATTTATTTCTATTCTTTTGGTTCTGCTCTTTTCATTTGGAAATGCTGATGCTCAGTCCATCAGCCATATTGAGCAGACCGGCTCATGGTATTACATCTATGATCAGGATGGTCGGAAAGTTAAAACAATCAGCACCAGCCAGGGGGCAATCGTGGCGCATGGCACTTCTTTCTATATTCTCAGACAAGGTAATTCGTTTTATGTCTGTTATGATCTGAACGGAAAACGACTATGCTGCCTCAGTGTAAGTTATGTTGGAGACATCCTCTCCGCCAGCGGTGACACTTTCACGAGCAGAAACCGTTCGTGGATTTACACGTGGGATAAGTACGGAAAGAAGATTAATACCAGGACTGCCAGATGAATAACGTGAAACTGATTGTCTTTGATTTTGATGGTACGCTCTGCGATACGCAACGCAATATCCTTCTGACACTTAAGGCCACAATACGCGACCAGAAACTACCCATGAGGACTGATGAACAATGCATCTCCATTATTGGTCTGCCGCTTAAGGATTGTTTCAGGACGCTTTTTCCTCATATCGATGAAAACCAACTTCAGGCTTGTGCCGACACTTACAGAAGAATTTTTGCAGAAACGCTGGCCAACGTGAAACCCAACCCTTTTCCAAAGGTTGTCAACACGATTAAGTGCCTGAAACAGCTCGGTTTTGTGCTTACCATCGCCTCATCACGGTCTCATGCCTCTCTTGTCGAACTCACTCAGGCCATGAATATCTTCGACTGTTTTTCGTTGCTCCTAGGGGCGGACGATGTGGATAAGGCCAAACCAGACCCGGAACCGGTGCTTAAGACACTTCGACTCACAGGATTCAAACCTCAGGATACCATGGTTGTTGGTGATATGCCCGTGGATATCCTTATGGGCAGCAGGGCCGGGGCTAAGACAGTCGGTGTCTCTTATGGAAACGGATCGGCTGAGGATTTGAGGCTGGCGGGGGCTGATGTCATTATCGATGATTTCTCTGAATTGCTCAATATCATCACTGATAATCCTGATTAACGTAGAAAACTATTTTCCGCTTATCGCTATAAGCTGATTTTTCGGCGTTATATGCGGAGAAGCCAATGAACTAAAAAAAGGTGGACTGAGTTCAGCCCACCTTTTTCACATCTAAAAAAATCCTATGATATTATTCACCGCTTGCGATGATGTTGATAACTGCTACGATGTCACTGATATCCACATTCTCGTCGCCGTTTACGTTTGCATTTGCATAAGTTGCGGTGCCGGCGATCTGATTGATGATAGCCACGATATCACTGATATCAACTTTGCCGTCCTCGTTTACGTCACCTTTCTTTGCCACGATTTCTTTCTCGCCCTGGAAGGTTACGTTGAAACGATAGTTCCAGCCTTCGTTTGTGAAGAAGAACACGCCTTCGGCGCTCTTGTTCTTGAATGAGCCTTGGTTGTTGTAGATATTGAACGGAACGGCATCCATGGTGAAACCTTCTGGTACCTCAAAGTTCCAATATCCCTCTTCGTCATACAGTCCCTTGTTGTTCAAGGTGAAACCGGTGGCGGCACTCAATTCAGGCTCATACTGAGCATCCATGTTCTCTTCACCCTGCTCTTCTTCTGAAGGGTCTGACTCCTCCATGTGACCTCTGAGGATGAGATTCTCCCAACCTGCGTCCTTCTCTTCCTGATCTCCAGAGCTCAATGGCTTACGCTGAACGGTCATGTTGCCATCTTCTATCAATGAAGTGAAATTGTCTGCGTCTATGCCAAGTACGCTGGCGCAGTTCGTGAAGTCGATGTTGGTTATGGCTGGAGTCTCGCCTGGTTCAGGAACGGCTACGGTGATGTCCTCTGTTCCTAAAGTGCGTTCTTCTACTGGTACGTCTGCGTCATTGAAGCAGAACTCATCGAAGCGGAAGTAATAGTTGTTTA
>FLNV01002108.1_pt1 | contig 27799 bp, 28 predicted proteins | sample 1140351 | NCBI WGS metagenome assembly FLNV01 (sample SAMEA3878207, study PRJEB12797) | bioreactor metagenome | biome: Moose rumen | place: Sweden | collected 2011-10
TTTTAGTAAGTTACTTATGGTAGCGCTCGTAATCGCTGCTGTAGGTTCTTTCGTTTCTTGTAAGGATTATGATGACGACATCAACAACTTGCAGAAACAAATCGATGCAAAGGCTGCTCTCAGCGAGCTGACTGCTCTCCAGTCTACACTGGACAGCAAGATTGCTGCTGCTCAGAGCGCTGCTTCTGCTGCTCAGGCTACAGCCGACGCTGCTGCTACAAAGACAGCTCTTGCCGACCTGAAGTCTGCTCTTGAGACAGCTATTGCTGACGCCAAGAAGGCTGGTACCGACGCAGGTACTCAGGCTGGTGAGGCCATCACTAAGGCCAACAAGGCTCAGGAGACAGCTGACGATGCCGCTGCTGCTGCCAAGAAGGCAGACGATGATGCAAAGGCTGCTCTGGCTGATGCTCTGGCAAAGATCGCTGAGACTTATGCTACAAAGGCTGAGGCTGCTGCAGCTTCTACCGCTGCTGCTGACGCTGCTACAGCTGCTGCTGAGGCTAAGGCTGCTATTGAGAAACTTGGTGATACCTATTACACAATTGCCGAGGCAGAGGAATTGAAGGCTGAGCTTGATGGATTGAAGGAATCTCTCGAGTCTTCTATTGACGAGAAGATTGCTTCAGCTATTGCAGAGCTCGACAATGCTGGTGCTTCTGTTGCTGCTATCTGGAGCGCTATCACAAGCGTTGAGCTTTATGTTTCTGGAAGATCAACAACAGGTGCAGACAATGTACTGGATCTCTATTTCTTGAAGGGTACTGAGGTTACCAATTCATTTGGTGCTGCTGTTATTCCTGCTGGAAACGCTGCTCTTCCTTATGATGGACATGAGATTAGCGAGATTAAGAACTATAAGGCTGGTGATCCTATCAAGTTTGACAACCGTATTATCGTTCGTGTAAACCCAGCTAACGCTACATTCACTGCTGATGATGTTGTTCTGATTGATTCTAAGGGTAATGCTCTTAACAATTTGGTTGACATCGCTGTTGAGCCATATACACAGCTTCTTACTCGTGGTGATTACAACTCAGGTCTCTATACTATCTCTTTCACTCGTAAGGGTACTGCTACTGAGGCTGACTTCGCTGAGGCTACTGAGGGTGAAGTATATGATGCTACAAAGGCACCACTGCTTTGTGAGGGTGCTGCTCTCTATGCTATTGGTATCAACAACTCTAAGGATGCTGCCGAGAAGCGTTATGTTAACACAGCATTCAATATTGGTGTAAACTATGGTGACTACGAGCGTCAGGATAATTTCACATTCAAGGTTCGTGATATCGTTGCCGATAAGGGTATTGCAACTCTTCACAACCGTTGGAAGATTACTGATGACAAGTTGGTTGGTGAAGATAAGACTGCTGAGAAGGTTGTTCCTGGAAAGTGGAATGCTGATCTTGTATGGGCTGCTAAGTCTGATGATAACGCAACAGCATTTGCAAACCATGTTGATACAGCTTCTGTATCTGGTCAGAAGGAGGCTAAGTATCGTAACTGGGCTTATGGTGATTATCGTTATGCAAACGACACTTATGTAGTTGTTGATAAGGACAAGCGTACTTTCACAATCATGGGTATCGACGCTGTTACTAAGGGTTTCATCGGTTCTGCTCTGAACCTCGTTCAGTACTACTATGTAACTCTCGATCGTTATGCTGCTGTTGAGTCTGCTCCATCTGAGTGGGAGTCTTGGAACAGCTATAGCTACACTGGTCTTTACACTGTAACTCCAGCTATCGACAACCTGCGCATCACTATCGACAGTGAAGAGGCAGTTGGTGATATCATCGGTTTCCGTGTATTCGCTGTTAACTACGATGGTTCTCTGGCTGATCCTGATGGTATGGCATTCTATGTACAGGTTGGTACGCCTGAGGCCGCAAAGGATAAGACTTTCAACGCTTACTGGACTGCAAACGTTCAGACTACGACTGTTGCTACCTTGGCCAATGCTTCTGCTGAGAACAAGGATAAGACAGGTTTGTTCAACACCGGTGTGACAGACATCTCTGCTGCTGTTGCTGCAGCTAACTTTAAGGATATCACTCTTACAGCAGCTCAGAAGGCAGGTACTGCAACATTCTCTAGCGATGATTATGCAGATGATATTGCTAAGACTGGTGGTGCTGCTACAACAATTACAGTCAACTGGGCTCTGTTGAAGAGCGTTGAGGCAGATGGAACATTCTCTGCTACAAACTATGCAAGCAAGTGGAGTGAGATTAAGTATGTAGCTCTCGGTGTAAACGATCCTGGTCACGTACTCGATGGCGATGCTGCCACAGACAACCTGCGTGCCGGTTCTCTGCCTCTGACATTTGAGGGTAAGGATGCTGACCACCACGATAAGGTTGTTAACAAGATGACTATCAATGTTATCAAGCAGTTGCCTTCTACTCCTAGTGGTTTTGCATGGCGCTCAACATATGCTCCTAACGGAACAACATGGACAGTTTATCCAGAGCCCAATGCTTGGAAGAACTATTCAACTGATGCTGCATTTAGTTGGAGTGCAGTCGACTACACTGTTACTCCTGTAACCAATTTTCAAAAGATGTATGCTCCTATGAGCACCTTCGCAACAGGCTTCGATGCTACATATGACTGGAAATTCTATACCAAGAGCGACAAGAAAACTGTTGCTTCATGGGTTACCTATACAGGTAGCGTTGCACCAGCCCAGACCTTCATCATTGAGGGTGACAATGTTGGTGACACAAAGAACAAGACTGTTTATGGTGTCCTGTCAAAGGTTATCGCTCAGGTTCGTTGTGTTGCTGCTTCTGCAACTGCTACTCCAACAGCTCTCCAAGACTATCCATGTGAGGTATTTGCTGGTAACGTAGTATTCGAGAGTGCTATCAATAAGTTTACTTATAGCCTCGTTCCTTATACATACTTCTCTGCATGGCCAGCTGCCGCTGCTGCTGGAACCGCTGCTACCTCAACTAAGGTTGCTGTAGTATTCAATGCCACTGCTCAGAAAGTTTATCCATACAACCTCGGTTACAAAGCAGCTGCTACAGCTTACACTTATGATGCAGGTGGTGGTAATGATGTTGGCCAAATTAAACTCAGTGATATTCTTAAAGGTACGAATAGCGCAATCTCTACTCTGACAGGTAAATTTGCTGTAACTAACTACAAGCAGATCACTGTTAAGGTGACAAATGCATCTGGTGTTGAGGACCTCATTGAAGCAGTGACACCTGTTGCAGATGGCATTACTTTCAAGGCTGTTGCTGGTGCAACTGCTCCTCTCACTAAGGTTGAGGAAACAGTTACTCTGACATTGGTTGATGTATTTGGAAACAAGACTACCACTTCTTTCCCAATCAACATCTTGCCTGCTAAACTTGAGGCTGGTTTTGTTGAGTAATCAGTTAAATGTGTAGAATTCTAAGATTAAAATTAGATTCTAGATACTGATCCCAAGGGGGAGCTTCCTAATACGGGGTGCTCCCCCTTCTTTTTAAAACTGAAAGTGACGAAATGAAGAAAGCATTTCTTGCATTAATGATTCTGTGCGGCATGGCAGCAGCCTTTATCGGCTGCAAGCCCGAACTGAAGAACGTCCGTGGACAGGTGAAGTCAGTAGAGGCCAAGAACGACACCCTCAAGTCGATGGTCCTTGCCGTTGACGGTCAGGACAAGATCGTGAAGCTCACCGACGCCCAGTTCCAGAACGGCATCGCCCTGGAGGGTGACAGCGTCATCCTCGACTACATCGACGGCCGTCAGGACTCGCTCCGCGCCCTCGTGGTCACCGTCCTCCCCCGTCCCGCACAGTATTTCGAGCCGTCCGACACCCTCATCACGAAGGAATCTACGGACTCGATCCAATAAGGAAGTAAATACAGAAGTATAACATTTAAACATTTAGTGAAATGAAGAAAATGAAGACTCTGATGGCTGCTGCGCTGATGATGTTCGGTGCTGTGACAGCCAATGCCCAGGCCACCTATGAGGCAGCCGACGGCACAAAGTATGAGTTCCAGAAGCACGCCTTCCTGAATATCGAGGCCGGTGCTCAGTACACTCTCGGTGAAGCTAAGTTCTCTAAGCTGCTGTCTCCGAACATCCAGCTTGGCCTTGGCTACCAGTTCACTCCAGTATTCGGTGCCCGCATCCAGGCCAACGCTTGGCAGAGCAAGGGCGGATGGAACGGCTTCCGCACTCAGGTAGGTGCAGAGCCTTACACAAACGACTATAAGTATAAGTATGTTGCCCCAGGTCTGGACTTCATGTTCAACCTCAGCAACCTGTTCTGCGGATGGAATCCCAACCGCGTGTTCAACCTCACCGCATTCGTAGGTGGTGGTGCCAACATCGCTTGGGGTAACGACGAGGCTAATGACATCGCAAAGAACTTGTCAAACCTCAATGCCTACAACCTCGAGTATCTCTGGGACGGCTCAAAGGTTCGCCTGTTCGGCCGTGGTGGTCTTGAGGCTGCTTTCCGTCTGAGCGATGCTGTTGCCCTGACTGTCGAGGGTAACGCAAACATCCTCTCTGACAAGTACAACTCAAAGAACCACAGTGGCGGTAAGATGAAGGCTGACTGGTATTTCAACGCTCTCGTTGGCTTGAAGATCAACCTCGGCAAGACCTACAACAAGATCCTGCCTCCTCCACCAGCACCAGAGCCAGAGCCACAGCCAATTGTTGAGCCAGAGCCAGAGCCCGCTCCTGCTCCAGCACCTGCTCCAGTTATTGAGCCAATCCGCCGTGATGTGTTCTTCCTGATCAACAAGACAAACATTCAGGAGAGCGAGGCTCAGAAGGTAAAGGACATCGCTGACTACATGCAGAAGTATCCTGAGTCAAAGGTTGTTGTGACAGGTTATGCTGACGCAGGTACAGGTAACGACAAGATCAATGACCGCCTGGCTGCAGGCCGTGCTGACGTTGTTGTCAAGTCGCTCATCAATGACTACGGCATCGCTCAGGATCGTATCACCTACGATTCTAAGGGTAGCCGTGTTCAGCCATTCGCTGAGAACGACCTCAACCGTGTAACTATCTGTATTGCAGAGTAACAATATTATTAAATCCGCAGGATACTGGATATCAATACCCTGCGGATTTTTTTAATCATGAAAACCAAATCTTAAATCCTGTCCTATGATGGGATGTCCCCTTGTCATAAAGTTAATGATAATTATGAATACACCTCAAATTATAGATCTCTCGAAATATTTTGATCCCCGAGGCAATCTATCCGTAATTGAGGAATTAAAGGATATTCCTTTCAAGATAGAACGAACTTACTGGATATATGATGTCCCTGGCGGTGAAGCTCGTGGCGGGCATGCCTATCGTGAGAATGAAGAGTTTATTGTGGCCCTGTCTGGTAGTTTTGATGTTATTCTTGATAATGGCAACACAAAACATACATTCAGTCTTAACAGATCTTATTATGGACTTTATGTTCCTAAAGGTATTTGGCGGGAGATGAATAACTTCTCCACAAATTCTTTGGCATTGATATTGGCATCAAATAAATACGATGAAAAAGACTATATACGTGAATATACAGAGTTTCAGAAAATAAAAAAATGAAAACTGCAACAGTTTTTGATTGCTCATTTATAGAGCTTCCTAGGATATCTGTAGGTGAGCGAAAAGGAAGTCTTACAGTTGCTTATAACAATGAGAACATTCCTTTTGATGTAAAACGTGTGTTCTATACATATGATATCCCTGGCGGAGAGTCTAGAGGTGCGCATGCTCATAAAGAATGTCATCAGTTTCTTATAGCTGCCAGTGGTAGTTTTGAGGTGGTGCTTGATGATGGTGTCAACAAACGAACTGTTCTTCTTAATCGTCCTTTTTACGGACTTCATATCCCCCCTGGTATCTGGGCTGCCGAACAGGGATTCTCTTCTGGAGCCATCTGTCTTGTATTAGCATCTCATGGTTATGAAAAAGAGGATTATATAAGAGTGTATGCTGATTTTTTGAAATTTATAAATGAATAATACTTTTTATGGAGTTCAAAGATAAAAATGGAGTTAAGCTTAAAATTGAAAACCAATGATACCATTTTTAAGTTTAAAAGATGTAACAGCACTGCATGGTATTGAAATTGAAGAAGCAGTACTACGTGTAGTTCGAGGCGGTTGGTATCTTCAAGGTGAAGAGAACAAACGCTTTGAATATAATTATGCCAAGTATATTGGCACAGATTATTGCATAGGGTGTGCTAATGGTTTAGATGCTCTAATTCTGATATTCCGTGCTTACATTGAGATGGGCGTAATGCAGCCTGGTGATGAGGTGATTGTTCCTGCAAATACTTATATTGCTACCATTTTGGGTATCACTGAAAATGGTTTAAAGCCTATCTTTGTTGAGCCTAAACTCAACACCCTCGAGATTGATGATGACAAGATTGAAGAGACGATTACGCCCAAGACAAAAGCTATTGCAATAGTCCATCTCTATGGTCGCAATGCCTATACGGAGAAGATAGGTGCTCTCTGCAAGAAGTATAGCCTGAAACTTGTCGAAGACAATGCGCAGGCTCATGGTTGCAAACACACTGATGGTCGCAAGACAGGTTCTATAGGTGATGCAGCAGGACATAGTTTCTATCCAGGGAAGAACCTTGGAGCATTGGGGGATGGTGGTGCCGTTACTACCAATGACCCTGAATTAGCAGTTACGGTTCGTACATTGGCAAATTATGGTTCACAGAAGAAATATATGTTTAAATATGCGGGACGCAATTCTCGCCTCGATGAAATACATGCAGCAGTATTGGATGTTAAATTAAAGTATCTGGACAAAGATAATGCCCATCGCAAGGAAATCGCAAAGTTATATTATGAAGGCATAAAAAATCCTCTGATTACATTGCCAGATAGACTTGATGATGATCAGAATGTTTATCATCTTTTCCCAGTTTTGTGTAAACATCGCAATAAGTTGCAGGCTTATCTTAAAGAGAATGGTGTGGGAACAATGATTCACTATCCAATCCCACCGCATAAACAGGAATGTTATAAGCAGTGGCATAATTGGTTTTATCCTATTACGGAAAAGATTCATGACTTAGAGTTAAGCCTGCCTATTGGACCTTCTCTCACTGAAGAAGAGGTTAAATCTGTTATTGATATTATCAACTCTTTCAAGTAAAAGGTGACTGAAGAAAAAAGTATAAGTATTCAGCCGGAAAATTCTGCAACAACATCGAACTACCGCAGTATCTTTAAAGCCATATTCCTCTTCGGTGGGGTGCAGGTGTACCAGATATTGATAGGAATAATTAAGTCGAAGTTTATTGCAGTACTTTTGGGCCCAGCAGGTATAGGCATACAGGGCTTGTATCAGTCAACCCTAGATGTCATCAAAAGTCTTACTGCTCTAGGTTTGGAGCAGAGTGCTGTAAGGGATATTTCTGAGGCTAATAGCAGCAAAGATGCGACAAGGATAGGGAAGACGGTGGCAAATGTTAGACGATTGGTATGGATAACAGGAATATTTGGACTTGTGATAGCGTTGATTATGTCGCCTATGCTGAGTCAATGGACTTTTGGCACTAGTGATTATTCCTGGGGATTTGTTATTCTATCCTCAACGATGCTGCTGAATCAGCTATGTGCAGGTCAAAAGGTACTGCTGCAAGGCATGCGGAGATTGAAAGAACTGGCAAAAGCTTCAGCAATAGGCTCAACTGTCGGTTTGCTAGTCAGCATACCCTTATACTATTGGATAGGAGTGAAGGGTATTGTACCAACAATGGTGCTGACATCTGTTACAGCTTTACTACTATCATGGTTCTACTCTCGTCGGGTTGCCATAGAGAGGGTTGAGGTAACAACAAAAGATGCCGTAAGAGAGGGGACTTCTATGATTAAAATGGGTATAGCAATGAGTTTCAGCAGTATATTGGTGGCTGTTTCTGCTTATGCTTTGCGCTGGTTTATCCGACAACAGAGTGGAGTGAACGAAGTGGGCTTGTTCTCTGCGGGACTGCTTATCACCAATGCATACGTGGGTGCGGTGTTCAGCGCAATGGGTAAGGATTATTACCCTCGGTTGGCAGCCGTGAACAAGAACAATGAACTATGTAAAGAGATCATAAACCAGCAAGGGGAAATTTTACTTTTAATTATTGCTCCAATTATTGTTTCGTGCATTATCTTTATGCCTCTTATTATTCGACTAATATATTCTCCCGAATTTCTTTCTGCCAACAAATATATAATTTTTGCAGTATCTGGGATGATCTTTAAGGCAGGTTCATTCGTGGTGGCTTATATTTTTCCTGCCAAAGCAGAGTCCAGATTATATATCATTAATGAGACCATAGCAAATATCTACACGCTAGCAATTTATCTTGCATGTTATTATCAGGGTGGACTTCAAGGTCTTGGGATTGGTTTTGTCATTGGTTATTTTTTGTATTTCTTACAGGTCTATACTATCTCATGGCGTCGCTATAATTTTCGTTTCACAGGAACTTTTAATAGGATTTTCGTAATCCAATTGTTGTTCGTCATCTCAATTCTTTCAGTTGTGTTGACGGTTAAAACGTTCTGGCTGTATGTGCTCGCCGGTCTGGTATTATTTCTTTGTGCGATTTTTTCCCTCAATGAACTGGAGAAGAGATTACACGTATGGAGTTTTTTAAAGAGAGCTTAATTATTTTGTATGATTGCATATCCACTCGTATCAGTTGTTATTGTTACATATAATTCAAGTAATTTTATTTTAGAAGCACTAGAAAGCGTTTTCGAACAAGATTATCCACAAATTGAACTAATAGTGACTGACGATTGTTCTAAAGACAATACAGTAGAGCTTGTCGAAGAATGGATAAGTCGTCATGAATGTAAATTTGTTAGAACAGAATTGATCGTATCTCCTCAAAATACAGGAATTCCTGCAAATTGTAATAGGGGGGTTAAGGCTTGTCAAGGCGAATGGGTGCGTTTGAGTGCAGGGGATGATTTGCTTGCACCTCAGAGTATATCTAAACAAATAGATTTTGCAAATAAAACAGGATCAGAAGCTTTTGTGGGGCATGTAATGAGCTTTGTTGACAAAAATGGCAAAAGAGTATTTATAGATAAAGGCCATCATATTAACAATGCACCATGGTTTTTTGAGAGTGATTCGAATTACCAGTATAACTATCTTCTGAGACATTATGATTTTGGTCTTGGGTTAGGTACTCTATTTAAAAAGAGTATTTATGATAAAATCTCATTGTATGATGAAAGATATCCTTATGAAGAAGATACTCTGTTTCAACTCAATATTACAAAAAGAGGGGTAAGATTTAGTTATATACGTGAACCAATAGTCTACTATAGATTGCATGATAGCGTATCACATACATGTTCAGAAGAATTGCTTAATAGAAAGTATGAAGATTCAAAAAAAGGCGTAAAAAGAGATCATATATATCCTCATATACCTTGGTATGACATTATTTATTGGGAGTCAGAAGCAATTGAGAGTCTTATTTATTATCTGGTATTCAATGTTTTTGATAATCAGGCTAATTCTTTTAACGAGCGTGTAATATGTGTTTTAAATAAACTGAAGATGCTCCGTTACGCCAATTATTTGATTGGTAAGTATGAAATGAAGAAATGGAAAAAGAAAAATAATAAAAAAGTATGTAAGTAATGATACCTTTTAATAAACCATATTTTTCTGGGCGCGAGTTGAATTATATAAATGAAGTCTGTCATTCAACCACAATGTCTGGTAATGGTGAATTTACAAAAAAATGTCATCATTTTTTTGAAGAGCGATATGGTTTTAAAAAGTGCCTGTTAACCACATCAGGTACAGATGCTCTTGAAATGTGTGCTATGCTTTGTAATTTAGTGGAAGGTGATGAGGTTATTGTGCCTTCATACACATTTGTTTCAACTGCATTAGCTTTCTTGCGTGAAGGCGCTAAAGTGATTTTTGTAGACAGTGGTAAAAAATGCCCTAATTGTGAAGCTGCTGATATAGAACCTTTAATAACAGTAAAAACCAAGGTTATTGTTGTAGTTCATTATGCAGGTGTAGCATGCGATATGGATGCAATTATGACCTTAGCTGAGAAATACAACTTACTTGTTGTAGAAGATGCTGCCCATAGTATTGATTCTTTTTACAAAGGAAAGCCTCTCGGCAGTGTAGGCCATCTAGGAGCTTTCTCATTCCATGAAACAAAGAATATTAGCAGTGGTGAAGGTGGTATGCTTGTTGTAAATGATGAAAGGTTTATTAGTCGGTCTGAGGTTATCTGGGAAAAGGGTACCAATCGTGCGGAGTTCTATCGTGGAATGGTCAATAAGTATGGATGGTGCGATATGGGTAGCTCTTTTTTGCCTTCAGAGTTTAATGCTGCCTATCTGTGGGGACAGTTGGAACAGTTGGATGATATTCAGAACAAACGCAAGCATATCTGGAATATGTATTATGAGGGATTGAAAGAAAAGATTAATTCTCAAATTATTATACCAGAGTTACCTCAGTATGCAACTAATAATGCTCACATGTTTTATTTCGTATGCCCATCTTTAGACTATCGTACAAAAATGATTGCTTATCTTAAAGATAATGGAGTTCAGGCTACTTTCCATTATCTGCCTCTCCATTCAAGCGAGTATTACAAAGATAAACATGATGGTCGAATACTTGAGAATTGTGATAGATATGGGAATTGTCTGCTTCGGTTGCCATTATTTTATGAATTAACTGAAGAAGATGCTAATAGAATTGTGACTTTGCTATTAAACTTTGTATATTGATTTGTTGTTATTAAAAAGATGAAAGAATCAAATGTTAACATATTGATATGTACGTATGGCACAGGTATAGGGGGGATGGAAGTGTTTTTTGCTAATTATGCAAAGTATCTTATTTCTAATCAATACTCAGTTTATTTTGTAACGCAAGATAGCACATTGAATATATATGATAAGTTGTTGAAAGAAGAGAAAGATAGAATCCATTTTGCGAGATATGCTCCTAATAATATTTTATATATGTCAGAAAAGGAGAGAGAACAGCAGAGGAAAAATGTTTTAATCCAATTAAAAGATATAAATTGGAATCATGCATACGCAGTTGGAGGATATTTTTCTGATATGATGCTTATGATGAGCTTATTTCGAGAAAAAAAAATTCCTTTAACTCATATTTGGTCTCACCCCCTTGGATGGGTAGGATACTCATTTTTACAAAAAAATAAGTATCATTATAAGAAAAGAAAGCGTTCATCTGTTTTTTATTATCAAAAGACTCTTCTTGAGTCTATGGATATTAATATGTCTTCTTATTATACTTCTTATGCAATCTTTAACTATAATAGTTGGTATTATGAAGTGAATTTAAGAAAGCGTACAATAGAAGGGCTTCCAATACAAACCAATATCGGGGCTCCGTTTAATTATAGATATAACCAAAATACTAATGAGTTAAAGGTGTTATGGGTAGGACGGTTTGATTACTTTAAAAATGACGCCATCATTTATATATCAAATACGCTAGATAGAATTGCAAAAGAAAAAAAAATAAAGATATCATTTACAGTAGTTGGTAAAGGATCGCCTAAATATGAGTCTGAACTGAGGAACAAACTGAAATCGAAACATATAAAGATAGAAATCCAAGGCGTTATTCAGCCAGAATTTTTAAATAGCATCTTTGCAAAGATGGATATTGGTATTGGAATGGGGGTTACGGTTAAACAAATGGGGTTTGCTGGACTTCCTGCGATATTGATTGACTCGAGAGATAGAGATTACAAAGAAGAAAAATGTTGTAACTGGGTTTTTGATATAGAAACAGGAGATGATGGTGATGGAATGTATTATTATTATATAGGTCATCCTTTGTCATACCGTAAATCTTTGTATAATGTTTTGTTGGAAGTTGTAGATGAGCCATCAAAATTATCTGAATTCTCATCTAAGTGTAAATCGTTTGTTAGTAAAAACTATTCGTATGATAGACAATATGGTATAATAACAGAGCGAGTTGTAAATTCAACATTTACGGGTGAAGGTTTTGAAATCTATAGGTATGGATTTGTGAGGCGCCTACTTCGAAAAATTGTAAGACTATCAAGAACTTTTAAGATACATTAATATGGCAAATAGAGTTATAAATTTCAATAAAAATCCAGAGAAATGGGATGTAAAATTGAAATCTTAGTAGGATTTGCCAAAAGAAAAATGACGTTAAAGGAATTAGATGACTTATTTAATCAATTTTATTTTAGTACCGATCTATTCTTTTATCATCAGGAATATTACAGGTGATAAAAAAAAGTCCAAAGGATATTTTTTCTTTGTTGCAACATTTCATGCTATTTTGTTCCGAGCACTTGCGAACCCATTTAACTACGTAGATACAGAAGGGTATGCTGTGGCATTCGACAATATATCTTACATGACATTCAAAGAGGCAGTCTTATCGCCAAACTCATACTCTGAATGGGGAATAGGATATGTAGGACTAAACTGGATTATAAGCAAGTTTACTTCAGATTCTACATATTTGTTTATCATCCTGGCTATATTGTCGGTAGGTGGCACGCTGCTTTTTTATTACAAAAATACGACCACACCTTTAACTACTGTAACGTTATACCTGCTCTACCCGATGATGTATATAATGGGGTTCGGGGTGGTCAGGCAGCACTTAGCTGTGGTTTTTATTCTTTGGGCGGTGTACTATATGGATAATCTCAAATTGTCAATACCGTTAACTGTTATCGGTGTGCTATGTCATACATCTGCTCTTGTAGTAGTCCCGTTTTTTTTAATGAGAAATATTAATTTACAAAACTTCACCCTAACAAAACTCATTAGTTTATCAGCTATCGGTTTTTATACTATTACTCTTTGCATGGCCTATGTCTTATCATCCTTTTCTCGGTATAATGATGTTTTAACAAGAGAAGGTAATCAACGCAACATCGTTCCTGTTTTCATGATTGGTTCTCTGCTGTTCATGTTTTTTGTTAATGGACTAATATATAAGGTAAAAGACATGAAAGATGGCAATATTATTCGTTTCCTGATCTATGGCTTTATAATTGCCTTAATAGGTATGACAATTCCTAGTGCCGGTCGACTGACATTATTTTTTATTTATGCACTTCCTCTTGCTGTGTCATTTCTGTTTAAATATGGTAACATCCATCTTAGATGGATTAACAAAGCATACATAATAATCTTGTTTGCCTTTGTGTCTGTTCAAGTTTATTTTGCTTTAGAAAAGTACGAAAATTATGGATTTTACTGGGAATAAGTTGGATAGTTTACTTTTTCTCTGTCGATGAAAAAAAGAATTCTATGCTTAATAGACGGATTCTCTCTTGGTGGAGCGGAACGTCAGTTGATCGGATTGGCCTATTTGCTTAAATGCAAGGGGTATGATGTGGAATTATGCAGTTACCTCAGGCGTAATTTCTATGATGAGCTCATTGAGTCATATAACCTTTATTCTGTGTGTCTTGATGTCAAAGGTGGGAAAATCTCAAAGTTTATGGCTGTGCGTAAACATATTAAAGAAAGAAATTATGGATGTGTTATTGCATTTAAGGATGGTGCCACCATTGGAACCTGCGTCTTGAAGTTGTTGGGTATGGATTTCAGATTAATTGTATCTGAAAGGAACACTACACAAATTCTGACACGTCATGAGAAAATAAAATACTGGCTATATCGCTATGCAAATTATATTATACCCAATTCATATTCACAGGAAACATTCATAAAGAAAAATTTTCATAATCTTGCAAAAAAGGTGTTCCTTATAACTAACTTCACAGATACAGATTTCTTCAATCCCGCTGAAAGAGACTACAATGAAGAAAAAGGTATTATTGTCGTAGCTAGAATTGCAAGGCAGAAAAATATTATCCGATTTCTCAGAGTCGTCAAACGACTTAAGGATTTGCATCTGAAATTTCACGTCACATGGTACGGAGATGTAAGTGCAAATGAGGAAAATTACCTTGTAGAGTGTATGTCACTGTATAATGAATTAGAAATAGCCGATATAATGGATTTCTGTCATGCAACTACGAAAATTCGTGAGGTCTATCAAAATTCAGACATATTCTGCCTTCCGTCTATTTACGAGGGATACCCCAATGCAATATGTGAAGCTATGAGTTGTGGAAAGCCCATACTATGCAGTAAAGTTTGCGACAATCCTTATATAGTCCAGGAAGGAATAAATGGACTATTGTTTGATCCTTTTGATGAAAATGATATGTTTCAAGTGATAAGAAGAATGCTAACATATGACAGAAAGATGCTGTATAAGATGGGGAATAAAAGCAGAGAAATGGGACTGGCGTCATTTTCTTCTGAGAAGTTTATAAAAAAATACATATCTCTTATTGAGAATGCTAACTAAATATCTCATCCGACTTGACGATGCATGCCCCACGATGAATCATAAGAATTGGGACAAAATAGAGTCATTGCTTGATAAATACGGAGTAAAGCCGATGGTAGGTGTAATCCCTCATAGTGAGGATATAAATCAGCAAATAGATTTAGAAGATTGTTGTTTCTGGGATTTAGTGCATTCTTGGGAACAGAAAGGTTGGGCAATAGCCATGCATGGCTTTAATCATGTATATTCTTCAAAAGAGAAAGGCATAAATCCTATTTGGGAAAAATCAGAGTTTGCGGGGCATACACTTGAATTACAACGTGAAAAAATCAGAAAAGGAATTTCTATCATGCGGGAACACAATATCAATCCGAGATACTTCTTTGCCCCTAGTCATACTTTTGATGAAAACACATTAGTTGCACTTAGAGAGGAATCAGATGTTCGCATAATTTCTGATACTATAGGTTCCAAACCATATAGATATAAAGACTTTGTCTTTATTCCACAACAGTCAGGTCATCCTATTAGACTTCCTTTTGGAGGATTACTTACAATATGCTATCATCCAAATACTATGGATGAAAAAGATTTTGCAGGTCTTGAGCATTTTTTAGCTAATTGCAAAGACAAGATACTATCTTTTGGAGATATAGATTTAAGTCATGTAAAAGGCAAGTCTATCATAGATAGAATATTGTCTTGGTTGTTTTTTATACGTCGCAAATTAAAGTGAACATCCTTCTTTTTGTCATTCAGGATACATTTGTTGGAGGAGCGGAAAGTGTTCTCCATCAGATATCCGATTATTACATGAGGAGAGGTCATGAAGTGTATGTTCTTTTCTTTTTCCCTAAAAAATATGGGCATTGGGAGACCGTAATTTATTTAAATCTGCATTTGCTCTATGGAGGAGGGGTTGGAGAGTCGCTCTCAAATATCCTAACTTTGCGAAAAGTGAAATTTGACTATTCCTATTCCTCATTGGTGGATTTAACAGGCATTCTTGGAATATTGCGAAAATTACATATCTTACACATCAACAAGATGATTGGGCGGGAATCTACCTCCATTTTTGACAGGTTTAAAGGAATTTCACTGTGGAGGAAGAAGTTGATGTATCGCTTGGGCTATCCTGCTGTGGATGTCCTTATCTGTCAGACTTCATATATGAAAGAGAGGTTGCTTGCCAACCTTCCATGGATTGAAAATAAAAGTAAGGTCATTGTTGTACCCAACCCCGTGGATTTGGAAATTATGTCATTGAGGGGTGAAGAGAGTCTTGATGTGACAACTTATCAGCCTTATATTGTGACCGCAGGACGTTTTATTCCGGAAAAAGGCTATGATGTTTTAATTAATGCGTTTTCTCTGATAAAAAAAACTCATCTCGACTTACAACTAGTCATCTTGGGTGATGGTAATCTTAGGGCGTCTTTAGAGAAGCTTGTTCTCAAATTAGGACTGAAAGAAAGCGTCCACATGCCAGGTTTTTCAGGGAACGTCTATCCATGGTTCAGACAGGCACAGCTCTGTGTTATCTCGTCAAGGGTGGAAGGTTTTCCTAATGTACTCCTTCAGATGATGGCTCAGAATGATAGAGTGGTGAGTACACTCTGCGCTGGTGATATTGATAAGATTGAGGGCCTGTATACATGTCAGACAGATTCTGTTGAAAGTCTTGCACTGGCTATTGAGGATGCTCTTACACAAACAGATGCAGCCAAGAATCGGGCACTTTTTGATAAGGAATTACAAAGCAGATCTGTGGAAAAGTTTGTAAAAACAGTAGAAAATACTTGATAAGATTATGGCATATAAGCATTTAAAATATTCCTCCGGCTCCCTGTTCCTCGTGACAGGTGGAGCTGGGTTTATTGGTTCCAATCTCTGTGAGGCCATCCTGAACCTTGGCTATTGTGTACGATGTCTGGATGACCTAAGTACGGGTAAACAGGCGAATGTGGATATGTTTCTCGACAATCCAAACTATGATTTCATCAAGGGCGATATTAAGGACCTTGATGTCTGCATGAAGGCGTGTGAAGGTGTTGACTATGTCTTGAATCAGGCCGCATGGGGTAGTGTCCCCCGTAGTATTGAGATGCCACTTTTCTACTGTGCCAACAATATCCAAGGTACGCTCAATATGCTAGAGGCTGCAAGACAAAACGGAGTCAAGAAGTTTGTCTATGCTTCATCAAGTTCAGTCTATGGAGATGAGGCTCACTTGCCTAAGCAGGAAGGCATTGAGGGTAATTTACTTTCTCCCTATGCACTGACAAAACGATGTGATGAGGAATGGGCTAAGCAATATACCATGCACTATGGACTGGATACCTATGGCCTGCGCTATTTTAACGTGTTTGGGCGACGTCAGGATCCCAACGGTGCATACGCTGCTGTTATCCCGAAATTCATCAAACAACTGCTCAATGACGAGCAGCCAACCATCAATGGTGATGGCAAGCAGAGCCGAGATTTTACATATATAGAAAATGTCATCGAAGCCAACCTTAAGGCTTGCTTGGCACCTCATGAAGCAGCAGGCCAGGCGTTTAATATCGCCTATGGTGGGCGTGAGTATCTGATAGAAATATACCATACACTGACAGAAGCACTCGGCAAGGATGTCGAACCGATATTTGGTCCGGACCGTAAAGGGGATATCAAGCATTCTCATGCAGATATCTCGAAAGCAAAAAAATTGTTGGGATATAATCCCGAATATGACTTTGCACGTGGCTTGAGTGAGGCTATTGAATGGTATAAGGAAAATCTTTAAAAGGTAAAAAATAAGATACAAATGAAAAAAACTAAGATATGCGTGATAGGTCTGGGTTATGTGGGACTGCCACTGGCCAGGCTCTTTTCAACGAAATACCCTACTGTGGGCTTTGACATGAATCAGGCTCGGATAGATGCATTGATGGCAGGACATGATGCTACACTTGAGGTGGCAGACGACTTGTTGCAGGAAGCCATCAGGAATCACGGATTTAAGTGTACGACCTCATTGGATGATATCCGAGGATGCAATTTCTATATCGTAGCTGTACCTACACCTGTGGATAAAGATAATAAGCCAGACTTGACACCGCTCTATGGTGCCAGTACGACCGTGGGAAAGGTTATCTCCAAGGGCGATGTGGTTGTCTATGAAAGTACTGTCTATCCAGGGGTAACAGAGGATGAGTGTATTCCAGTAGTGGAGAGAGTAAGCGGTCTGAAAATGAATGTGGACTTCTATGGAGGATATTCACCAGAACGCATCAATCCCGGTGACAAACAGCATACTGTTGAGCACATCAAAAAGGTGACATCAGGATCCACGCCTGAAATCGCTCAATATATCAACGAGGTGTATGCTTCTGTGATTACTGCTGGCACCCATCTGGCACCTTCAATTAAAGTAGCTGAGGCTGCCAAAGTCATCGAGAACTCTCAGCGTGATATTAACATCGCTTTTGTGAATGAGCTCTCCAAGATTTTCAACAAAATGCGCATTGACACTCTTGATGTATTGGAAGCCGCAGAAACCAAGTGGAATTTTTTACCATTCCGTCCTGGCTTGGTAGGCGGTCACTGTATTGGAGTTGACCCTTATTATCTGGCTCAGTGCGCTCAGCGGCATGGTTATAATCCGGAAATTATCCTAGCTGGTCGCAGGATGAATGATGGCATGGGAGAGTATGTTGCAACAGAGACAATTAAGCATATGCTTAAGAAAGGTATTCAAGTGCTAGGATCGCATATTCTTATACTAGGATTTACTTTTAAAGAGAATTGCCCTGATGTGAGAAATACCAAAGTGATAGATATCTATAAAGCTTTGAAGGAGTATAATGTAAGCATTACTGTGTATGATCCATGGGCAAATCCTTTTATTGTCAAGAAGGAGTATGGTATAGAAATAATGAATGAAGTCCCAAAAGATAAGTTCGATGTCGCTATTGCTGCTGTGGCCCACAAAAAGTTTGATAGCATGGATGTCCCTTCGTTGTTGAAGAAGAAACATGTCATATTTGATGTAAAGTGTACTTTAAATAGATTCATTGTTGATGGACGCTTATAATAAAACGGCTAATGAAAATTCTTTTTCTTTCCAATAGTATAGGGGGACTGATTCATTTCCGACTTGACTTAATAAAATCCCTATGTTCGCGGGGAGACAAAGTGTTTGTTTTATCCCCACTTGAGAAGGATATTTCTCTTAGACCTATAAATGATTTGGGGTGTGATATTATTCAAATCGAAATGGAACAAAGAGGGACAAATCCCATAAGAGATTTAAAACTACTATATACATATAAACAATACTTAAGAAAAATTCGACCAGACGTTGTTTTAACATATACTGTAAAACCTAATATATATGGTAGCGTAGCATGTCGAAAATTGAGAATACCCATAATAGCAAGCGTTACAGGATTGGGAATGGCTATCGTTGGCAGGTCATTCCTTCAAAAGATAATGATTGTACTTTTTAAATGGGGGTTCAAAAAAACAGATTATGTTTTTTTTCAAAATGATAATTGTGAAAAGTTCTTCAATGACCATAAGATAAAGATAAAAGAGTCTACAATTATTGCAGGATCGGGAGTAAATACACAGTATTTTGCATTAGATGAGTATCCGAGTAATAAAACAGATATAAACTTCCTATATATTGGCAAAATATTGATCGATAAAGGTTCACAACATCTGTTTGATGTTATTGAGTATTGCCACTATAAGCATCCCAACATACACTTCCATATAGTTGGCCCTAAAGATTGCCCTAGTTTGTCGAGAAAAGTAGATGAATTATCCGAAATGGAATGGGCTCAGTTTTATGGTAAGCAAGAAGATGTACGTCCGTTTATTAGCAAGGCACATTGCATTATACACCCTTCATATCATGAAGGAATGTCAAATGCTTTATTAGAAGGAGCATCAATGGGAAGACCAGCTATTGCCACAAATATCAGTGGCTGCAAAGAAATTGTTGAAGACGGAGTCACAGGTTTATTATGTGAGCCCAAGAGTACAAGTGCTTTGATTGAGAAAATTGAAAAGTTTATCGCTTTGCCTTATGAAGTTCGTAAAAAAATGGGGATTAATGCACGCGGAAAAATTGAAAGAGAGTTTGACAGAAGAAAAGTAGTTCGGGCATACCTAGTTCAGATTGATAGACTTTGTAAATTTCATTAATTACTTATGCATGTAAAGAATGTTGCAATAATCGGATCGGTCGGTGTACCCGCTAAATATGGTGGGTTTGAAACCCTTGTTAGAAATATTATAGGAGAGAACGCCTCTAAGAATGTTGAGTATACTGTTTTCTGTAGCAGTAAGTTGTGTAAGGAAAAATTACCGGTTTATAAAGGTGCGCATCTGAAATATATAGGTCTGTATGCAAATGGAGCGCAGAGTATACTTTATGATATTAGGGCTATGTTAAAAACCTCGGATAAGTATGATGTTGCGTTGGTGCTAGGTGTGTCTGGTTGTATATTCCTTCCGGTTTTCCGTCTTTGGTTTAAAAATAAATTGATTATTAATATTGATGGTCTAGAGCATCGAAGAGAAAAGTGGGGAAAATTCGCAAAATGGTTCTTGCGTACATCAGAATCTTTTGCTGTAAAGTATGCCGATGTGGTCATTGCTGATAACAAAGGTATTCAGGATTATGTGTCGGAAGTTTATCATAAAGATTCTACAATGATAGCATATGGGGGGAATCATGTCGAACGTGAGGTTAGAGGTGATGTAAAGCAGAAAATACTATCATGCTATGGTGTTTCTTCTGACGATTTCGCAATTTCTGTTTGCAGGATAGAACCTGAGAACAATTGTCATTTAATACTTGAAACATTTTCAAAGACCAATAAAAAACTTATATTTATAGGTAATTGGGAACGGAGTGAATATGGTCGAAGATTGAAAAAAAAATATTCAAAAAATCCCAATATTATTATTTGTAAGCAAGAATATGACCTTGATACTTTATTTGTACTACGTTCTCATGCCTCTATATATATTCATGGGCATAGTGCTGGCGGTACTAACCCGTCGTTAGTGGAAGCGATGTTCTTTGGCAAACCGATATTGGCTTTTGATTGTATTTATAATAGGGCTACAACCTATGGTAAAGCGTACTATTTTAAGAATAGTGATGATTTGTTAAAGCTAATTAGTAAAGAAGACCTTGATGGTAGTACAATGAAAAAAATAGCAGAGGAGTATTATACATGGAAGAATATTGCATCACAATATGAGGCATTGTACTGATGGCTATTTTTCAGAAATAATAATGTCAAATCGTAATTATAAAAAAATTTCGTTATGGACAAGAATAAGGTTACTATACAAGAAGTGACAAATGACGGGCGGAGCATTTTTCTCTATTATGATTCAATGGCTGGCGTTTATCTGGCCTTTGGCTTGTCAGCTTATTATACGACAATGGTGACGGAGCCGTACATGTCGTATTCGGACGATATGCAGATGCCTGTAGCATTGTTGCGTAGAGAGCATATTTTGTATCTTAGGCAGAGCCTAACAAAAGTGGATCATCATAAAAATGAATACTATAAGTTTCAGTTAAAATCGCCTGTAGGAGAGGCGGGGTATGATCGTTGGGCACAGAGCATATTAAGAAAACATATGTCTGTCAAGGGCTGAACCGTGTTTTATATGGATAATACTTGTGTTGGAATACTGGTTTTTTTTGTGGCACTGGCAACATCATTGCTGGTATTTCCATGGGCTCTGAAATTTGCCAAAAGGCATGGGATAGTAGATAATCCGAATGCCAGAAAACTACAACGTGTACCAATACCTGTTTTTGGAGGAGTCGTTGTCTATAGTGGTATCTTGACAGGGTGGATGACTCTGATGCTGTTTATGGAAAGTGAGGTGCTAAGCTGGGGGCTGGTAGCAATGGCTATCATGATGCTAATCGGTACATGGGATGATATACGTGATATCTCGGCATCTTTGCGTTTCCTGATAGAATTGGTTTTGGTAGGTACGTTCATTGCCATCACCGGCGTCTACATCGATGATTTGCATGGTCTTTGGGGTGTCTATACTCTAGAACCATGGATAGGTATCCCACTAAGTATCATTTCTGGTGTAGGCACAATCAACGCCTTAAATCTGATAGACGGAGTGGATGGCTACTCCAGTGGTTACGGAATGCTGGCCTGCAGCTGTTTTGCATTGGCTTTCTGGCAAATGTGGAATCCTGTCATCATTTGTTTGGCGGTAATTGTTATCGGGGCTATCGTACCATTCTTTCTACACAACGTATTCGGGGCAAGGTCGAGAATGTTTATCGGAGATGGTGGTACATTAATGTTAGGGATGTTGATGGTGGTAATGGCTTTCTATGCGCTGTCGAGTAAAGGTAACCTAGAAGAACTTGAGGAAAAAGGACTCAGTCTGACAGCTTTTGTGTTGGCAGTGGGATGCATTCCATTATTTGACACGCTAAGAGTTATGACATTGAGGATCGTTAGGGGTAGGTCACCGTTCAAACCAGACAAGACTCATCTTCATCATCTGTTTATTGATATGGGGTTTTCTCACCTGGGGGCAGCCCTGTTTATTCTAACAGTCAATGCTATGGTTGTTCTTATATGCATACTATCGTGGAAGTTAGGTGCCTCGTATGATGTGCAGACATACATAGTTATTGTATTAGGTATGCTCCTAACCTTCGGTTTTTATAAAGTTATGAAAAACCAGCAGAATGGCGGTCCATGTGATGAGGAAGGTTATCCGCAGGGAACGGCCTTCTGGCATGCCATGTGTCGCCTTGGTGTCAAAACACACAAGGAAGACAAACGGTGCTGGCGGATTCTGAGATATATTATGGATGGTCCACTTTGTTAGTAGCTTATGAACGTTGACAAGGATATAGATACGTTTGTAATCTACGAGACAAAGGGCAGAAGTATGGTGAAGATAGATAGTTAGATTTATGCTAAATGATTGTATAGAAATGGAAGATATGTTTTCTAAATTAAAGGATTATATTGAGAACGAGGCAAGGTCTTGTTCTATGGATTTTGGGTGTATAACACCTCTTTACGTTTATAGGATGTGGGGTGGAAGTGTGTCTTTAGAAGAGATTGAGGCGGCTTTTAAAGAAGTGGATATCATGAATGATTCAAAGGCTACGACTGAATAGCCGAAAGCGGGCATATAAGATAAAAATGCAAACTGATATATAATGATTAAAAATGGATAAAGTACTAAAAGCATCATTGGATTGGATAAACTCAATAGCATTCCCCAATTCTGCATTTGGACATCCAAATGACGAAAATAAAGTAAAATGCGCTGCTCGTGCATTGGATCAAATGGGAATTCATATCGATAATCAAGAGGTTATAGATTATTGTCGTAGCCTTGGTATGCCACAGGAGTCTATTGGTAAAATTATAGACTGGTATGGCAGGCCAAAGAGATTACGGTTAAAAAACGCTATGACATTCTCAACAAAAGAGTTAAAAGATATATGGTCTAGGGGAGAAAAACAAGAATAGTATTGCTTTACATGGAATAAGAATCAAGAAGAAAAATTCATGGCGAATGATAGAGGTATACAAATGAAAGAGTATTGGAGCAGGTCCTTATTATTTTTAAAGAATCTTCCAGCGACAATTAAAGAATCATTTATATGGTTTTTGATGACTTATGCATTTCCGCTTGTTCAAATTTTCATTATCTGGGGTATCAAACAAGACGATTTTGAGTGGTCGCTTGAGATTATGAAAATAGTGCTCGTTACGAATGCCTCTCTGTACACATCGATATTAATGGTCGTGAACAATCAGAGAAAAGATAAACGAGTGGTGAACATTCTTACTATTCTTACTTATATCTTTACAATAGTATTGTTTGCCATTGCAATGGTTGAGATAACAAAGAGTATGAGTATCTTTTCATTGGCGGTTTATCAATATGGAACCATTACAACATTCTCTTTGGCCTTGGTCTTTGGCCTTATTAGTAAGTATGATGAAGTGAGGGCAAATAGTGTAGAACTGGCTAATAATGGGATGCGAAAGTCGGTGACAAGTATTAATGGACAAAGAATAGATATATGAATACTATCAAATTGAAAGTAATTCAAGTTTATCAACCGATTTCTTCGCTATATATAGCCAAGATAGGTTATGCAGATCTGTGGGCAATGTCGAAGGTTGATAGACGTCACATAACCAATGACGATGAGGTGTTGGGTATTCAGCGAGAATTAAAAGCAGATAAGGTTAAGCAGATCCAAAAATATCTGACAACAAAATACGCCACATTTCCCAATTCTATTATAGTTAATGTGTCAAGTAAACATGTTGTAAGTCAAAATGAAGAAGAACTGGAACTAAGGGTTTCGGAAGATACGTTTACTATCATTGATGGACAGCATCGCCTTGCCGGTTTTAAAGATTATAACGGGAACGAGTTTGAACTTATTTTGACCATTTTTGTGGATTTGGAGATTCCTCTACAAGCAGAAATTTTTTCTACAATCAATTCGGAACAAACAAAAGTTGACCCATCTTTAAGTATAAACCTAGTTTTGAATGATAAGTTATTCACGCCACGAAAGATGGTGGTGGAGATTGCCCAATCTTTTAATTATGATACAGAATCGCCATGGTACAAGCAAATAAAACTTTTAAGTGCTAAGGATGATGGAATTATTTCTTTGGCCTCTTTTTCGCGACCATTATTCGATTTAACATATGCTGAGAAAGATTGGTATCTTATCAAGAACGAGTTGCAATCAAACAAAGAAAGGTTCCCTTCATTTGATAATTTTAAATATGATGAGCATCGCTACCTATTCTGGACATTCTACAAGAATAAAGATTCTGCGTCTGTTTATAAGATCCTATGGAATTATTTTACTGCTTTGAAGGCTATTTTTGAGATAGACTGGCTAAATTCAGAATCAATTCTGAATAAGACGACAGGATATAATGCTATGATGCGACTATTTAAAGATATAGTACCAATAGGATTACAAGCGCACAAATTCTCTTACGATTTCTTCTTTGAATTATTAAAACCAATAAAAGACTTAGATGGAATTGTAACTGCTGAAAACTATGGCTCGTCGGGTCTTTATTCCACAAGCCAACTCTATGGAGACTTCCGTGACAGATTGAAAGATTGGCTCTCAATAAAATAAGTAAAACTTTAATGAAATCCAAAAAATGCAGGCTTCGCAGGATGCCCGCCCTTAAAGGGGTTTAGCACACTTTTGGACGCTTACGTATGAATGTAATATAGAAGTCATTTTTTTACGTAATAAATTAGCTGATGCAATCATTATTTTATTATATCAAGCATCCAAAGGTGCTAGGAAATGTGGTTTTGGTACATTATTGCGGATGGATGCCAGATAAGCTTTATTTGAAGATAAAGTTTAAAATATTAATGGGAAAACAGCTTAATCTGAAAGATCCGCAGTCTTTCAATGAGAAGTTGCAGTGGCTGAAACTCTATAACCGACAGCCAGAATACACAATGATGGTGGATAAGGTCAGGGTTAAGGACTATGTGGCTTCTATCATAGGAGAACAGTATATAATTCCGACGATTGCCGTATGGAAAGATCCAGATGAGATTGATTTTGACAAATTGCCAGAATGCTTTGTCCTGAAAGTGAACCACAATAGCGGTACAGGGATGTACATCTGTAAGGATAAGAGTAAGATGAACGCTGAGAAAGTGAAGGCAGAGTTGCGCAAAGGTCTTAATGAGGATTACTTCAAAAAGAACCGAGAGTGGCCTTATAAAGATGTGCCAAGAAGTGCATTTGCTGAGCAATATATGGAGGATCAGTTTGGGGAGTTGCGTGACTACAAGCTGTTCTGCTTCGATGGTAAAGTGAAGGCTTTGTTCATTGCGTCTGACAGAAGCAAAGGGGAACATGAAGTCAAGTTTGACTTTTATGATTGGGATTTCCACCATCTTCCTTTTACCAATGGCCACCCTAATGCTGACGTGACGCCCAACAAACCAGAATCATTTGAGGAAATGAAACGCTTGGCCGAGAAACTCAGTAAAGGTATCCCTCATGTGCGGATTGACTTCTATGATATTAATGGAAAGGTTTATTTCGGTGAGATGACCTTCTTCCACTGGAGCGGTATGAAACCTTTTGTGCCGGAAGAGTGGGATTACACTTTTGGAAGTTGGATTGTATTACCAGAGAAATCTAAATAGAAAATATTATGGTAACAAAATTAGAGAGGATATGGTTAAAATTTGCATACGGAATTAAAGAGGCTTGCAAAGTACTTAAACATTATAGGTGCTATAAAAAATACTCCTCGCAGTTTAAGCATTATATCGATTTGCAGCATTTCGAAAACAAGAAAGCTGAAGGGGAAGATGAGTATTTGCGAAAATGGAAAGTGTTATGTTCAAGAGTGGAGCCATATTCATATCGTTTCTTTAGTCATTACCTCGGTTTTACCCCTAACATAATTCCAGAAGATATTGGTCATTCCTATATTGAGGAGGTCTTAAATCCTATTCCATATCGCCATGCTTATGAAGACAAGAATCTTTTTCCAGAAATAGTTGGAAAAGATAATGTTCCTAGAACAATAGTTTGTAGAATAAATGGTAGTCAGTTATTGGACTCTGAATACAGAAATGCATACAAAAATCTTTCTGAATATGTTGGAGCGGCAGAGAGTCTTATATTGAAACCAACCGTAGCTTCCTGTTCTGGTCGTGGTATTATCAAATTTGTAAAGAAAGGCGATTCTTTTGTTTCAACAAATGGAGATATAACTTTATCGAAAGCTTTTCTCGAGTCTTATAATAATGATTTCTGCCTTCAAGAAGCTATTATCCAGCACGACTTCATGAATAAGCTGTGCCCTACATCAGTCAATACAATTCGTTTGTGTTTGTATCGCTCTGTAAAAGACGAGAAATCGAGAGTAACAGCATCTATTATTCGGATCGGGAAACATGGGTCTTTTGTTGACAATGCTCATGCAGGTGGAATGTTCATTGGCGTAAATGTTGAAACTGGAGAAATGGGCAAGTTCGTTATTGACCAGTATGGTAATAAAGAAAACATATGGAATGGCGTTGACTTCTCTAAGAATTCATTTGTGGTTCCGCACTGGAAAGATGTCGTCGCATTTGCTGAATATGTTGGGGCAAGAATTCATCATCATAGATTAGTCGCACTTGATATAGCTTTGGATAAAGAAGGGAAGCCGATTTTGATAGAGTATAATATTAACGGATTTAGCTATTGGCTATTTATGTATACAAATCAGGAAGTGTTTGGGAGATATACAGATGAAGTTATAGAGTACTGTAAGCGAGCCGTCTGACATCAGCCTTGCTGACATTATGAATGTGATGACGAAGGTGAAGATTCTTGACATCTGCAAGAAACTTGATCTGTATGTCAGTCCGAATTTGAAGAAAGATGAGACAGCACGACGGGTAGCAAGGGAGATTCTGGATAATCCTTGTGATGTGCTCCATGTGCTGAACAAGCAGGAGCTTCAGATGGTGGGTGAGTTTGTGAAGGCGGGACATTATCATGCCTAGAAAGACGACGAGATAAAAAAATCATTTGTGAATAATGACAAAAGATCAGATATTTACAGAAATACAAAATATTGTGTCTAATAACCCTGTGGTTGTTATTGGAAGTGGTGCATCTGTATCGTACGGGATTCCAGGGATGGACCGATTGGCAAATGAACTGGAAAAATTCTTTTCAGCTAATGCATATGCTGGCGTTGATTCTCAACGAGCTGTAAAGGAATTCCTTGACAATTTAAAATCAGGGATGGGGCTTGAGGACGCTCTGCTTCAAACAAAAGTAACAAAAGAGGTTGAAAAAGATATCGTTACCACTGTGTGGAATCTGGTTGGAAACACTGATAAAGGTAAGCGTCCAAAAATGACGTATTGCAGCTATCAAGATAAAATTTTACCTTTGCACTGAATTCTAAAATTCTCAATTATGTTCAGTAGCAAAGATTTTGAAAAGCTCTGGTTTCTGTACCAGACAGAGGGAGTTCCCGAGGAGGAGTCCATTAATTCATTCTGCGAAAAGAATGGTGTACCCTATGAAGAGTTTGACAAGTGGTTTCGCAAGACTCACCAGGCGGTCGGCCGGGTTGAGATCGAGAACATCCCCTGCGATGAGCCTATGCTCAAATCATCAAGACGAAGGGGCTACAAGTCAGATCCGGATGGCATACAGGTTACAATACAGACCGGCGATGGCCTTCATCTTCGCAAGGTCGGCCTAAACTACCAGGGGCTTAAATCACTGGTGGAGAAACTGGAGGGTCTATGCTGACACTCTCCGGTTTGAAGAAGTTCTATTTTCTTCCAAATTTTCACGATATGCGCTGTAAGGCTCCAAGAGTGG
>FLNV01000176.1_pt1 | contig 27758 bp, 26 predicted proteins | sample 1140351 | NCBI WGS metagenome assembly FLNV01 (sample SAMEA3878207, study PRJEB12797) | bioreactor metagenome | biome: Moose rumen | place: Sweden | collected 2011-10
TTTTTACAAATTAAATCAAAAACGACAAAAAATCAACCTTTTACAGTTGATTTTCTTGTAATCGTCATTTGGTGCGACGATTTTTCCTTATGGTGGGCAGGGTTGGATTCGAACCAACGTACGCTCTCGCGGCCAGATTTACAGTCTGGTGCCATTAACCACTCGACCACCTGCCCATGTCCTATGGACAAAAACTATTATAAGGCTAAAAATTATTTTTGTCAAGAGTTTTTCTAAAAATAATGTTAAAACTTAATTTTATTTTTAAATTCTAGTTTTATTTTGTATAGATTTTAGCCTTTTTTCATTTTATTATAAATACTAGAAATATTTAGAAAACTCCCCACCAATTTCTATGTGGTTCTATAATAACATTACCTCCATACATTTCTTTAATCTTCCATAAAGGCATTTCACATATAGTATCATCATCTCCACCAAATTTTTTAGCGCTATACGAATTTACAAAAACCTTCACTGCTTTTTCATTTGAATTTGGAAGATTTATTTCATCAATAAATAGCGGTATAGGTACTTTGCTACTATTAAAGTTATTTGGAATTACAACCTTAGCACCTTTCGGAAAATAACTATTTCCATTTTCATCTTTTGGTAGATTTAATAATGCTTTGTTTCCAATAAAATACATATTATAATCTTTCAATTTTTCATAATAATCATCTTTATTATAAAATCCTGTTGCAATATTATACAAAATATTATGGATATTTATTAAGTCCTTATATTTAATTACTGTTTCTTTGTCTATAATTTTATATTCTTGAGTTATTTTTCCGTTTTCGTCAGGCATACCATAAATAACAACAGCATCAAATTTATTTGCTAAAATGTCTTCTAAAAAAATACTTAAATACATATTGAAATATGTGTATTTATTATTATACATTTTATTAACGTCCTCTAAAACTGTATCAGCTATTTTTTCATCAAAACAAATATGTGCAGCATTATTTATATTATATTTTTCTGGAGTTATATCCTTAGAACTGTTTACTTTTTCTGTTATTACAGAAAATCTTATCTCTAGTAAATCAATTAAATCAGGAACATTCCAGTTTGTTTTTAAATCTGTCCCTGTATAAAATTTATAATTTGACACCGCTTTATTCTTAAATATATTTAATAAACTCATATTACTACTCCTCGTTTATACATTAATTGAATAATTAATTATTCATCATCGTCTTCAAAATCAAAAAACTTACTAGCCTCTTCACTCAAAAGTAAAATTTTATCATCTTCAATTTGAAAATAAAAAGGTTTATCATCTACTTTAACTATATATAAAGATTGTAATCCTCTATTTTCAACTTTTTCAAGATATTTAAATTGTATTTCTATTTTTGAATTAGCCTCAATTTTATTATTATCATTTTTTATTAATTCTATAGATTGATTTTTGATACTTTCTTTAACTTGTTGATTATCCATATAATCTATTGTTTTAATTTCTTTTTTATTATTTTTAAATAAATCTAATAATCCCATTATTAACACCTCTTTTTAAATATTTTTCATAAATAATAAACATATAATTGTAAATATCACTAATAATACTGTAAATATTAAAACAATCTTTGCAGTTTTCATATTAACATTGTCATTAATTTTTTCTTTCTTTTTACAATTTAATAATATATTATTCTTTTTTAATTCTTTAAATAGTTTTTTCTTAAGTTCTCTATAATAAAAGCCTCCTGTTGCAGAATTATTGAAAATCGAATGAATAAATCTAGTAGTGTTATACTCTATTCCTAAAGTGTATGCTTTTATAATTAACTCATTATCATTAATGTCATATTCAAATCCTACAGGATTTATAGTTTTAATATAAGGATATTTTTTTGTCCATATATCATATCTTTTTGTAAAATTATTATCTGATAAATATTGTTTAATTATTTTTATTATTTTGTCTTTTTCGTTTTGATTATAATTAAATACGAATACTGATTTAGTGCTCATTAATTTATTCCCTTTCTTAAAAAATTGCATTTAATTTTATAATTCTTACCTCTATTTATTTTTTTTGCAAAAAATCTTCTTTGGACTTTTTATCCGAACATTCTTGATACTCTTTAATGAAATTCTCTCTTGTTGTTTTATCAGTATCAGGAAAAGCTCTAATTAAATCAATTTTTTCTAGAATTTCTTTTATATCTTCTATCAGTCCATCATGCATTAATATACCATTAATTGCTTGAATTCTATTTGTATTATCATTGTCATTTATATAAATGTCTTTAAGCAAATTATAAACTGCTGTATTTTTTGCAAGATATGCTAGTTCTACAACAACATATGAGTTATCTGCCATTTCTTTATAGTTTTGCATAATAATATCTAAATACTTCTGTTTATTAGTAGCTTCAAATAATACTATAGAGATTTCTGCACTTTGTCTACTTGGAATCTTACTTTTTAATAGTTTCTTTTCTAATGCTTTAATGCCATCATAGTATTTTAGTTGTGGCAGAAAAATTGCTAATTCAATGTCATTCTTCCACACAAAATTTTTCCAAATTATTCTCTCTATTTCTTTTCTTTCGCTATCATATATATTTTTTAATAAGTACGGATAATATCCATCTTTTTTTATTTCCCATTTATGAGACTTAATCTGTCTCTTAAATTCTTTATATGCATTACTATGTTCTGTATTTCTAGTTTCCATAATTGTCTCCTTGTACTCTTTAATTTTAATAACGTTATTCAATTTATAAATCATCAGTAATGACAAGTTTATTATCAATAATCTCAATACAAGCTATAAATTCTATTGTCCTATAATTAAAATCATATAATGTAACATTAAATCTTTTCTTAGATGGAGTGGATACAGTACCTATTGAAGATGTTGTAGAATCATTAATATACTTGATATTACATCCTGTTATATTAATCTTATTAGAATAATAATTTTTTAAAATTCTATCTCCAAGTTCCGAAATGTATGACTCTGGATTACTATCCTTTAAATATGTTAACTTTAAATCATTATTATTTATATTTCTATCCTCTGACGAATTTTTTCCATCTGAAAAAAATGCAATTTGTATATTATCATATGATACAATATACGAATTTTCACTATACGAAAAATTAGAATCCAATTCTGCAAGATCATCATATAGATAAATATATTTATTGTTATCTTCAGATATTTTATTAATTTTATCAACTAAAACATTATATTCTTCTTGCATTTTATTAACCAAATTAGTTTTAGATAAATCAATGTAATAGTCATAGCCCCAGTGAATTATCACTAATATAAAAATTTCAAATAAAACCATTCCATATTTTACTATAGAAAATTTTTTTCGCTTAATATCATTAATAATTAGGTATATAAATAGGATAATGCAAAATACAATGAATATTATTATTAAAATCACTTCAAAACAGCTGTATATAAAAGAATTTACAAATTTTTCTGAAGTATAACCCAAATAATTAAATATTAGACAAACAATACATAGTATTAAATTTACTGAATATAAAATCCAAAATATGTTGTGCTTCTTCAATTCATTACTCCTCCTTATACAAATAGTAATGTTTACATTATGATCACACGGTGTTTTTTAATTTGTCAATATTATATTCCCATTTGAACTTAAAAATTTGCTAATATATACCATATATAAAATAAAACACAAAAAAGAAACTAGAACTTAAATTCCAATTTCCCTTTTATTTATCTATTTAACATTTTCTTTAATATAGTTAACAACATCCCCTACAGAAACAACCTTTTCTGCATCACTATCTGGTATTTCTATACCAAATTCTTCTTCAAGAGCCATTATTAATTCTACTAAATCTAGTGAATCAGCTCCTAAATCATCTATAAAAGATGCATCTTCTGTAACTGAAGTTTCTGCAACTTGTAATTGCTCTACAATTATATTTTTTATTTTTTCAAAAATCTCCTCTGAACTCATTATAAGTTCACCTCCTCTCAAGTATTAGGTATATTTTATTCTCTGTAACATTTATATTATATGTTTAATTATTTGTCAATAGATATTATAAATTTATTTTTTATTTTGAACACCTATTCAGTTTTTACTTTTTCTTTACTTTCAAATTGTGCAATTAGATTGTCTACAGTTTTGTCGTTTACAAATTTTTCTGCTTGTTTTATTGTAAATTCAAATAAAGTTTCATCACTGCTTCCATGTGCTTTAACAACAGGTTTTTTTACTCCTAAAAATAGTGCTCCACCATAAGATTTATAATCCATTGTTTTTGAAAATCTTTTTATTGCAGGAAGTGATGGTATTGCAAGTAATTTTGTTCCAAAATTCTTTGTAAGACTTTCAGTTAATGTTCTTTTTACAAATTTTCCAAGGCCCTCAACTGCTTTCAAAAATACATTTCCAGTAAATCCATCTGTAACTATAGCATCTATTTCTCCTGTGAAAGCATCTCTTCCTTCAACATTTCCAATAAAATTAATATTTAATTCTTTTGACTTTTCTTTTAACAAATTGTAACTTTCTCTTACTAGCTCATTTCCTTTTGTTTCTTCTGTTCCAATATTTAAAAGTCCTATTCTTGGATTTTCTACTCCAAATGTATTTCTAATGTATATGCTTGACATTTGAGCAAATTGTAATAAATTTATAGGTTTACAATTTGTGTTTGATCCAGAATCTATTAAAACTAATCTGCTATTATATGCTGGTAAAATTCCAGCTAAAGCTGGTCTGTCAATGCCTTTTATTCTGCCGACAATTAAAGTTGCCCCTGTAAGTAAAGCTCCAGAATTTCCTGCAGAGATAAATACATCTCCTTCTCCTTCTTTAAGCATTCTAAATCCAACTACCATAGATGAATCCTTTTTACGTTTAATTGCGAGTGTTGGAGTATCTTCCATTTCAATTGTCTCTGTTGCATTATGAATTTTAAGTCTTGGAGAAATTTCTTCTGCAGTTTTTCCATAAAATTCTTTTAGTTTTGCTTTAATAACTTCTTCTTTTCCTATTAAAATTACTTCAGCTTTTATTTGATTTATCGCTCTAACGGCTCCTTTTATATTTGCATCAGGTCCGTTGTCTCCTCCCATTGCATCTAATAGAATTTTCATTTTGAATTCCTTTCATTTATACATTATTATTTATATAACCTTTATTTTATTATCATTTTTCAAAAATTGCAATACTTTTTTATATTTTTTCACATGATTTTATAATATTATCAATAAGAACTGTATTTGTTATAGTGCCAATTCCCCCTGGTACAGGTGTACATGCCGATGCTTTTTCTTTTACATCTTCAAAGTCAACATCTCCTACTATTTTTCCGTCTTCGAAATTAATACCTACATCAATTATAATAGCTCCATCCTTAATATCATCTTTTTTTAAAAACCTTGGTTTTCCAATAGCCATTATTATTATATCTGCTGTAGATGTGTGTTCCCTAAGATTTCCAGTTTTAGAATGACATATCGTTACTGTTGCATTTTTACTTAATAATTGTGGAATTAATGGCTTTCCTACAATATTGCTTCTACCAACAACTACTACTTTTTTTCCTGTTAAATCAATGTTATAATACTCTAAAGTCTCAATTACTGCTCTACTAGTGCATGGAATTATAGCATCTTTTTTTCCTACAAACAATTTTCCCATGTTGTTTATAGAAATTCCTTCAACGTCTCTTTCAGGAGAAACTTCATTTATTAAACTTGAAAGATTTTCATGTAAAGGTTGTTGAAACATTATTCCCGTAATACTTTTGTCATTTTTTACTTGTTCAAATTCATTTATAAATTCTTCTTCTGTTTCTGCAAGTATTAATTTAAATCCAATTTCATATTTCCCACAATTTTTTTGTATTCTTTTAATATATACATTACTTGCATCATCTATTTTAAGTCCTAATACTGCTATATTTGGTTTTACACTTAACTCATTAATTCTTTCGATAAAATCTTTTTTTATATCTTCAGCTACACTTTTTCCTTCTAAAATTTTCATATAAAATTCCTTTCATCTTCTAATATTTTTCTACATTTACTTTCAATATCTTTTTTATAATCCTCATCAGTAATTCCTTTTAAATTTATATAAACATTTTCCATTGCTGATTGAATAGAAGCTATTGCATAATATTTACAAATTTTAAAGTCACTTGAAAGCATCCTATTTCCAACCTTAGCTATTTCATTTGAAAGTTTTAATGTGTCATTTGCAATATATACAACTCCCAAACTAAAATCTGTTGCTTTTTTACAAATGAATTGATATTTTTCTTCATTTTGTTTTTTTATTTTATATGCCTCTAAAATTTCTTCTAAAATCTCTTTATCTTTATCTATTGTTTGCATTGACTTAAGCTTTAGTTCTTCTGCACTATTTAATATTTCTTTTACTTTATCTTGTACTTCTTCATAATTTTTTTTCCCTATTGTCATATTAGCAATATATTTTATAAGTGAATTTGTAGTTGATAATACCATGCCAACTACACTTCCTCCCGCTATCTCTATTTCTTTATTTTCCAAATCATTTAATATTGATTGCATTTTTTCAGAATACATATCTATCCACCCCTTTCAGCTTTATTTTATTACATAAATAAAAAAATAGCAATATTTTTTATTTTTTCTTGATTTTTTATCAAACTTATGGTATGATAATTTCACAAATATTTTTATATTTGAATTATTTTTTTTATTTTAATTAAATCAAATCATTTTTTTTCAAAGTTTTAATAATTATTAGATTATTTCTTATTTTTAAACTTAGGAGGTGAATTATATGACAAATAAAGAAAGAGACGCTCTATTAATATCAATGTCTAAAGCAATTAACAATCTGTATGAAAATTTCTTTTCTTTAGAAAAAAACATAGAAAAGAAAATAGAAGATACATTTGAAAGAAAATTTGATAAAGCTTTTGATAGAAAATTTGATAAAGCTTTTGATAGAAAATTCGATAAAGCCTTTGATAGAAAATTCGAAGATGTATTTGAAACTAAAATTAAAAAGGCAATCGAAAAAACAGAAAATAATTTACGTTCTGAAATTAAAAGTTCTGAAAATAGATTAAGAGCTGAATTCAAAACTGAAATTAATAGTTCTGAAAATAGATTAAGAACTGAATTCAAAACTGAAATTAATAATTCTGAAGATAGATTAAGAACTGAATTCAAAACTGATATTAAAAGTTTAAGAGCTGAAATAAATGAACAAAATCAAATTAATGTAGATTCAATCGTTGATGCATTTCATGAAACTTGGAGAATTGATACAAGAGAACGTAATAATATTAACAAACGATTAGATCAACATGATAAAGAAATAAATGCACTAAAAGTAAAACTTGCATAAAAATAGTTTACCAAAAAAAATCTCTTCCTATACAATAATAAAAAGTGAATTGATTCTATATACACTAGAATATAATTCACTTTTTTGCATATAATTACGGAATTTTGTAGCTTACATCACAATCAACATCCCCTTCTATTCCTGCAATTCTACCTGTTGAAGTATATTGCCAAATATCATATTTACCTGAGTATTTATATCCTTCATTTGGTATAGCTCCATCATTTTTACCATAAGAAGCTACCCAAATTGAGCAATCTGTTGGTAACTTATTTGGATAAATTTTATACATTAAATAATACTTACTTGCATAAATTCCAGTTTTATATCCTGCATTTTTTAAAATTTTACAAAATTCGTTACACATATCTGTTATTGTATTTATATCAAGATTATCTTGTGCTTCAACATCATAATATATAGGTAAATCAAAATTTTTCCCTTTAATTAAATCTAGCAAATGATTTGCTTCAATTCTTGCTTCTTGAACATTTTGTGCATTTGCATACAAATATACACCTATTGGTATTTTGTAGTTTTTTGCCATAATATAATTTCTTTCAAATTTTGTATCATTTATATTAAGCCCATGCCCTGCTCTTATTATCATAAAATCAATGCTTTGTGATTTAGATAAAGAATCAAAATTAATATTACCTTGCCAATGAGATACATCAATACCATATTTCTTTTTTTCTATTAAAAACTTTTGAGAATTTGCATTATTTCTAGTTGCTACTCTAACATTTGTACCATTTGCATTTGTTCCGTTTTCGACATATAGATATTTGCCATTATATTCAGATATAATATTATATGTACCAGAAATCTCTTCTATCCTCCATAACTGATTTTCCGCTTCTTTATATGTACTTTGATAAACATTTCCATTACTCGAACTTGATACTGTTAACGCTTTTCCAGACTTTTTGCAAATTATTTTATAAACTCCACCACCTAAATATGTAAATTCAAATTTTTGTTGTTTTACATTTGCATCAGCCCAAATTTGAACATTTGCTCCATCGTATATTGAACCTTCAGATACATCTAGTAATCTATTTGTTGATATTTTGGTGGTTATTTCATAAGTTCCATCTTCTATTATTCCACCATTATCTTCTAACTGGGTAAATATAAACTTCTGATTCAAAGAATCCTCCGGCATATTTATTTGAATATTTGTACCATTTAGAGTTTTAGAATTTGTAACTTCTAAATTAATTCCACTTACTTTTGAAATTATATTATAATATCCATCAGAAGTTTTCTTAATTACCCATTTTTGGGCATCTGTAGAATTACTCTCCCATTGTTGTACATTTGTACCTCTTTCTGTAACTCCACCTGCTACATCTAAAACTTTTCCAGAATTTAAACTCTTTATTGTATAATATCCATTTCCATCATATTTTAAATAAAATTTTTGTTGTTTTACATTCACATAATCCCATATTTGGACGTTTCCACCAGAAATCATTGAAGCCTCTGATATATCTAATGCCTTATTTTTATTTAAAGCTGTAGCAATTTTATATATACCATCATTTAAAGTTTTACTTCCTTTAATAGTTGTTATTTTATTAAATTTAAATAACTGCCTGGTTTGTCCCATTTCAATATTCGCACCATTTGCAGTACTTTCATTCTTAACAGTAAAAAATAACCCATTACACTTTGATATTATATAAAAACTACCGTCTGAATTTTTTTCTATTTTCCATTTTTGTGCATCTGTAGAATTACTCTCCCATTGTTGTACGTTTGTACCTACACTTTTTCCAGCTCCTGACACATCTAATACTTTACCTGATTTGATATTTTTTATTGTATAATATCCATCTTTCAAATATGTAATTTGAAATCTCTGCTGTGCACCATTGCACTTATCCCATATTTGTACATTAGCTCCTGTTTGAGTTGATGCTTGAGAAATATCAACAGCTTTTTTGGAATTAATTGCTAATTCTATTTCATATATTCCATTTTCAATAGCTTGTCCTCCTGATGTAGCAGCTAAAACATGTAATAAAAAACTTTGCATAAAAAATAATAATACTACAATAATTAGCAATCTTTTCAAAATCACCATTGACTTCAACCCCTTTGTGCAAATATTACATATCTCATCAAAATGTTAATACTTGCACCCTTATGTCTTCAAAATAATTATAACATCTGTAATTATTAATGGTCAAAGTCAATAGTTGGTAATTGAGCTAACTTGTGGAAAAAATTGATGCTTTAATTTTTATATTATGTGTTCCTTTTTTTAATTTAGTACCTAAAAAACATCCTGCAATTGCTTCTTTTGATACTTTTTCTCCATCAACATATATATTCCAACAATTATCATATGCAATAGGAAAAACTAAATACCCCTCATCTTTAAAACTTGCTTTTCCTTCTAATCCATTTTTATTTATTTTAACATCATAGAAGTTGTTATCCTTTTTTGTATCTAGCAAATTTTGAATTTTTTCATTATCAGAAATATATAAATATAAATTTTCTATATTATCTTTCATATATATTTCAAACTCAAATTCTTCATTTTCTTCTAAATGTTTTATTTGTTTTATTCCTGTTTCTGTACTCCAAATATTTGAGTAATCTTTAAATTGTGGTTTACTATTTATATATAATTGCAAATTATAATCACTATACAAATAAATATTACAACTATTTTTTGCTTTTACTTTATAACTTAAAACATTTTTATCATAATCAATTAACTTACTGCTTTCCAAAACTTTTGATTTTTCTATGCTTTGAAAATATTCATTGCTTTTTTCTCCATTTAACTCATTTAAAAAATCATTTTGAATTATAAACGGATTATCATTTAGATTTATAATATTTGCTAAATAATAACCTATATTAAAATTATTCTTATAAACATAGAAATTATCATATTTTTCCTCAAATTCAAATCCATAAATCTCGTTTTCCTCAAGCTTTCTTCTTGTAATATAGTATTTTACACCTGCAATTGAGTAATTTAAAAATGTTCCACTATTTGAACTAATCCACAATTGTTCATCCATTTGAACATTGTATCCCATTTTATGCATTGCCTTTAATGTTTCTCTATTTCTTGCGGATGAAAAAAATCCAATATTGCTATACCCAAATTTTAAAGACATATTACTTCCATATTCATCAGGTTCAAATACAATTCTTTCAAATTCCGGACATTCAAGTTTTGGAATGAAATAACTCATAAAATTATCATATTGTAAAACTATTTTTCTTTTAAAATAAACATCATTATTTCTTTGTCCACTTTTTGCACCTATTAATAAATCTACTATTACAATCAGCAATAAAATCAAACTTAAAGCCTTTTTATTTTTATATATGCCAAAAGTCGCAAACCACATTATTAGATAAATAACGCACGAAATAATTATAGATTTTTCTTCTATACAAAAGCCATCTGCTTCTAAAAATCCTTTCAAGTAAAAGAGAAGCTCTATTATTGTAAGAAGTACAAAAATTGCAAACGAAATAATAAAATGCCACTTTTTTGTATGTTCTTTATTTTGAAATTCTCTTGCTCCCATCAAAACTAGTACAAATATTAATGTAAAAGAATATCTATAATTAAAACAATTTGGCACAGTAAATGCATGCCATAATTTATTAAAAAAAGGTGAAATTAGCGGTAACAACAAAAATATAACTATTGCAGTAAAAACCACCTTTTCTCTTTTGGAAATACTACTATTTAAATAATACATAGGTAGCAATAAAATAGTAAGTGTACTTGAAAATATAAAACAAGATTTTTGAGAAAATGCATACACATAATTATTAAATGGTACATTTATTAAAAGTTTTAATTTCTCAAAATCAATCTTTATAAACTCAATGCTAGGTTTCATATTTCCTTTTAATTGAAGAATAGATGGTAATATAACAATCATCCCTATTCCAAAAGAAACTAATATAGCAAGTAAAAATTTAAATATTAATTTAAAACTTTTTCTTTCTATAAATATCTTTGCTAGAAAATATATTCCCGAAAAAAATGCAACAATATATCCTATATAATAGTTTGTTAAAATTGAATAAGATAAGCTTAATACAAGAGGATATATCTTCCCTGTTTCTATATATTTATCCACAAAAAGTAGTACAATTGGTAACATGTATACACAATCTAACCACATTATGTGGAAACTGTAACATATTACATAAGAAGAAAATGCATAAATTAAGCCAAATAGAATTGACTCGTAAGATTTATATTTGTATGATTTATCTAAATATAGCACCATAAAATTTGCCATTAGTACTATTTTTATTCCTGTAACTAATTCTACAAATATGTCCATGTTGTTAGAATTAAAAAATACTACAAACAGGTTCAACGGACTCATTAAGTAGTATGCAAATGTTGTATAGAAATTATTTGCGAGTCCCATATTCCAACTAATGACAATACTTTTCCTGTGTAATAATACTTCTCTTAGATAGCATAAAAAATTAATATATTGCTGATATAAATCACTTTTAAGTATAGAGTTTTCTCCAAATGGAAATATCTTCATTAATTTTAAATAAATTAAATATATGATTATGCTAATTACTGTAACAATAAAATATTTATTTTTCACAAATTTCTTCATATTTTAATTATTTCCAAATACAAAAAAAATACACCCTCTAGCTTAAAAGCTAGAGGGTGTATTTTTTACTCAAGTTCAGGCAACGGACCATAATTCAATTTTGCACGAATTTTAGACATTTCATGCCAAATGCCAGTTGCGTTACGGTTTCCTTCCTTCTTTTTCTGGTAAATAAACCGCATAACAGATTTGCCATCTAGTTTACCATTATAGTGAAGCATTCTTGATGTGTCCATGTAATCTCCTCCACCGACCACATGAAGAAGTTCTCCACACCCAGGGCAAACAACTCTCTCAAATCTGTCAGATGTAATAAGTATTTCATCTGGAGAAATTTCTTCAAGGCTTATTCCGCACTTATTACAAGCAGCTGTCATCTTCCATTTGCCAACCATGTTTTACCTCCTTTAATTAAAAAACAGGTTTACAAGCAACTTTTTAAATTGTTAAAATTATATCAAATATGTCGAATTTTGTCAATTACATTCTTTCAAATAATGGCTCAATATTTTCAAGCATTAACTCATTTTCTATTTTTATAGGCTCCCATGTACATTTTTCTATTTTTAAATAATCTCTTATTTTCTTTGCTGTTGCTGGCATAAATGGCTCAATAACATTAGAAATATTTGCAATCAAACAAGCACAAGTATACATAGTATTATTAAATTCTTCTATGTCTTCTTTAGCTTGTACCCATGGTTTTCTTTCATCATAATACTTATTTGCATAGTCTAATAATTCTATAATTTTTAAAGTAGCATTTCTAAATTCAATTTTCTCTATACATTCCGCAATTTCATTATATTTGTTTTCAATCTCTTTTTCTACTTCACTATCTAGTTTTGCTACTGGAATACTTGTTAATCCTTTAAATTTAAGAGTTCTATTTATAAAATTGCCTAGTTTATTTGTTATTTCATTGTGAGTCATAATGTATTCTTCTTCAGTAAAGTTTGCATCTCTTGTTTCTGGGCCATTTCTTAATAAATGGAATCTTAATGTTTCAACATTGTATCTATCTAATGCCTCTAAAATTGTTAAACCAATTCCTTTACTCTTTGAAAACTTTTGATCATTAAAGTTTAAATATTCAGTAGATACTATTCTATCCATGCATTTTAGATTTTCTTCTAAACCAATTAATAACCCAGGGAATATAAGTGTATGGAAAGTTATGTTGTCTTTTCCATGTACCATGTAAATTCTATTTTCAGTGTTTTCAGACCACCAATCTTTCCAATTTACTCCTCTTTCTTCACATACTTTCATTGTGTCTGTAACATATCCTAAAACTGCATCTATCCACACATACATTCTTTTATCTTCAAATCCTTCAACAGGAATTTCTATTCCCCAATCTAGATTCCTTGTAACTGCTCTATCTCTAAGTCCTTCTTTTAAATATTTATTTGTTTCATTAACAGCATTTTTTCTCCAATTAACATTATACTTCCTAACATTTTCTTCTATTTGAGGTTGTAATTTTGAAAGTGCTATATATAGGTTCTTGTTTTTTCTAGTTGTAACTTTTGAACCACAATCAGCACAAACAGCATTTACTAAATCTTCTTTAGTTGGAACATAGCCACAATCACATTGATCTCCTTTTGTTTCATTTCCACAGTTTGGACATGTTAGCCTTAATTCTCTATCTGCAACAAATTTATTGCATTTTTCGCAGAAAATATCATCATCTTCTTTTTCATAAATATAACCATTATCATATAGCTTTCTAAATATTTCTTTAACTTTTTCTTTATGATAATCTGTTTCTGTTTTGCTATATAAATCATATGAAAATTCCATTTTGTTAAATACTTCTGTAAATTCTTTATGATATTTTTCTGCTATTTCTTTTGGTGAAATATTCTCTTTTTTTGCTCTTTCTGTAATTGGTGTTCCATGGCAATCTGTACCAGAAACAAATATTACATCATCTCCAATTTGTCTATGATATCTTGCAAGTACATCTCCTGAAATTAACCCTGCTAAATGTCCAAGATGTAAAGAACTATTTGCATAAGGCCATGCTCCTCCAATTAAAACTTTTTTCATTTTTAAATCATTCCCTTCTCTACATATAATTTATCAATTATTTTTCGACTTATTCGTTCATTTCTTTTTCTCCATTATACTCATTAACAAGATACAATGGTCTATTTTTAGTTTCATTAAAAATTCTTCCTAAATATTCTCCAACAATTCCAAATAATAAAATTTGTATTCCAGAGAAAAACAATATAAGTAATATAATAGCTTGAAAAGCTTGCATTACTGTACTAGTTACTATGCATTTAATAATTACATAGATAAAATATGCAAATAACATCAAAAATGTTGGAATAGCAACCCATGTAGCAATTCTAAGTGGCGAAGTTGTAAAAGAAGTTATTCCATCTATTGCTAAATCTATAAGTTTCATATAATTCCACTTGGTTTTTCCTGCTACTCTTGCTTCTCTATCATATAAAACCTCTTTCTTTTTATAGCCAATCCAGCTAAACATACTTTTTGTATTTCTTTGAGATTCACGAAGTTTTTTTAGTGCATTTACACATCTCCTATCTAAAAGTCTAAAATCTCCTGTGTCTCTTTGAATTTCAACATTAGTCATTTTTTGCAATACTTTATAGTACATTTTTGATGTGAATTTCTTTATGAAAGTTTCGCCATCTCTTGAACGTCTTCTTGCATATACATCATCATATCCTTCTTCCCAATATTTAATAAGTTCAGGAATTAATTCTGGTGGATCTTGAAGATCTGCATCTATAAAAATAACGCAATCTCCTGTAGCGTAATCTAATCCTGCCATCATCGCTATTTCTTTTCCAAAATTTCTTGAAAAATCCACATAACAATATCTTTCATCTTTTTCTCTGTATTTTTTTATTATTTCTAATGTTTTATCTTTGCTTCCATCATTAATAAATAAAATTTCAAATTCATATTTTGTTGTTGAATTCATTAACTTATCTAGTCTTTCAAACAAATATGGTAATGATTCTTCTTCATTAAATGCTGGTACTATAATGCTTATTTTTTTCAACCATTCCACCCCCTATTTTTAATAATTGCATAAATATAATAATCTTTTGTCGAACATAACTTGCTCTATATTAAATTCATCCCAATTTTTATTTTTAAAATAATCAGCTAAAACTTCATTGTTTTCTGCTAATCTTATATTTCTTTTTAAATAATATTTTAATATCTCTACTGTACTCCAATCACTTGAGTAACATTTTACATTCATATCTGATGTTACAAATATTCCATCATAAGTATAATTTGCTTTTTCATCCTGATACCACGAAATTTGGTTTATACTATTTCCTGTTTGTTTTTCGTAATTTTCTATTTGCTCTATAATTTGCATTGTTACTTTTTTATCATTTTTATTTAAAATATATCTATCTTTTTCAATTGTTATAAACTTTTGCATTTGAATAATTAATAATAAAAAACTAATTACTAATACTAAATTTTTTATTATATATCCTAACTCATAGTTCATAGCTAAATATAAAATCAAAATCCCATACATCGATGCAAATGAATATGTCGACCTTGGACTAAACCAAATCAAATTAGTTGGCTGAAATATTTGTGGAACTATTGCAACAAATGTAATTCCAATAATAATGTAAAAAAACTTCGAAATATTTAAAATTTTTTTATTATCCTTCCATATTTTACAACAAAATGCCATAAAAGTAAAGAGAATAAGCAAAATAAATGCATATTTTGGTAATAAATTATACATTTTTAAATACATATTTTTTGTATTTTGTAAAATTACTTTTAAAGAATTTAAAAAAAGAACTTGTCCATTTATTCTACTTGATTTATATAGTTTTTTAACTAATATTAAATCTAAAAATGCTGGTATTACATAGATTACTCCAACTATAAAGTTATTTACTATAAATTGTTTTATATTTTTCGAATATTTTAAAATAAACACCAAAGATATTGATAAAAATATTCCTACAACACCTTGATATGAACAGTTGGCTATAAACATTAATAATAAAGCTTCAATAGTGTATTTTTTTTGTTTTGTCTCAAGAAACTTTACTGTTTGTTGAACAGCTAATATACACATCAATATCCCAAACCACATTATCCCTTTTTCTATGAATAAAAACAATTCTATAGAAAACGGGTTTATTATGATAAGTGTAGGAATTAATGTTTTAAGCCATTTATTTTTAACATCTTTTTCTATTATTTGATATAAAATAAATTGACTTAAAGTTGCACAAGCAATTGCCAATAAAAAGGATAATTCATACATTATTATTTCTGGAACATTTATTATTTTTAAAATCTTAAAAATGATACCTGTAATAAATCTTCCAGACATTGCATACTGCATAAATACTTCTTCTTTATCAAAATTAAAAACTGCATATGTATCAGTAGCAAATTCTAATTTAAAAAGCATTCCAAAAAAAATAATTGTTATAACAAAATAGAATATAAAAATCCTTTTTTTCAAGCTTCCACCTTCTTTTTTAAAACTTAATATGTTACAATTCAGTAAGAGTAATTTATTGTAATCATAAGTATTTTCAAAGATTTATAGAAAATTTCTTCAATAAAAATATATTTCAAACTCAAAGTTGTTCAGCAAATCCTTTTTGTAATTTATTAAAAATTTTGTATCCTAAAAAACATGCCAGAACTCCAGCTATTATAAGCAATATCAAAGGCTTTAATTCAGCAGATTTTTGATAATAAAAAATATTTCTATATGCATTTATGATATATGTCATTGGATTGTATTTTATAATCCATTGATATTCTTTAGGAATACTATCTTGCGAATAAACAATTGGCGCAGCATAAAACAAAAGTTGTAAAATTATGCCTATAAAATGTTGCAAATCTCTAAAATACACACAAATGCTAGATACAATAAAAGAAATTGATAGAATCACTAAATATTGTGCAATTAAAATAAATGGATAAAACAAAATAAATTTGGTTACTCCTATGCCTCCTAAAATTACGAAACCTAATATTATAATAGTAGAAATTAAAAAATTTATTGTTTCAGCTGTTACAACAGATATTGGAATTATTTCTCTTGGAAAATATACCTTTTTTATTATGTTTCCATTTTCTATCATTGTAAATGCAGATTTATTAATAGCTATCGAAAAAAATGTCCATGGAATAATTCCAGAACATAAAAATATTGCATAATGCTCTTGCTTGTTTTTAAGTATCAATGAGAATATTATTGCATATACCACAATTTGGAGTAATGGGTTTAAAAATGACCACACTACTCCTAAAAAAGAATTTTTATATTTACTTCTAACTTCTTTTTTTACACTTGTTTTTAATAATTCTCTGTAATTATATAAATTTTTAAAAAAGTTCATTTTATTAAACTCCTCTATTCTAATTATGTTTTAATTATAATTCTATACTTTTCAAATTTAAGATTATTTTCCTGCATTTAGTAATAAATATTATTGCATTCCTAAAATTTTCTTTGTACTCTCATAAATTCCTAATTTTCTTAAAGCTAAAACAATTGGATGTTTAATTTTATATTCCAATGTATGTTCATAATATTGTTTTTTCTTTAAAGCTTTATTTTTAAAATTACTTATATGAATATTTTTATGATTAAATTCTTCACAAATCCATTCATATTCAAGTTTGTTTGAAACTAAAAAAGATGAAATCAATTCTTTTAAAACATCAATATTTTCTGCTAACTTTTCTCCATTTTCAATTTTTTGTTTATTAGGATTTTTTACAATATCTATAAATTCTTTTTCCATATTTTTTATCATGTTATCTATCGTAAAATTATTTATAATTCTTTTTCTACAATTAGATTTATAATATTTAAGGTTATTAATAACTTCTTGTATAGCAACTATATAATTTAAAACTTCCTCTTCCGTGTAGTTATAATTTAAAATTTCTCTTTCTTGCTGAATGCATGGTACAATAACACCAACTTCATTATTTATTAACTCTTTTTGACCACCAACATCACTTGAAACAACAGGCACTCCCATTGCTAAAGACTCATAACTTGTTAATGCTAATCCTTCTTTTATTGAAGTGTTTAATGTTAAGTCACTTATAGCATAAATCTCTTCTGTATTTTTTCTATTTCCTACAAATACGAAAAAATCATCTAATTTTTCCTTTTTTATTTTTCTTTTCATTCCCTCTAATAATGGTCCATCTCCAGCAACAACTACGACGAAATTTTCTCTTATTTCAGCTAATTTTTTTACTACTTCAATCATTAAATATGGCCTTTTTTGTTCTGCAATTCTGCAGATATATGAAATTATTATTTTATCTTTGCTTAACCTTTTATCATTTATTTTATCTATTATTTCTTCTTTATTAAATTTTTGTGGATCAAATTTTTTCTCATCTACACCAATATAAATTGTTCTTATTTCAGGTTCATTTCTTTTAAAATGATTTATTAATATATTTCTACTTTGTTCATTACATGTGAATGTTTTATCTATTACATTTTGCATAATACTTGAATCTCTTGAAAATCCACCATTTCTCATATACCATTCTTCCATATGAACAAAATCTGTAATTGGTATTTGTGGATATTTTGCCTTTAAATACGGAAGTATTCTGTATCCAAATTCGCTATTAGAATTAAAAATTAAATTTATATTATTCTTATTTATAATATAATTTATAAAACCAATCCAATCTTTCATTTCTAAAAATGTTGTTAAATCATATACAGTCGCATATTTTTCAAATTGCCTTCTCCATTCATTTTTACTTGGCATTGTGCTAATAATAGTAAAAGAAAATTTTTTCCTATCCATCCTTTTTATTAAATCTAAATTAAATCTATCTGCTCCACCTGTGACCATCCAAGGTATTATCATTAAAATATTTATTTTATTATTTTTTTGAGTATCTTTGTTTTTTACTATTTCATCTTTAATTTCTTCCCAATTATAATCATACTTTGGAAACTGAATTGCATCTTTATAGTCAACTATGTCTCTTTTGGCTTCTTCAATAATTCTTAGAGCTTTTTTCTTATTTTCTTCACTTGAAGCTTTTAATTCACTTGTATCTTTTTTTTGCCTATAATATGTTAGAAGTGAATTCATTCGTACAGGAAATTTACCAGCTTTTATTAGCTTTATCCATAAATACCAATCTTCATAAACCTTTTTTTCCTTTAATTCAAAACCTCCAATTTCAAGTAAATCTGCTTTCCTAACACATGCCGAAACTAGTAAAATATTTTCTTTTAGCTCCCACTCCACATCATACCATTTTCTCCATAAAAAGTTTTTAGCACCAAAATTTATAGAATCTGTATATGTCCAACTTGCTTCTGGATGTGTTTCTAAAGTCCAATATGAACATTCTAAAAAAGTTTTGTTGTATAAATCATCTGCATCTAAAAAAACAATATATTTGGAACTTTTTGCAGAATTCCTTATCCCAAAATCCCTTGTCTGAGCTGGTCCTCTTGAGCTATATGAATTAGTAAAAACTTTAATTCTACTATCCATTTTTTCTATTAGTTTTAATTTTTCTTTTCCTTCTTTAGATGACCCGTCATCTACAATTATCCACTCAAAATCAGAAAAAGTTTGCCTTAATACACTTTTTGCTGTTTCTTCAATATAATCTTGTCCATTAAAATATGGTGTAATTATTGAAATTACAGGGTTATTATTATTATTCATTATTTAGTAACCTCCACATATTTTTTTATAACATCTATAGCTTGTCCATCCATCTCTATTTCTCCATTATATAGCCATACTGCACGATTACACAGTTTTTTCACAGATTCCATACTATGAGTTACAAAAACCATTGTTTTACCATCATTTTTTAATTCAAGCATTTTTTCTATACATTTATTTTGAAAGTGTTCATCTCCAACTGATAAAATTTCATCTACCAATAAAATATCTGCATTTACATTTATTGCAACTGCAAATGCAAGTCTCATAAACATACCAGATGAATATGTTCTAATTGGATTATCAATAAAATTTCGAAGTTCCGAGAATTCTATAATATCATCTAATTTATCATCAATTTCTTTTCTAGTTAATCCAAAAATTGAAGCATTAAAATAAATATTTTCTCTGCCAGAAAAATCAGGATGAAATCCTGCTCCCAGCTCTAAAAGTGAAGTTAGCTTACCGTTTATTTCAATTGTTCCACTATTTGGGTACAAAATTTTTGTCATAAGCTTTAAAAGTGTTGATTTACCACTACCATTTGTTCCAATTAAAGCAACAGCTTCTCCTTTTTTTATGTTTAAATTAATCCCTTTTAAAACTTCTCTTTTCTCTTTTCTATTTCTAGATAAAAAAAGCAATTTTTCTTTTATAGTATTAGCTTTGTCCAAATATACATTAAAATTTTTATACACATCTTTTACACAAATTGCATAATCTTGCATTATCTCCTCCTTGGAAAATGGGACGGTTCTCTTTTTTGGAAAATGGGACGGTTCTCTTTTCCAATCTTTTTGGAAAAGAGAACCGTCCCATTTTCCATGGATATTTTACCCAATATTTACTCCGATTATACCTCCTATTGCTCCACAAAGAATTCCTATTAAAATCATAATTATAGAACCAATTGTTAGTGCAAAACTTCCACCATTTGCAACACTTGAAATTACATAAATTAAAAAAATATAAATTATTCCTACTGAAACTCCTTTTATAATACCGTTTTTTCCTACTTTTCTTGTAGCAAAAAAACTCCCCACTAATATACTTATTCCAGTAACAGAAATTACTACTGGTTGAATTAAACTTTCACTTAAATTTGTGTATGTAAGCAGAGCTGAAAATAATGTTAAACATATTAAAGTAAAAGTAAAAGAAATACCTAGTCCCTTAAGTATTTTTATAAGAACATTATTTTTTTCAAAAGTTTCCATTCTTCTTCTCCTTAAAACTATTTCTCTACTATAATTATATTCAAGAAATTAAAAAAAATGTTTATTTGCTATGATTTTAAAAAAATAACTATAAGATAATAAAGAACTCGTTAAGTTGACAACATCAACTTAACGAGTTCTTATTTAGATTATATGGAATTCAAATTCATAAATGTCCGATGCAGTCGCAAAATCTCCTGCCCTATGAAACTCTCTTTCAAATCTTATACTTTGTTCAAACAATTTTGTTTTAAGTTCATCTAAAAAGATTTCCTCATCTCTAGTATCTATTTCATTATATACATCTACAAACTTCCAAGACAAACTCCTTGTATCCCAAAAAGTCGCCTTAGCTCTTAAACCTAACTTCATCTCAAAGCTATAAGAGCTTATTCTTTCTTTCACAAAATAGATTACTACTTTTTCACAAAGTATTTCTGCCTTTCGGCTTATCCAACGTTCTTTTTCTTTTCTGGCAAGTTTCTTTTTAGCAGCTTCTTCAGCTGCTTTTTTTGCATTTTCTGCTTTTATTTTTTGTAGCTCCTCTTTCGGATCTTTACTCCGAACTTCATGTTCTTTAAGTTCTTCATTATCATTTATTATTGTATAAATGACTGGTGAAAGAATAGCAATGAACGCACCACCACAAAAAACAATAATCCAAAAAACATTATTAAACATTTACATATTCCTCCTATCATTTGTACAAACCTACGGTTATTCAGCAAATGCTAATTAGCAAATTTTACATAATATTATATATCATTTTTTTTATTATGTCAAATTTCACATAGATAAACTTCCTATACTCTCTTTAAAATAAAATTACCAACTTTTAACAAAACTCTTGAAAAAAACATAATATAAGTATATAATTTATAAAAAAATATTAAATATGTACCTATGTCGAAAAGGTACTTATAGCTGAAAGGATTGTGACTATTATGCCAAACATAGAAAGATTAAAAAAATACAATAAAATACATATGGTAGGAATTGGTGGAGTAAGCATGAGTGGAATTGCCGAAATACTAGTTAACTGGGGTTTTACTGTTACAGGAAGTAATAATGTAGAAAACGAAAACACAAAAAAATTAGAAAAAGCTGGAATAAAAGTTTTTATAGGACATCATGCTGAAAATGTTGTTGGAAGTGATGTTGTAGTTCATACCGCTGCAGTTAAAGATGACAACATTGAACTAAAAGTTGCAAAAAATCTTGGAATTCCTACAACAGAAAGAGCAGAGTTTCTTGGTGAAATTACAAGATGTTTTACAGATACTATTACAATAGCTGGAACACATGGAAAAAGTACAACCACTTCAATGGTTTCACTTTGTTTCTTAGAATCAGATAAAGATCCAAGTATTCAAGTTGGAGCAGATTTATCTCAAATAAACGGAAATTACAAAGTTGGAAACAGTGAACATTTCATTATAGAATCTTGCGAGTACGTAGAAAGCTTTTTGAAATTTAGTCCAAAGTCAGAAATAATTCTAAATATAGATAATGACCATTTAGACTATTTCAAAACTTTTGAAAATGTAAAAAATGCATTTGTTAAATACGTAAAACTTTTACCAGATGATGGAATTTTAATTGTAAATGGTGATGATAAAAATTGTTTAGACTTACCTAAGTATACAAATGCTAAAGTTTTAACTTATGGAATTACAAATAAAAATGTAGATTTCTTTGCAGTAAACATTGTATTTGACAATGATGGATTCCCTGAATTTGATGTTTATTCACATGATAAATTTTATGAAAGAATTAAACTTCATGTTCCTGGAATGCATAATGTTTTAAATGCTTTAGGATGTATTGCACTATGTAATGAATATGGACTAACAAAAGAAGAAATAAAAAATGGATTATCTAAATTTACAGGTGTTGGACGTAGATTCGAATTTAAAGGAAAAGTTAATAATGCCAGTGTTTATGATGATTATGGACACCACCCTACTGAAATTGTTGCAACAGCAAAAGCATTAATGAATAAAAAGTATAATGAATCATGGGTAGTTTTTCAACCACATACATTTAGCAGAACTAAACTTCTTTTAGATGATTTTGCTAAGGCATTACTTAATTTTGATAACATTATTGTTTTAGATATTTATGCAGCAAGAGAAACTAATACATATAATATATCATCACAAGATTTAGCAGACAAAATAAATTCTCTTGGAAAAGAAGCTTTATATATAAAAGATTTTGATGAATGTGTATCATACTTAAAATCACATGTTAAAGAAAATGATATCATTATAACTCAAGGTGCAGGTACAGTAACTGAAATAGGAGGAAAATTAGTTGAATAAACAACCCAATAAAAAGAAAAAAGTAATAAAGAAAAAGAAAAACACCGATGTCCAAAATATTGTTTCAAGTAAAAAACTAAAATATATGCTTATTTTTATTATATTTTTATTTATTTTGCTAATTATTAGATTATTTTTCTTACAATTTGTTCAAGGTGAATCTTTAACAAATATGGCTGTTAATCAACAAACTACAAGCGAAACAATCAGTAGTAAACGTGGAAATATATATGATTCAACAGGTGCAGCTTTAGCAATAAGTGAAACTGTTGATACCATTTCCATAAACCCTAAAAAATTAGTCAAGAAAAAAGAAGAAGATACAAAAGCTTATAAAGAACTAATTGCCAAAGGGCTTTCAGAAATTTTTAAATTGGACTATAACGAAACTTTAAAAAAAGTTAATAGTGAAAACTCTGTTGAAATAATTGCAAAAAAAGTTGAAGAAGATAAAGTAAATGAATTAAAAAAATGGATTAAAGATAATAAAATTGGTGTTGGAATAAATTTTGACGAAGATTCAAAAAGATATTACCCTTACAACACTTTAGCCGCACAAGTAATAGGTTCATGTGGAACAGATAATCAAGGTCTAAGTGGAATTGAATATTCCTATGATTCTATTTTAAAAGGTGTATCTGGTCAAATAGTAACATCTACAGACGCTGCAAAAGGTGAAATTCCAAATGCAGTAGAATCATTTGTCGCTGCTGAAGATGGATATAATCTAACATTAACACTTGATGTTAAAATTCAAGAAATAGTTGAAAATAATTTAAAAGAAGCTGTAGAAAACAATAAATGTTCTAGAGGTGGTAATTGCATAATAATGGATCCATCTAATGGTCATATATTAGCAATGGCTTCTTACCCAACATATAATTTAAACGACCCTTATACTCCAACTTCATATTTTGCAGATGATTGGGATAAATTAAGCGCAAAAGAAAAATCTGAAAGAATTTATAATATGTGGAGTGTACGTTCTGTATCTGAAATGTATGAGCCTGGTTCTGTATTTAAACTAGTAACCTCTTCTGTTGCTCTAGAAGAGAACATTACAACTACAAATAAAGAAGGAGACTTTTATTGTTCAGGAGTTCAACATGTAGCAGATAAAGATATTGCTTGTTGGGCTTCAACTCCCCATCATTATCAAACTTTAACACGTGCACTTGAAAATTCTTGTAACCCTGCATTTATGCAACTAGGAAAAAGAATTGGTGCAAAAACATTATATAAATACTATGATGCTTTTGGGTTCTTTAATAAAACTAATGTAGGACTATCTGGCGAGCAATCTGGATATTTTCATAATTTAGAAGATGTTGGTCCAGTTGAACTTGCTACTATGTCATTTGGACAACGTTTTACTATTACACCTTTACAAATGACTACAGCAATTTGTTCAATTGTAAATGGTGGTTATCTTATTGAACCTACACTTGTAAAATCTATGTCTAATACTGATACAGGTGAAATTATAACACAAGAGCCTAAAGTTATAAGACAAGTAATATCATCTCAAACTTCAAGTAAGTTAAGAAATATGATGGAATCTGTTGTTATAAACGGTACAGGAAAAAAAGCTCAAGTTGAAGGATATTCTGTAGGTGGAAAATCAGGTACTTCAGAACCTCCTGTTGGTAACAAAAAAGCAGGATATGTTGCATCATTTGCTGCTATTTCACCAGTAGAAAATACAAAACTTGTTGTTTTAGTAACTTGTTATGATCCACACGGTGGAAGTCACCACGGTGGTACAGTTGCAGGACCTGTTGCAGGTCAAATACTTACAGAAGTTTTACCATATCTTGGAATTCAACCAGATCAAGATTAATCTTCAAAAAAGCCTCATCTTTATTGAGGCTTTTTTTGATTAATAAGATTTGTAAAATTTATAAAATCCATTTTAATATATACTCATAATTTTTAGTATAGTTTCTTTCCTATGAACAATATATCTTCATTTTTAATATCTAAACTCTTCACCCACCTTCCATAATTTTTGTAATTTTTTACATATTGTTTAAGTTCTACCAAGTTTATTTCTGCACAATAATTTAGTCTTGCATCTAATCTTAATAATAAACTACTTACATTTTTATCAGACATAACTTGTGTTATAATAGCTTTTTGAACAATATTTTGTTCAAAACTTTGATTATTTTTTAAGAATTCTTCATATAATATAGACCAATAACAAAAAATTGACTCTTTAATTTTTCCTCCTCTTATCATCTTTAAATAGATTTCATCTTCTTTTTGATTTGTATATTTAATCCTTAGTTTTATGAGAGAAAAATCGTAGTCAGTAATACTATTAAAGTATTCTCTTCCTTTAAAATCTAAATCCAAAATAGAAACTTTTAATACGTCTTCTAATAATTGAATTATTATTTCTTTATTCTCTTTTAAATTATTAAATACTATATCTATATCTTCCAAAGTTCCTCCTTTTTTATAAAAATCATGTTTTATAATAATTATTATATAACTTTTTAATAAAATATGTTTATAGCACCCCCCTTGGTAAAGTCTCATTTTTTTGAATTAATTGATAAAAAATATTAAATACAACAAAACAAGATTTAAAATATTTGATAAAAATGAGTTATAACTCTTGAATTTTATGGCTAAATTGTCTTTCTAAAAATGTTTGCCATATGTTTAAATTATATAATTATATTATAAGTATAATTCTTTTTTCACAAATTGTCAATATTTTTTACCAAATTATGGCAAACTTTTCATCGCAAAATATTACTTTTTTCGACAATTTTCTTTTACTTATATATCATTGTTTTTCAATGTTTACAAATTATAACGAATTTTTTCACATTTTTTTCACAAAACTATTGTATTATTAAAGAGATTTAGATATATTATATATTTGAAAGTGAGGAATATAAAATGGATAATAAATTTGAAAACGTATTTGAGGTAACAGAAAAAAAAGCATCAAGTAATTTAAAGAACAGAGTAATAGTACCATTCTTTAGTGGTGTTATTGGCTGTAGTTTAGTCATCGGAACATGCTTTGGAGTTCCACAAATAAAAGAAAAAATATTAGGTACAACTATTACGACATCTACACAAAATATCAATAGTGCTTTAACTGATACAAATGCAGGAACAGTTGATTTTGTATCTTTAAATTCTTATTCTGATACAGCTGTTTATGCTGCAAATAAAATTCTACCATCTATTGTAGGTATTGAAGTAACATATAATGTTACACAAAATTCAATGTTTAGTTTTTTCGGTAGTACTACTCCTACAAAATCAGAAGCAAAAGCTTCAGGATCAGGAATAATAATTAGCAATGACGGATATATATTAACAAACAACCATGTTGTTAGTACTTCATCAAATAATACTTACTATGATATTTCAGAAGCAACCTCTGTAAAAGTAACTTTAAGTACTGGAGAAAAACAAACATATGATGCAAAAATTGTAGGAAAAGATTCTCAAACAGATTTAGCCGTATTAAAAATAGAAGCTAATAATTTAACTGCTGCTGAATTCGCAAATTCTGACACTGTAAAAATCGGCGAATTTTCAATGGCTGTTGGAAATCCTTTAGCACTTGGAACAACAATCACTTGTGGAGTTATTAGTGCTATTAACAGAGAAGTAGAAGATGATGAAGGAAATAAATTTAAATGCATTCAAACAGATGCAGCAATAAATTCTGGTAATAGTGGAGGCGCATTAGTTAATAGTAAAGGTCAAGTTATTGGTGTAAATACACTAAAAGTTGCAAGCACAGGCGTTGAAGGCATAGGATTTGCTATTCCAATTAATTCAACTTTAAGTGTTATTCAAGATTTAAAAACTTATAGCAAGGTTAGAAGACCTTATATTGGAATTAGTGGTAGAGACTTAGATGAGAAAACAGCAAAAGCTCATAACCTTGTACAAGGCATATATGTTTATTCTGTAGATGAATATTCTGCAGCTGAAAAATCTGGTCTTAAAACTGGAGATATTATAACATCAGCAGATGGCACAGAAATTAAAACCATGGATGAATTAAACGAATTAAAAAATAAACATGCTATTGGAGATAAAATGACTTTAAAAGTTTATAGAGACGGAATTTATCAAGATATACAAATAACTCTTGGAGAATCAAAATAGATTTTTTAATTTAATATTCTAAATAATAAAATTGGTCCAAAGGAACCGAAACAAAATGAGAATTTTTTCTACATTTGTCACGACAACTTTGGACCTTGATTATTTTATAATCTTATCCTCTACTACATCCACATCCAAAATTAGTAAATAATAGTAAAAATATTATTATAAAAAATAAAATCTCACTATCACATCCAAAAAAACTGTTATTATTGTTATTATTGCAACATCCTCTATCTTCTACAGGTGCAGAAAATGTATTATTATAATTATCTGTTGGCATATGTACCCCTCCTTTTTGTTTTAATATATATTATGAATTAATACTTTTTTTGGTTAC
>FLNV01000581.1_pt1 | contig 27659 bp, 25 predicted proteins | sample 1140351 | NCBI WGS metagenome assembly FLNV01 (sample SAMEA3878207, study PRJEB12797) | bioreactor metagenome | biome: Moose rumen | place: Sweden | collected 2011-10
TTCGTGTAGCTTCGCTTGCCTGTCACAAAATGGATCTTCTCCTGGCGGATGCAACCACATGACTTGCATTCTATACGCTGTACCTTCATTCGCAGAATCGTTTCTCTATGGCCAACGGGAACACTCCGTATATCCCTGTATATGCTGCCAGAACGGATAATCTTACGACTTTTACATTCCGGACAGCACAATTCATCCTTCCGTGTCTGAATATAATGAATATTTTGATTACCTTTGTACTCAGTTTTGGTACATTCTTGGTGGCGGACACCAAATGCGTGATACAGATAGCTGGGATTCATATTACTATGCTTTAGTTAGGGGTAACCAAAGGTAGTGATTTTATCTTAGCTATCTTTCTTATGGCTCATTTATTTGTTGATTACCTATGCATTTGTCGGATGAACCTTAATTTTTACCATGATTGGAATAATATCATAGGAACTGTTTTATCTATTGTCATAGGATGTCTTTTGTATAGTATTTTGAGTACAACAAAATCCACTAGACTACTTTTTTTAGGTAAAAACACATAAGGTTAACTTTTTATTCTACTTCTAAGTCCAATAATAATTGGACAGAACCACTATTAGACACTTTTATGGACATCACTTTTTTTCTAAGATCTAAGCAAGGGGCAATCAGTATCGGAAAACTTTTCCGTCCTCTGATAGCCGAAATTGGCAAAACAGAAAATGTAGAAACCTATTATATGCCAAGTGCTACTTATGGTGTAAAGGGGATGTTACAAAACCTTTGGTTTACCTTTAAGCATCGCAATAAAAAGGGCATAAATCACATAACCGGAGAATGCCATTTCATTATACTGGCACTGCTAGGCTGCAAGACTGTGCTGACCATTCATGATTTAGGTTTTTATGTTGACCATAAACATGAAATGAGTTGGCTTAAAAGAAAATTTATATATTATTTACAAATTTACTGGCCCATTAAACTGGCAGACAAGGTAATTGCCATATCTGAAAAGACCAAACAAGAAATACTTGAAACTGTGCCGTTTAAGCGTAAAATTGATTTTGCAAAACACGTTTCAATAGATGCATTCCCTTATACTCCTAAAAAGATGTACAAAAATCATATCCGTATAATGCAATGTGGAACTGCTCCTCAGAAAAACTTAGAAACAACAATAAAGGCATTACAGGGTATGGAATGCGAACTAAGAGTTGTTCGTGAAATGACTGAAAAACAGAAAAAACTTGCCAAAGAATGTGGAGTTGCCTATACCAATGTTTATAATCTTACAGATGAAGAAATGACAGCAGAATATCAGAATGCAGACATTATATGCATGCCAAGTTTATACGAAGGTTTTGGTGCAATGGTAATTGAAGGACAAGCAACAGGACGACCTGTAATCACAACGGATTTGGAACCAATGAAGTCAATATCAGGCGGTGCAGCTCATCTATTGAAAAATCCAAAAGACGAATCAGAATTAAAAACTGCAATACAGAAAATTATCAACGATGATGATTACAGAACCGATTTAATAGAGAGAGGTAAAGAGAATGCCTCTAAATATAAATTGGAAAACTGCGCAAAGGAGCACTTAGAAATATATAAATTGTTAAACATTAAATAAATTAACTTGTGAAAAAAATTGCTTTAGTTACTAATCATCTTACACCTTTTAGGAAGTTTTTTTATGAAAAAATGTATCATAAATGCAAAGACATAGGGTTTGATTTTAAGGTATTCCTTATGACAAAGTGCGAGCCCCAACGTAATTGGAATTATGATGAGTTAAAGACAGAATACTCTTATCTTATGAAAGATATTCATTTGTCTTTTCCAATAAATAATCACATAAATTTAGAGATAAAAAAAAAACTAAGACAGTTTAATCCAGACATTGTAATTATGGCTGGAAGCTATATGTATGTAACAAATTGGTTTGTATGTAGTTTGAGGAAAAAACTTGATTTTAAATTGCTGTATTGGAATGAGGCGCATTTTAATGAGATTCGCAACTACAATTGTATTACATTAAAAATTCGTGAAATTATTCGTAGAAAATTCTTTTCCAAAATTGATGGATTTTGGTATAGTGGACAAATGAGTTTGCAATTTTGTAAACATTATTCATTTGGTCACAAAGATTTTTTTTTCCTTCCTAATCTTGTTGATAATGAAATTTACAGCAAACCATTTGTTACAAGTGAGGAAAAACGTGAAAAACTGAAACGTAAATGGAATGTATTTAAAAAGATTATTTTGATTCCAGCCAGATTGTCAAAAGAAAAAGCCATTGACAAATTTATTTATATGGTAAAAAAATGTAAGGGAATTCAAAATTATACTATTTTAATTGCAGGTACTGGTAACTGTAAGGAGACAGTTAAAACGGCCATTGAACAAACGACACTTGACGTCAGACTATTAGGATTTCAACAGCAGGATGTTATGCAAGAACTTTTTTCTATTGCAGACATATTTGTTTTACCTTCACTATCAGACTCAAATCCACTTTCTTGTATAGAGGCACTTTGGGCGGGACTACCATTAATCGTTTCAAAACATGTTGGTAATCATCCAGAAGTAGTTCAAGATAATGGATGTGTTTTTGATTATGAAAAAGCGGATCAATCAATAGCACTGATTGATGAAATATTACAAGCTGATAATGAATGGTTCAAAAAAGCAAGAATTGTTTCAAGAAATATTGCGATAAAAACATATAATCCAGATAGTGTTACCGAACGGATTATAAATGAAATGAGTGACAAATATTTTAAATAGTTATATATTTATGTCAGCTATATGAAAACATATAAGACTTTTCTTATTTAAATTATATAGTAAACAAATATATGAATAATATGAGTAAAAACAAAGAGACCTTTTAGAGCAAGGTATTGGATGGAAACTTTGCAATAAAAAAGTTTTGTCACGAGGTGAATATTTTTCCGAACAGTTACTTACAAAATCTGAAAAAGCATTAGAGATGTATCACCTTAATATATCTTTGCAAGAAATTTTTTTCAGAAGCTATAAAAGATATATTTAGACGACCAACTCCTGATATTACATGAGCTTTACAACATTCTTCCGATGCGTTAGAAGGTGTTTGCAGAAAAATTATAAACACCAAAGAATCATTAGGCCATTGGATAGATGAGCACCCTCATTATTTTTCGAAACAAATTAATGAAGTTATAAAAAAACTATATGGATATTCATCGGAATATGCCAGACATGGAAATGGGAAAAAAATGAAGCTATTTTTAAAGAAGAAGAGTTGGTCGTTCATATTTCGGCAGCATTGTGTATTTACTTATTAAATGAATTATAATACAAAATCTCATGAAAGTACTTCACACGGGCTCTATAGATATAAACATAGGCGGTCCGGCCATGAGCACATATCTGGCATTGAAAGGACTGAGGGAAATGGGAGTGGACGCTCAAATTGCCATGTTTCAGCTTTCTCCTGGGGGTAAATTGAGGGGTGAGGAAGTTCCCGTACATTATCTCAAACCACCCATATCACAAAAGTACACATATCAAAGAACAACTAAAAAAGAAATCAAGTCTATAGGAGACTTCGATATATATCAGTCGCAAGGCACATGGGATTATTCATCTCATGCGCTCGCCTGCGTGGCCCGCAAGCTTCACAAACCCTATCTGATGACGCCCCGTGGAATGCTTTATCCGCAGGACATCGCCAAATCCAACAGTTTGTTGAAAAAAACACTTCTTAAACTTTATGTATTGAATGATTTCAACCATACAGCCTGTGTACATGTCACCTGCATGGAGGAAATGAAACACTGCAGGGATTTGGGAATCACATCGCCCATGGCGGTCATTCCGAACCCTGTGGAAATCAAGGAATATAAGGAGACAAAGAAAGACGATGTATTCCGCATCGGCTATCTCGGCAGGCTATCTCCACGCAAGAATGTGGAAGGACTGATTTATGCAATGGACGAATTGCGGAATGAAACAGAGAATACGGAATTGCTGATTATCGGCGGCGGAAGCGAGGTATATGAGCATTTCCTCAGGGATGAAGTGGAGCGCCTCGGATTGAAAAACGTGCGGTTTACAGGTTTCCTTTCTGGCGAAGAGAAAGACGAGGCACTGGCATCTTGTTCCATCCTGGCAATGCCGAGTGAATTTGAAAATCTTGGAAATGTGGTGTTGGAAGGCTTGGTAAGAGGTATTCCTTGCATCGCTACAAAAGGAGCTCCATGGGAAGATCTTCAGACTCACCAGTGTGGCTGGTGGGTGGACTATAACCAGCCTGCCATCACAGATGCTGTTTGGAAAGCATACAACACTCCATCTGCTGAGCTTAAAGCTATGGGAGAACGAGGGAAACGACTGATGATAGATAAATATTCAGTGGAGAGCGTTGCGACAAAACTTAAACAAACATATCAATGGATCATTGGACAAAGCACAAAACCAGATTTTGTGTTCATTGATAAAAAAAATGATATATGCCGAATGTCAATGTGACTAAAGGCGAAAAAGCGATTATTTATAACTAGTTTGTGGCTCCGGGTGTAACAGTAGATGATGGAACGGTTGTTGGAGCCCGGGCAAGTGTCTTCAAAGACCTCCCTGCTTGGAAGGTGTGCGTAGGAAGCCCAGCAAAGCCTATTAAGGATCGCGTTATCTCTAAGGACCGCTCAGCTGAGGAGTCTACAATGCACAAGTAAAAGGAGTTTACAATCAGAAATGATTATCGAATCAAGGCGAATATGCTGACTTTTATAAAATCATCTTTATAAATTCTTTTGTCTTGTCAGCAAGAAACAATGGGATGTTGAGCAAGTTGGAATTTAAGTTAATATTAATATAGTAGCTAGGTTGCTGTGCGTAGCTTTCCTGTGGAAAATGTGTAAAATCACACAAAATCCATATGAATGTTGTGCAACAATAGATAAAATTTAGGTTTTATAAAAATTTCTTTTTCTTTTTTTTGATTTTAAAAATCTACAGATTTTAATGAAAATACAACATTGCCCTGTCACAAAAGTGAATAGGGAGGATAATTACAACTATTTTTTCGGCTATTACGATAATGGATTATAAGTAAAGGAGATAAGCCAGAGTTTGTTTATTTTACCTAATGCCCATGACAAATCACGGATACTGCATTTAAAAAAAACATCGTTAAGAAATATTTGTTAAATATCATGAGCCGTATAACTATAAAGAAAAGCATAGTAGTCATAGGTGAAGGAGAAACGGAATGGCATTATGTTGAGTCTATACGCAAGGCATACAATTTAAGAATCAAACTTGCTCCAGGCTTGCCACAACACTCTGATATTAAAAGTATGTCAAGGAAGGCTGAGCAATGTGTAAATAATCAATACGACTATGTGATTTGTCTTGTTGACATGGATCATATTCTGCAAGACAAAAAGGAAATACGTGAATATCATAAGGCAAGAAAAAATAGTAGTAAGAATGTTGTGTGGTTAGAAACCAATCCTTGTACAGAGTTTTGGTTTCTTCTTCATTTTTACTCCAGTTTTTCAATTAAAAGGTATAAATCATATAGAGAACTACTTCCTACGCTTCAGAAATACATGCCAAAATATGAAAAGACAAAAGATTACTTTAGAAAAGTAAACTTATTTTCTTATCTCACTGAGCATGGTAAATTAAACAAAGCCATGGAATATGCCAAAATGATTGAAAGCAAAAGACAAGAAACGAATGATGAACATATATCATACTCTCAATTATATGAATTATTTGAAATTCTTAATAAAATCAACAAATAAAAAACAATATCAGGTATTTTAAGTATGATATTCGTGAATTATTCACAAAAACAACATTTAAAATTTTGAATATTTTATTTTTATTGCTATTTTTGTAATGCATATAAAAATATAATCCCTTTCTATTATGATAGAGCAATTCACTGTCAGCAATTTCTATTCTATACGCGAAGCTCAGACGCTTAGTTTCATTCCATCAAGAGACGACTCTATGAAGGAATACTATACGCATGAAATTTGTTCAGACGTTCGTTTGCTTAAAATAGGGATTGTATATGGCTCAAACGCCAGTGGCAAGAGCAATATGCTCATGGCACTTGACTATTTCAAGCACCTTATGACAGAGCGTCCATCATCGAGAGCCGAGACTCTTGAATTTTTGCCTTTCTTGCTCGACAAGAATAGCCGGGACGAACATTCCAAGATGGAAATGTCGTTTTACCTGAATGCTGAACGCTACTTGCTGAGCGTGGAATTTGATTCCAAAAGGATTTATCACGAAGCTCTGAAAGTATATGAAAACAGGCGTCCATCTATTATTTATACACGGATTTATGATAATGATAAAGACCAAAGTATAGTGTCGTTTGGTCAAAAAGCACATTTGAAGAAAAGCAGTCAAAAGACGATAACGGGAATCACAATAAATAACTGTTGTGTGTTAGCTGCTTTCGGTCAGTCGAACGTGGAAATTTCCCGCCTGAATGATGTTTATAATTATTTCATACACGGAATTCAGAATCGGCTTCAGCCTCAGATGAGCATGATAAACTACGTGAAAAAACGACTTAAAAATGACCAAAACAACGAGATAAAGCAATTTATTCTTAAGGTTCTCAAAGCATCGGATTTCAATATCACGGATTTTACATTGGAAGAAGCCGAAACCTCATTGCCTGCGGATGTTGAAAAAGCGATAAAGAGAAGAGAAATTAATGATGCAATAACACAAGCACATACAGAAAATTTGTCATTTACGAATAATCTTTTATTCACACATTCTGTTGATAATGGGAATTTCCCTTTAAATGAATCTGTTGAATCTCAGGGAACAAAACGCTTTATGGGAATGGCGATGTTCTTATATGAATTGATCAAGCAAAACAAGACCATACTGATAGATGAGGCGGAAAGCAGCATTCATTATGAGTTACTTGCTTATTTCATTAAATTGTTTCTTGCAAACAGTCATGGAACGGCGCAACTGCTGATTACCACACACGACATAAACCTGCTAGACGAGGATTTCATACGCAGAGACATAATATGGTTTACAGACAAGGATGAATCCGGAGTGACAAAACTCAACAGGCTTTCAGGTCTGGGACTACACAAAACCCTCTCACCTTATAATGCCTACCGCCAAGGCAAACTTTCAAATCTTCCATTCCTGGGAAGCATCTTTCTAAATTAATATTGAATTTTTTTCCCGACATACGTTTTAGGGCTAAATTAAATTTGAATTAGCACTATTAATAAGCTATAAGGAATATATAAATCAATAATATTTAGTGACAATATTATTGATATATAGACTGCTACGCACATTAAAATGCCCTTAAATAAACAATAGCACTATATGCTATCCGCATTTTCCCGATACACAGGCAGTTGAAATTGAAAAACACATTCTTCATATTTAGAGTTTTGTTTAGATGACAGAACAAAATAAGATAAAGCTCTGTTTTATCAGAACCAGAGCGACTTGTGGTTTCTAGAATATTAATGAAGAAATACGATATAGGATTTGGAAAGATTTTGGAAATTTAAATTAATTGTAATTTCAATTTCACAAATTCGATAACCACAATTTTTGAAGCCTAAATAAAGAATAAACTTTCATTATCCAGTATTGTCAGAACATGTTTTTTACAACTAATTAAACATGAATGAATTTCAACATACAGGGCATGTTCCACTAAAGAATAAAGTGCAAAGGGTCATATGGAATATTGTATATATGCTCTTATTCCGTCCTTTCGGCACTCGCTTCTTCTGGTGGTGGAGGCTTTTGTTGTTACGAATATTCGGTGCTGATATTAAACGTACAGCATATGTGTATTCTTCTTGTAAGATTTGGGCTCCATGGAATATAAAAATGGGAAAAGGAGCATGTTTGGGTCCGAATACTATTTGTTATAACCAAGCCTTGGTAGAATTGAAGGAAGATGCTTGCTTGTCACAGTACGCATGCATCTGTACAGCCGGACATGAAACAGACAAGAAAAATACGGCTAATAGTGGGCTCATTATAGCAAGCGTTACCATGGAGAAGGATACTTGGGTTGGGATGAAAGCATTCATCGGTATGGGCGTTACCATCGGCGAGGGTGCCGTGGTGGGTGCCACGGCGTCGGTATATAAGGATGTGGAGCCGTGGACTGTGGTAGGCGGAAATCCGGCAAAGGTTATAAAGAAGAGGGAGATGAGATCAAACTAAACGTTAGTAAAGAAAGCCAAACAACCAGAGCGGAATGCGGTTTCCATTGCCAATTTCCGTATTATCAACAGCCAAAAAGCTGTCGGGAAGATCTTTAATCTGGTCAAAATGCTTGTTAGGGCCTCCCACTTCAAATAAATAACGGTTATCAACAATGAAGTCGCCTTTGTCGGGATAGTGCAATTTTGCAACCGGCGACAGAGTGCTCATGAAGAATGTCTCACGCATAGTGCCCGTGTCAACTCTATTTGTCAGGGCATTCATTAAGTTGGTGTTTTGCAAGTAAATCTTGTCGGGCTTTGCAAGATGGCGGAATTCTTTAGCTTTTGTTGATAACAAATTCAACAATGCCGCTTTCTGAAGCATATTCATCATTCTCATCCCCTGTTCACGATTGGTTTCCAGAATGGTGTACAGCTCGTTCATCTTCGGTGTTTGAGGAACACGCTCCGACAATATCATCAGCATCTTTTGCAGCTTTAATATCGTGGGGTAGGAAATATCCTCTATGGATGGAACATCCTCGTTGAGGATTACTCTTACTACATGCTGCAGACGATATTCAAATCCATCCGCTTCTCGTTTGTAAAACGGATAATAACCATGTTTGACATAGGTTTCGAATAAGGGGAGAATTTTTAAGCCGGAAGTTATCTGCATGGCATGACGCACATGTTCGGACAACAGTTCCTGCAAAGTAATGGCCTTAATACTTGCCTCACCCTCGAATTGCAGAAATTCTCTGAACGACATGCCAAAAAGGGTGTAATCTCGTAAACGCCTTGAAAGGTCAGCCTGGCTATAGTCAATTTTAAGCATTGATGAACCTGTGAACACAATGTGTAAATCAGGGTAAGAGTCAGCGATGTTTTTTATGACAGTTTGCCAATTAGGATATTTGTGAATTTCGTCAAGAAAGATGTGGGTTCCGCCGTGTGTGTAATGATATTCAACCAAATCAGTTAGGGAATTTGTGGCAAACCACAAATTGTCCAATGACACATACAGAGCCTGCTGGGGATTGTTGCTGAACTGATTTTTAATACGCTGCAATAACATGGTGGTTTTGCCTACTCCTCGTGCACCTTTTATGGCTATTAACCAGTTGTCCCAGTTTATGATGTCATATAGATACCTGTGAAAACTAACGGGTACTCGATCTACTAATCTGGCAGAGATTGTATACAGGCTGCTTACTGTTGAATCGTCCATAAACAATAATTTTATTTTCCGATGCAAAGTTAACAAAAAAATCTTACAAAGTTCTTTTTTTTTAAAAAAAAGACTTTCTAAGGTTTATTTTCGTCTGATTGAGCAGTCGTTTTCCAATATTATTATCTGAGTTTAAACGAATTTGTTTCATTAATCGTTGTCATGTAAAAACAAATGGTCGGGGTGGTGGTCATGTCGATATTGCAGACCGTCATATAAACATGCAAGAAACTCATCCACAACATTCTGGAATACTTGCAGTAGCTCATCACCGCTGTAATCAAGGGAAGGACGGATTATCAAAACCTGCTGGCGGATACCATTTGCATCACACCTGTAAATAAAAAACGTTAAATACATTTACCGATTTTTATCAAGTTTTATCAAATACCATGTAGGAAGATGTTAAAAACATCTTTTAACTGGGGCATGTCAAAAGTGGATGTTTAAGAATTGAAGGATACATTTCGGGATATAATGAAAATAAGGACTTCTGTTTTATGAAAAAGAAAAAAATATGTCTTGCATGTTCGGCCGGTGGGCATTTAAGGGAACTGCAACTGGCTGTCGGTGACATTCCAGAGCATTGGGATTGCTATTGGCTTACATTGAAAACCACTTCAACAAAAGCATTTCTCAAGGATAAGGAACATGTGTTCCTACAGAACTTCCAGCCACAGAGGAAATGGACTCTGTTTGTGAATGCAGCGCAGGCTTTATTCTGGGTGTTGATTAAAAGGCCTAAGGTAATCATAACTACCGGTGCGGGTGTGACAGTACCAACAGTCTATTTCGCAAAGAAACTGCTGGGCACAAAAATAATCTTCATCAATTCAGCAGCGGACGTCACTCATGCATCAAAAACACCACTATGGATAGAGAAATACTCCGACCTTTTTCTGGTGCAGTGGAAAGACATGCTGAAGATTTTCCCTAATGCCACATGTTGCGGGGTATTATAAAGTACGTTGTTTGTAATAAGTTATAAAACAACTCATAATGAGATGGGTGGTTTTGCCCATTATCATCCTGATTTTGAGCTATAGAGCCCCTATAACTCAAAATCATCCTGCAAGACAAACTATACACCTCAATTATTTGAAATCAAATAAAACAAAGGGTTCATGATATTCGCAAGTTTGGGTACAATGGACATGCCGTTTGAACGCATGGCAAAAGCTGTTGATGAATTTGCAGCCACTATAGATGAAGAGGTGGTGGTACAGACAGGACATACAGATTATGATTACAGGCATGCCAAACCATTCAGGTTTTGTACAAAACCAGAAATGCAGAACTACATAAAAGAGGCTTCAGTCCTGATTCTTCAAGGAGGATGGGGTGCAATCTCAGAAGCGATGGAGCAAAAAAAACGAATAGTTGTGATTCCAAGACATGACCAGACAGAGCATATACATGATCAGTTTCAACTCATCAGAAAACTGGATGAGATAGGTTGTGTAATTGGAGTGTTTGACGAGAAAGAACTGCCGCAATCGGTAGCAAAGGCCCGCACATTCGATTTCAAACATATTGAAAAAGGGAATGCCTCTAAGTTGATAGAAAACAAACTCCATGAATGGTTTGGCGGGAAATAAGCGGTGCTTTATGTTGTAAATCGGGGTTGCACAGAGGATGTGCAACCCCGATTTGGTTTATTGACGTGCTTCCTGGATGTAGGCGAGTGCCTCTCGACACATGTCGGTGATGTATTGCCAGTCGTGTGCCATCACCTTGTCCTTAGGGAAGAGCTTGCTTCCCATTCCAACACAGAACACTCCGGCCTTGATCCATGCCGTGAGGTTTTCCTTTGTTGGCGCCACGCCACCTGTCACCATGATTTTCGACCAAGGCATCGGTGCCTTGAGTCCTTTCACGAATGCGGGTCCGTAGACATCGCCCGGGAACACCTTGGTGAGGTCGCATCCCAGTTCCTGCGCTTTTCCCACCTCGCTTGCCGAGCCGCATCCCGGACAGTATGGCACGAGACGGCGGTTGCATACGGGTGCGATTTCCGGATTAAAGAGAGGTCCCACCACGAAGCATGCTCCGAGCTGAATGTAAAGAGCTGCTGTAGGTGCGTCGACCACAGAGCCAACTCCAAGTGCGAGTTCCGGACATTCCTTAGCCGCGAATTTCACACATTCGGCAAACACCTCATGAGCGAAATCTCCACGGTTGGTGAATTCAAACGCACGCACGCCACCATCGTAGCATGCCTTGATTACTTGCTTCGCCAGTTCGGCGTCTTTATGATAGAACACCGGCACCATACCGGTTTCTTTAATCTTTGCCATTACGGCCAGTTTATCGAATTTTGCCATATATCGCTTCGTTGAAATTTAGATTCACAATTAATTCAATTTATCCAGCATAAAAATATGCCATCCGCTTAGCTGAGATCACCTCTGCACACGTCCGTTGGCATTACCTCCTGCGAGAGCTTCCACTTCGTCGACGCTCACGTGGTTGAAATCGCCCGGTATAGTATGCTTGAGAGCAGATGCAGCCACTGCAAATTCAAGTGCTTCCGCCTGGTTAGGCTTGGTGAGAAGCCCATGGATGAGTCCACCCGAGAAGGAGTCACCCCCTCCTACCCTGTCGATTATCGGGTTGATGTCGTAGCGTTTCGACTGGTAGAATTCCTTTCCGTCATAGATGAGGGCTTTCCATCCGTTGTAGGTGGCACTGAAGCTTTCCCTGAGAGTGCTGACCACATACTTGAATCCGAACTCCTTTGCCATGGCCTTGAATATTCCCTCATATCCTGCCGCGTCGGTTTTTCCTCCCTCCACGTCGGCATCAGGTTTGAATCCGAGACAGAGTTCTGCATCTTCCTCGTTCCCGATGCACACATCGACATACTGCATGAGTGGTCGCATAACTGATATGGCTTTCTCGGAAGTCCAAAGCTTTTTACGGAAGTTGAGGTCGCAGCTCACAGTGACATTATGCCGTTTTGCAGCTATACAAGCCAATCGCAGACATTCTGCACTCTTGTCGCTGATAGCAGGTGTGATTCCCGACCAATGGAACCAGTCTGCACCTTCGAAGATGGCATCGAAGTCGAAATCTGCAGGCTCCGCTTCAGCGATGGCTGAGTTTGCACGATCGTATATGACCTTCGACGGGCGCATCGATGCCCCGGTTTCGGCATAATAGAGTCCGATTCGGCTACCACCTCGTGCTATGAAATCGGTATTTACACCAAAACGTCGTAATGCGTTGACAGCGATCTGTCCGATTTCGTGTTTCGGGAGTTTCGATACAAAGATTGACTCGTGTCCGTAGTTTGCGCAGCTGATAGCCACATTGGCCTCTCCCCCTCCGGGGATGATATTGAATTTGTCGGCCTGAACAAATCGGTAGTTTCCTTCAGGCGATAGGCGAAGCATGATTTCGCCCATAGTAACGATTTTAGCCATAATTTGGTATTAAAAACATATTTTCGGCAAAGTTAAGAATATTTTTTCAGACCGCCACCCCTTTTATATGAATTTCAGAAAAAATTGAAAGAAGGCATGAATTATTTCGTAAAATACTGAAAAATAATTATCTTTGCAGAATAAATTGTAAAAAGGTAAGAAATTGTTGTTATGGAAATTCATTCAAAGGTCCGCATAAAGGATATAGCTGAGCGTGCCGGTGTGTCGACAGGTACAGTGGACCGTGTGCTTCACGGTCGCACAAGCGTATCTCCTCTGAGCCGCGAGAAGGTGGAGCGGGCATTACAGGAACTGAACTACGTGCCGAATCATTATGCGAGTGCCTTGGCGAGCAACAAGGTATACAAGATAGCTTCCATTCTCCCTATGCATGAAGTGGACAGCTATTGGGCCCGAGTGGAGACCGGTTTGTCTGAAGGCTTGAGTCGCTATTCTGATTTCAAGATATCGTATGAAATATTCCGCTACGACCCTTTCAACGACCAGAGCTTTGAGGATCAGACACGTCAGCTTCTCGACTGGGATCCCTTCGCTGTGGTTATAGGACCGATTTTCAACTATAACATAATGCGTAAGTTCATCGACAAGCTTGAATTGAAGGAGATTCCCTATGGTCTGATAGACTCCAACTGGCCGGAGTTTTCTCCAGTGGCCTTCTATGGCCAGGACTCAATCCGGAGTGGTGAATTTGCGGCGAGGGTAATGCTCATGGCAGCAGCCGGAGCAAAGAAGATAGCGTTGTTCAAGCTCATGGGCGAGGGCCGCGTTGCGAGCCGTCAGCAGCTGAACCGTGAGGTGGGTTTCCGCAAATATATGGAGGAGCACAGTCCGAAGACGCAGATTGAGGTGTTGAACCTCTACGTATACGACAAGGAGGGTGTGAAAGAGCGTCTGCAGACGTTCTTCGACGAGCACCCCACCCTCTGCCATGGTCTGACGTTCAACTCGTCGATCCATACGATTGCGAAATTCCTGAAGACCAACATGCCAAAGCGCAAGCACGTGACACTTCTGGGCTACGATGCAACTGACTCGAATGTGGAATGCATCAACGACGGCAGTGTGGATTTCCTGATTGCGCAGCACCCTATGCGTCAAGGTCTTAACTGTATGCGCACATTGATTAACTCGTGCGTACTACGTATTCCTCAGAACCGCGACCACTACATGGCCATCGACCTTCTGACTAAGGAGAACATCGATTTCTATAAGGATTAGTGTCCTTTAGTTGACAAGCTAAGGGATTAATTATATAAATTAGAAAAACATTGGAGCAGCGAGTGCAGAGCCAAACTTGGCTCTGTTTTCGTTTGCACGAAAATCGGTGAACGGAAACCCCTATAGCTATGGGATTGCCTACGATGATGACAAAATTCTTCATATTTTTGCAGTTGAAAATATAAAAAAGCACTTATTTTTATATTTCCAACTATAAAAAGTTTCATAAAATTTGCAGTTTAAACTATAAATTAGTATTTTTGTCGACATCATAGTCGAATTATTCGCATAACAATCTTACAAAACGTTTGCATATGGAATCGATAGAACTGCAACCACTTTTCAACAACTATCATCGCAAGATTGCAAAGGTTGATTTGCACTTCAAGCGCTATCTCTATAGCCAAATCAACTGGGACGCTCGCATCATCAGCATCAAGGGAGCACGTGGTGTGGGCAAGACCACCATGCTATTGCAACACATTTTAGAAAACTACAAGGACATAGACCAAACCCTCTATGTTTCGCTAGACGACCTTTGGTTTGCCACACACACGCTACTCGACCTTGTGGATTGGGCCGACCAGCACGGCATTTCCCGTCTATATCTCGACAAGGTGCATCGCTATAAGCTATGGACGGAAACTCTGAAAAACATCTACGACAGTTATCCCGACATGAGCATCATATATACCAGCAGTTCATTACTTATTCAAGACAGCTCCACCTCCGACTTGTCGCGTCGTCAGACCAGCTATATACTCTATGGGATGTCGTTGCGTGAGTTTCTGTCTTTCGAAAATATCCTTCACCATGATGCCATTCATCTTGAAGAACTGCTACACAACCATGTGCAACACGCCATGGACATCACCAACAGCATAAAGATAGCCCCTTTGCTTGAAACCTATCTCGCTCATGGCTACTACCCATTCTATCGCGAAGCTGGCGAAGACTTCGTTACCCGCCTGCGGGAAGTGGTATCGGTGGTGGTTGATACGGATTTGCCCATTGTAGACAAGATGTCGTTTCAGACGCTTCAGAAAGTGAAGAAACTTATAATGATTATCAGCGAGCGTGTGCCCTTCGAGCCAAACATGTCAGAGTTGTGGAAACAGCTGTCCACCAATAATGAATTAGGCTTGCGCATGCTCTATGCCCTTGACAAAGCACAGGTTTTGTCAATGCTCACATCCAAGGCAAAGAGCTACCGTTTCCTGTATAAGCCCGATAAGATTTTGCTAGACAATCCAAACCTGATGCATGCATTATGCCCAATCATTAATAAAGGCAACGAGCGCGAGACTTTTTTCAACAGCCATCTGAGAGTGACTCATAATATTATGCATCCGTTAAAAGGGGATTTTCTTGTGGACAACAAGTATCTGTTTGAGGTTGGCGGCAAGAAGAAGTCTTTTGAACAAATTAAGGATATAGCCGACAGTTTCCTGGCTGTTGACGACACCGAAGTGGGGCATGGAAACCGTATTCCGCTTTGGTTGTTTGGCTTCACTTATTGATTCACTTAACAACAACATATCCGATGCATGACAAACTTGCCAATCACGACAAACACCTATATAAAATAACGAAAAAAACGTGCAGAGTGGTCTGCACGTTTTGTGTTATACATGAATAATGTAATGTGTGTCTGTGTTTGCTGTAGGCGTTGAGGCATTGAGTCGGGATGACGGTTGTTTTGCTTATAACTGAGGACCATGCATCCGTTCCGCCCCTGGTCATCGCAGAATCTGATACATCAAGCTGGCGATGGAGATGAGGATGCTCACGCTTGAGAACCAGAGGCTCGTTTCCTGACCGATACCAGAGTTCTTTGCCTTCGCCTTGTTCGGTGTGACGTAGACGATGTCGTTCTGCTGCAGCTGATAGTACGGCGAATTGATGACATCGGCACGTGTGAGGTCGAGATAGTGTATGTGTTTGTGTCCGGCACCGTCTTCCCTGATGATCTGCACCTTGTCGCGCACACCGTAGATGGTCATGTCGCCGGCAAGGGCCAATGCCTCGAAGATATTGATTTTGCCTTTGTCCACAGAATATACGCCAGCTTTTGCCACCTCACCGAGTACCGTGACGCGATAATTGGCCATTTCCACTGTGACCACCGGTTTTTTCTGCAGATAAGTGCCTGTGAGTCGTCCAGCGATATAATCCTGTAGTTCCGGCACCGTCATGCCTTTCACGTAGATTTCGCCAAGGAGAGGGAAATTGATTTTTCCGTCGTTCGACACGAGATATCTTTGTGGAAGAGCCTGTGAGGCAGATGTTCCGACCTCTCCATACTGGTTTCTGTTCTGCATTGACGAGAGGTTGAACTGCTGTGACACGGCATTGTTTTCCGGTGTTGACACATATATTGCAAGCAGGTCTTTCGGCATGATTCTGGCGTCGTAGAGTCCGAGAGCGACAGAGAGGTCAACGGAGTCGCTGTTCTGCAGGTAAGGCACTTGTTTGTAGGAGGTACATCCTTGTATTGAAAGCATGGTGAAAGCCACGAGAATGGCTGCAAAAGCTAATAATTTTCTCATAAAAAGGAATAAAAATAATGAATTGTTAAAATGCGTATGCACATATTTTTTACAAAGTTAAGAGTTTTTCGCCGTATGACAAAATAATATTCTCAAAAAACGCAAAGGCGGGTATGTAGTAGAAGATGTAGAAGAAATGTAATGGAATGAGAGTGCAAACCATGGAAGTAGCTGGATTTAATCCAAATGCGGGTTAAAATCATCAAACAGCACACCTTGCCGGCTTGTTGACGATAAAGGCGAGTATGTGCGTGTTCGCCGGGTTAAAATCATCAAACTAAAACTTGGTGACATTAGATAAAATCCTTATATTTGCAATGCAGAACTCAACAATCGAAGCAATCAGCAGTTCCGGGATGTTGCAGTTCATGACTTAAAGCAAAATCAAGAGAACTATGATAAGCAAGTCAAGATTGAAATACCTCCGCTCGTTGGAACGCAAGAAGCAGCGGAGGGAGTTGGGCGTGTTCGTTGCCGAAGGGCCAAAGACAGTAAGCGACATGCTGGGTTCGTATCGTTGCCGTTATGTCGGCGCCACATCAGAGTGGCTTTCTCAGCATGCGGGCGTGTTGTCGTCGGAGGTGGAAGTTGACGAGCTGAGCGTTGATGAGTTGTCGAAAGCCAGTTTTCTGGAGCACCCTCAGCAGGTGATTGCTGTGTTCGACATCCCGGAATTCACTCTCGACCCCCATTTGCCTGAGCGGGAGCTGGTGCTGGCTCTCGACGGCGTTCAGAATCCGGGGAATCTCGGCACCATCATCCGCATAGCCGACTGGTTTGGCATCTCCGACATCATATGCTCCCATGGTAGCGCCGACGCCTTCAACCCCAAAACGGTTCAGGCAGCCATGGGAAGTCTGGCGAGGGTGCGTGTGCATTATCTCGACTTGCCGGACTTCATCAGCGCCTTGTCGCCAGACGTGCCGGTTTACGGCACATTCCTCGACGGCAAGAACATCTACGACACGGAGCTGAAGGGTAATGGCGTCATCGTGATGGGTAATGAGGGCAACGGTATCTCTGACAATGTCAGCACGCTTATTACGCAACGGATCACCATCCCGAATTTCAACACTTCCACCTCAAGGGCCGACTCACTCAACGTGGCGGTTGCCACCGCCATCGTCTGCTCTGAATTCCGACGTGCTAAAACTTGAGCATTTCCGTCATATTTTTTTTGCAGTCCTGTAAACTTTTTATAAGTCCCTCACAAATTCAAGGTACGGATATCCCATTATACTATCATTCTGTGGAGTTATCACGTATTGAAATAGATTTTGTGGTTCAGCTTGGCTCAAATGTCTTTCCAGTAGAGGTGAAGGCTGAAGAAAACCTGAAATCTAAGTCTTTGAAGACTTTTGCATCCCGTCATCCAGAATTGAAGGCCTTACGGCTGTCTATGAAACCTCATATATCACAAGACTGGTTAGAATGCGTTCCACTTTATGCTTTCAGAGAGGACTTTATCAGAAAATGTGAGTAATCATCCCAGTATATTCGTTGCAACTCGTAGGGTTGAAGGATTGGCCGTGTGGACCTTCAGGGCGTTTCGTTTCTACGGAGTTTTTTTATCTGCGGAGTTTCAGGAGATTGGGATGTATAACCTTGCGGTTGTTGATTACTGTTGAAGGCGAGGGTCACTTAAAGTTTTTGTAAGATTTTTCATGCAGTTTTCTTGTCTGATTTATAATAAATTATTATTTTTACAGACAACTACGAAAAAGTTCGTAACGAAAACAATCGTAATATGGAAAATCCTTTTAAATTCGGTACAATTGTTGAGGAAGAATACTTCACAGACAGAGTGGAAGAAGTGGCATATATCAGAGAATTTTTGAAATCAGGAATTGATTCTATTTACAATTTACGATTTACTATATACTATTTGTTTTGGAATTTGGTTATTTAATTATTATAGTTAGCGAGTTGGTTGAAGAAATCCCATTAATCCCATAAATCCTCGTTAAGAAAATTCGTTTAAATTCGGAAAATTCGCAGTTTGTTAATCCTATTAATCCTACTAATCCTCGTTATAAGTTGTAAATTTAACTGACTTTCGCTATCTTTGCACTAAATTTAAATTAATGACGAGAATACAAGCCACTCAGCTTGTTTCCATTTCGTGATGTTTTTGTTTTCGAAGGAGTGATGCAGCATCATGACTGATGAGACGGGCGAAATAGCCCGAAAGATTTCGGATATATGCGGTTTTTACGATCAGGAGGAATATTGATTATGACGTTGTTGAGCATGCTGCTGGCGGCATGCTCCGTCGACAAGTATATCCCTGCCGACCGCTATTATCTGAAGAAGGTGAATGTGGCGAGCGCCGACGAGGAGGCCACAAAGAACATGAACCTGATGGGCTACGTGAAGCAGAGCCCCAACACGAAATGGTTCGGGCTGAAAGTGCCGATGCGCATCTACAATGCGTCGAGTCCGGCGAAGCATGACTTCGTGAACCGCACATTGCGTAAGATCGGTGAGGAGCCGGTCCTGATGGACACCACGAAGATCCAGTCGACCATCACCGACATGACAAAAGTGCTGAGCAACGCCGGCTACCTGCATGCCAAGATCGACACGGCGATGCATGTAGAAGGTCGTAAGACGGAACTGACCTATCTCGTTGACCCAGGCAAGCGCTATCTAATCCGCAGCATAAATCGCGAGGTTGCCGACTCGCTGCTGGAGCAGCTGATATGCGTGGACGACACCGCCAACAGCCTGATCCAGCCCGACACGCCTCTCGACATCACCCGTCTGAACGAGGAGCGCAAACGCATAACATCGTTGATGCGCAACTCCGGCTACTACAAATTCAATAAGGAGTATATCACCTTCATAGCCGACACCCTGATTGGCAGCAACATGGTGGACCTGACCATGCGCGTGGGCCTTCATCAGGAGGACGGCCGTTCGCTTCCCACCACCCACCCGCAGTACCATATGGGTGAGATCACTTATATCGTGGACGCCAACTCCCCCACCACCACCTACGACACGCTCTACCATGAGGGCAGCCGCATCGTATACAAGGACAAGCTGCGTTTCCGTCCGGGCTTGCTCACCGGCAACACGCTGTTCAGCCGTGGCGACTACTATCAGGACCAAGCACTCTCTCAGACCTATAACAGTTTCACCCGTCTTGGCGCCATATCCTATTCCAACATAAGGCTCTACCCCGACAGCGACACCATCGCGTGCAACATAGTGCTGAACCACGCGTTGCCCCAGTCGGTCAGTTTCGACCTTGAGGGCACGAACACGGCAGGCGACCTCGGTGCCGCCGCTTCCGCCACCTACCAGCACCGCAACCTGTTCAAGGGTTCCGAGTCGCTGACGTTGAAAGTGCGCGGTGCCTACGAGGCAATCACGGGCTTGGAGGGTTACGACGGTGACACCTACACGGAAATCGGCGGTGAGGTGAGGCTGGGTTTCCCCGGCTTCCTGCTACCCTACATCAAGAAGCGCTTCGGCACGAGCCACCGCGCCACCTCGGAGATATCCGCCCAATACAACTACCAGAACCGTCCGGAATTCAACCGCAGGGTGCTGACAGCCGCCTGGCGTTACCGCTGGCTGAGCCTTGACCAGAAATGGCAGCACCGCTTCGACCTGTTGGAGGTGAACTACATCAACATGCCTTGGATCTCGTCGAAATTCAAGGAGGAATATCTGGATGCGATAGGCAAGCGCAACTCCATCCTACTCTACAACTACGAGAACATCCTTCTGACGAAGCTCGGTTACAGTTTCACATACAACACCCTTGGCACCTCTATCACATCGACTTACGGCAAGAACGCATATGTTGTGAGGGCCAACCTGGAGACATCGGGCAACGCACTGAACGGTCTGACGAGCATCTTCGGCACGAGTCGCGACAGTCAGGGTCACCGCAAGTTCCTTGGCATCGCATACGCCCAATACGTTCGTGGTGATTTCGACATAGCTCGCAGCATGGTGATCGACCACAACAACTCGATAGCTATGCACCTGGGTTTCGGCATCGCCATCCCCTACGGCAACAGCAACATACTTCCGTTTGAGAAGCGTTACTTCGCCGGAGGAGCGAACAGTGTGAGGGGCTGGTCGGTGAGGTCGCTCGGTCCCGGTGCCTACCGCAACAGCGACAACACCATCAACTTCATCAACCAGAGCGGTGACATAAAGCTTGACATGAGCGTGGAATGGCGTACCCACCTGTTCTGGAAATTCAACGGAGCGATCTTCATCGATGCGGGTAACATATGGACGATCCATAAATATGACGACCAGCCAGGAGGAGAATTCCGTTTCGACAAGTTCTTCAAGCAGATTGCCTTCGCCTACGGCCTTGGCCTGCGCATGTCGCTCGATTTCTTCACACTCCGTTTCGACGCGGGCATGAAAGCCATCGACCCGGCATACCGCGGTAAAGACCACTACCCGATCATCCATCCGAAGCTGAGCCGCGACTTCGCTTTCCATTTCGCCGTGGGTCTGCCGTTCTGACATTCGGCCGATAATTGACTGTAGAGAGTTTACAGGCTATATTTGAGTTTTTGAAGAAATGGCAAGACTAGAATAAAATAAAGGGTAAATTCTTGCATTTTGTTCATTAATTAATTAACTTTGCAAAATATATGGATCAAATTAGAAAAATAATACTTTATAAGAATTATTTTAAGGAGTTTTATATTTCACTAAAACAACCCCTACGCAACAAGGTAAACTATATATTACGCATAATAGAAACTCAACCCATTATACCAAGCAAATTTTTCAAGATTATAGAAGGCACAAATGGTTTATACGAAATACGTATTGCATTTGAAAGCAATATATATAGAATATTCTGCTGCTTAGACAATGGCTCTTTGGTGGTATTGTTTCATGGATTCCAGAAAAAAAGTGCCAAAACGCCTCCTAAAGAAATAGAGAAAGCAAAAAAAATCCACAAAGATTACTTAAATTCCAAAACAACTTAAAAATGGACGAAAACAAAAAGAAACAAATAATGGAATGTAACAGCTTTGACGAGCTACTTGACGTAGAATATGGTAAAGCAGGAAGCAGATCCAGAGAAATATTTGAAGCAGAAGCAGAAGCATTTTGCCTTGCGGAATGTTTAAAAGAACAACGTAAGCTAGCAGGTCTCACCCAAGAACAATTAGCCACAAAAATAGGAACAAAAAAAAGCTATATATCTAAAATTGAAAATGGTCATGCCGACGTACAACTTTCAACATTGTTCAGAATTTTCGGTGGTTTAGGGAAGCGAGTTTCATTGACAATTCTATAATAAAAAACAAAAAATAAGGAAATGTACAGAACACACACATGCGGAGAGCTCCGCATAGAGGATGCCGGCAAGCAGGTGACGCTTGCGGGCTGGGTTCAGAGAGTGAGGAAGATGGGCGCGATGACGTTCGTTGACCTTCGCGACCGTTATGGTCTGACCCAATTAGTATTCAACGAAGAGAGCAACGCCGCTCTCTGTGCAGAGGCCAACAAGCTTGGCCGCGAATATGTGATTCAGGTGAGCGGCACAGTGAACGAGCGCTACAGCAAGAACGCGAACCTTCCCACCGGCGACATCGAGATCATAGCAAGCGAGTTGAACGTACTGAACGTAAGCGAGATTCCTCCGTTCACGATAGAAGACAACACTGACGGAGGTGACGACATCCGCATGAAATACCGTTATCTCGACCTTCGTCGCAATGCGGTTCGCAAGAACCTGGAGCTGCGTCACCGGATGTGCATAGAGGTGAGGAACTATCTTTCAGGGCTTGGTTTTCTGGAGGTAGAAACCCCGATGCTCATAGGCAGCACACCTGAAGGCGCCCGCGACTTCGTGGTTCCGTCGCGCATGAACCCGGGCCAGTTCTATGCCCTGCCTCAGAGTCCTCAGACCTTGAAGCAGTTGTTGATGGTGTCGGGTTTCGACCGTTATTTCCAGATTGTGAAATGTTTCCGCGACGAAGACCTCCGTGCCGACCGTCAACCGGAATTCACACAGATTGACTGTGAGATGTCGTTCGTAACGCAGGAAGACATCATCCAGACATTTGAAGGCATGGCAAAGCACCTGTTCAAGGAGTTGCGCGGAGTGGAGTTCGACGGTCCGTTCCTTCGTCTGCCATGGTCGGAAGCGATGCGTCGGTTCGGTAGCGACAAGCCCGACATGCGTTTCGGCATGGAATTCGTGGAGCTTGACGACTTGCTGAAGACCGGCAGTTTCCCTGTGTTCGACAATGCCGCATATATCGGTGGTATCTGTGCTCCTGGATGTGCCGTATACACCCGCAAGCAGCTCGACCAGCTGACCGATTTCGTGAAACGTCCTCAAATCGGCGCCAAAGGTTTGGTTTACGCACGCGTTCAGGACGACGGCAGCGTGAAGTCGAGCGTCGACAAGTTCTACAGTCAGGACGAGCTTCAGGCATTGAAGGCGAAGATGAATGCCAATGTGGGTGACCTAATCCTCATTCTTTCCGGTGATGATGCGATGAAGACGCGCAAGCAGCTTTGCGAGCTACGTCTGGAGATGGGCGAGCGTCTGGGTCTGCGCGACAAGAACAAATTCGCACTGTTGTGGGTTACTGAGTTCCCTATGTTTGAATGGAGCGAGGAGGAAGGCCGTCTAATGGCTATGCACCACCCGTTCACCCATCCAATGGATGAAGATATAGCCCTTCTCGACACCGACCCTGCGGCCGTTCGTGCCGACGCCTACGACATGGTGTGCAACGGCGTGGAGGTAGGCGGCGGAAGCATACGTATCCACGACCCACAACTGCAGGAGAAAATGTTCGAGATTCTGGGCTTCACTCCGGAGAAGGCTCAAGAGCAGTTCGGCTTCCTGATGAACGCCTTCAAATATGGAGCTCCGCCTCATGGAGGACTGGCATACGGACTTGACCGATGGGTAAGCTTGTTCGCCGGTCTGGACTCTATCCGCGACTGCATCGCCTTCCCGAAGAACAACTCCGGTCGCGACGTGATGCTCGACGCTCCGGCCGCCCTCGACCAGTCGCAGCTCGACGAACTGCAGCTTAAGCTCGACTTGAAGGAATAAGAATCACAAGATTATATATATTAAAAAGGTTCAGATCCCCCGAAAAGCGTCGCGGACGGCTTTCGGGGGATTTTCATATCAGGAGCCTAAGGATTTGGCTTTGGTGGAAACCGCATATTCGGGCCGTCATTTAATCTAATTTTTTCCAAGTAATTTGGATATTACTGAAAATATTTTTATTTTTGCATACTAAGAGTTAAAGAACACCTTTTAATCAACCCCCTAAATCAACCAAGAATTATGAAACTGAAGCACTTGATTTTTCCGATACTGATGCTTTCGGCATTGAGTTTCAGCTTTTCTTCGTGCACCAAAGACGATGAAGAAGAAGGCACAGAGAACCCTGAGAAACCGGATGATCCGGAGAAGCCTGACGATCCGGAGAAACCTGACACTGAGACCGACCATTCCGTGACACTGAAATACTGTCCTGACAAGAAACACCCACACCTGATTGATCTCGGCAACGGAATGAAATGGTCGTGTTGCAACGTCGGGGCAAAGAAACCGTCGGAATATGGCGGATTCTACGCATGGGCTGAAACAAATGAGAAGGAAGTGTATGACGCCAATACTTATAAATTTTGCGACAACGGCGATGAAGACACTTGCTGGGACATGTTAGCAATGTATAGTCAGAATCAAGGGATGCTAAGCAAATACAGCATCTCCAGCAGTCGGTTTGATGCCGCATGGCTTGAAAACAACAAGTTTATGATGCCAAACGATGAGGATGTCGACAAGTTGATATAGAACACCAGTTGGGAAATTGTGAAGCTTGACGGAGTTGAAGGCTTGAAAGTTACCGGTCCGAGCAAGAAATTCATCTTCATACCAGGCGGAGGATTGAAATGGAAAAACGAATGGTGGCACAATTTCACGGATGAACCAGTTGGTTTCTATTGGAGCGGTGAGCGTTGGACCGACGTGGCAGCTTGGGACGCCAACGGCTTCTATACAGACAACAAAGGTTTCCACGCTGTTTGCAGCCATAGAATTGAGGGACACATGATCCGCGCTATAGAGAGGAAGTCATTCACCCTTGAATAATTAAGTTGTAAGAAATCGGAATCTTGTCCACTCATTATAAATACATCTATTATTGTCCGCTAAACTTTTTTCATTAGCATAAATTTAGGACTGATACCTTTATTAGGTGTCAGTCCACTTTATAATACCATTAAGCCCAAATCGGTCATTAGGACGAAATGAGATGTTTTTGGTTATTCCAGTTCTTTTCATGCCATAACAATATTTCTTTTGGAATCTTGCTTTCATTAGTTTCTTGATGTAGCCTGCTACACCTTCGAGGCTTACAAAGACAATCTGCTCAATACATATATCATTCTGACATAAAAACTAATGACCGATTCGGGTTAAAATAAAAAATTATATTTCAGGATTTATCATTCATCAATATGAATAGACATAAGTGTTTTTTACCAAATCTCCTTCATCATACGATGAGAGAGTTTCACTATTTATAGTACCATCGGAATTGAAATTATACGAAATGTTCCATTCATTTTCATTATAATCATAATCATACTCGTCTTCTCCATCATCAAACTTAACATAATTTACCATATTCTTACTTAGTTTGCCAAATAAGCCCGAATGATATAATCCAAAAGAGAATGGATCGGTCATAATTGTTGATACTGTCAGTTGGTTCTTTTTATTAGCCTGATTTCCATATGAATAATAGCACTTAAGATCTGGTTCGCCGTCATATTCGGCACTCCAACTAATCAGATTCCCCTCAGACCAATTAAACTTATACAAACTAGGCATATCTCCTAAGCCCAAAAAATCCACAGACAGCAAATGACCGTCACTGTCATAGTAGAACTCAACTTCACCTTTCCCGTCTGGAGTATTAAGCATCGCTTTTTCAATATAACCTGCGGCATTTTGGGAAATATTGTTAAAAGATACTTCATACAAACCATCCTCTTCGCTGTATTCTTCAATTTTGATATTTAGAGGAGAATATTTAATATACATTTTAGAATAACCGTAATCATACTCATCATCCATCATTTCTTGATCCATAGACAAATAATTCAACCTTCCCTCTGTATCGTAGTCTAAGTCATACATTTTCCAAGAATACTTCCTGCCATCTTCATCCCACATGACAAGGGAGATTGAGACGGAATGCTCTTCCGACTGCCTGTTTTCAACGTTTATTGTGGCTTCATAGGGTTCTGTAATCTCACCATCCCTAGTTTCTCCGCTAATGATAATTTCGAAATCATCTTTAACCTCAGAGCCCACATTAAGAGGAATGATAAAATATTCATCCTCATCAAATTCATCCTCATCGTCAATTTTTTTCTTTGACTTACGGACCGCAGATTTAAACACACCCACAATGTCGTGTCGTGGTTTTCTGGACTTGACAGAATTTTGCGGTGTAAACACATAGTACCCCTCAACATTCTTTACACCAATAAAATACTTCACAAAATAATCATCTTTAGAAATAAGCAAAGTCACTGTTCCATCCTCATTCTGCTCAACAGACACATCCGATAAAGACTCATACGACGTGGAGAGAGGAAAAGTTCCCTTCTTATAAGAAGCGTTATTGATTTTGATAAAATCTTTAAGTTTTAACTCTATGTCATCACGGTCGTTATCATCATCAGAATCAACCAAATCACATGACGACATAAACTGCAAAGTCAGAATAACTGACAAAAAAGAAACAAAAAACTTTTTCATTGAATTGATTATTTATTTAAAAAAACATTTATTTCGTAAGCATTAATAATATCATCAGTTTCGCTGGAAGCGACTATTCTTGATTTTCCACTTTCATTTTCCACATGGAAATCGCAACCGGTGAAAACATTATCCTTATATTTTAAAATAGCATACTCATCAGAATAGTATGTATTGTTATTTGCCGTATCAACAGCCCTAAGATACACATTATACTCATCCTTCAAGTCTTTCTCATTATAATAATAATTTACTGTCAGAACGTTTGCGCCATCAACAGGCGTCATGACATCATCTGGCAGCAATGTCCATCCATCCCATCCATTCCCCCGTTCTTCGGTTCCAACTCTCAGCCAATATCCTCCTTGCGCATTAAAATCGAATCGAAATGTTGACTTATAGTCGTATATATGCCCATTGATTTCAGCATTCTTCTCAGACGCCACAAACTGGCAGTTGGAAAGTTGAACTGACGTATTTCCCGGATATTCTATTTGGAACTCCTGTATCTCACCATAAATAATCTCACTTTCTTCCTTAAACCTGACATATCCCCTGAGTTTAACACTTGCCTCCGGGTCATTTCTGAAATAAGCATATCGAGGGTCTCCCACACTTGTGCGTCCAAATTCCTGAAGACTGATATCGACGGTGTTGCCATAAGGGTCAATATAAGCATATCCCCAGTCCACTACATCATCCGTGTTCTGGATTTTCACATACGATGTGCATAAATATTTAAAGTCATAATTTCTTCCGTTGTATTCAAAATGAGACGGGTAATAACTTGCATCATTTACAGAAAACTTAGTTATTCTCACAGGATGAAGTGTTTCGAAAGACTTGACATCACCATAATAGGACTCGCCATCAAATACAAGGCATGCCCGATAATAATAGTTTTTTGATGCCCTAAGTCCACTGAGTGTCACTGCAAACAATCCTTCAACATTTGAATCCGCCTCCACAAAAGTAGCATTTTCCATCGAAAGGTCAGGATTTGTACCAAAGAGTATACCGTATCTGACAATATTCAGGGCAGGGTCTATATTTTCCATACCTTTAATTAATCCGTTAACTACCGCCGAGCTATATGTAACAGTCTCCACTTCTCCTGTTTTAATCTCTGGAGACACTGTGAATTCCCCGACTGGTGTCGCCGGAATTTCAAAGTTCATAAGTTTAAAAATCGGATAACATTTATAAGTTTTACCTGCTCTCAAATCT
>FLNV01000764.1_pt1 | contig 27654 bp, 4 predicted proteins | sample 1140351 | NCBI WGS metagenome assembly FLNV01 (sample SAMEA3878207, study PRJEB12797) | bioreactor metagenome | biome: Moose rumen | place: Sweden | collected 2011-10
AGGGCGTCGCCACCGAAGCCGCGGCCGCCGCCGAAGACGTTGCCATCGACGTAGCTGGTGCCCCAGGTGCCGATGACGGGCGATGTAGTGGTAGTGACTGCATCGTCGTCTTCGCCAGTGGTGGTGGAACCGTCCTTTACCGTGAGCCTGACGTCGCCAAGCACGTGGCCGTCCTCACCGCCGCCGAATACGGAGCCGTAGATGATGGCGCTGCCAGAAACCTCCACCTCAACATTACCCACGTTGGTCCACTGGTTGAAGTGTCTGCGCTGGTCGCCCTTGCCCGCGCCGAAGAGGTAGCAGGTGACGGGGTGGGCGGCTATCTGTGCTAAGGTGCGGGGCACGCCGAGCGTGCCGCCCGACATCTTCACCGTACACTTGCCTTTGTTTTGCTCTACGCTCAGGCCGTTGCCCACGTCGGTCAGCTCGCAGCCGCCATAGACCGAGGTCAGGATATGGCCGCCGGTAATGGTGACGTTGGTATTGCCCTCCACGCGGCCTGCCGTACGCAGCCACTCGTATTTGTCGGTAGTGCCTTTTTTCAGATAGGGGAAGAGCCCCGAGCCACCACCGAACACGTTGCCATAGAACGTGTGGCCGTCGGTAGCCGTGGTGGCACCGCCTCCTGCCGCACTGTGCTTGTCGTAGGGGGTGAAGTCGTTGTTCTTGCCGTCGCCGTTGGTGTCCTTGCCGTAGTCCCAGCTGGCACACTCATGCAGGATATCAGCTTTCGCTTCTATTTGCTCCGCAGTGGCCGTTGAGGGATTGATGAAGTCATCTTCATCGTAGCGGGCGTTCACGCCACCTCCAGCTCCGCTGTTCAGGGTTGGATCCCAGCCGTTGCCTATCTGACAGTGTTCCTTTATCTTCACGTCGGTATCGCCAAACACGCGCCCGTTCTCGCTGCCGCCATAGACGCTGCCCTTGATGAAGGCATGGCCGCCGATGGTCACGTCGGTCTCATAGACGTAGGTGCGGAAGTCGATGTCGGCATCCACGGACGGGTCTTTCACCTCGCCGCGGCTGGCACCGAACACGTAGCCCGTGTCGTCGGGGCCGCCCTCAGCCTTCATCTGCATGTTGTCGGGGCCTATCTCGGCCCAGCCATTTACGGTGACGGTACACTTGCCAGTGTTCGTGGCAAAAGCTGTCGGCTTTCCTTCAAGACAGGTCTCGCCTTCCCCGTGGCTGTGACCAGAGGGCAGGTCTGCCCTCGCGCTGACCGTTCCTACAGAGCCGAGGTTACCGCCGCCATAGACCGAACCAAGGATGACGGCCTTGCGTGTCACGCTGGCCAGGTCTGTGGGGTCGTCGCCGCTCACGTTCACCGTGGCATTGCCGGTCACGTCGGCCTCGTTGCCGCCGCCATACACGTTGCCTGTGATAAAGGCACCAGTGACATCGTATTCAGGCTGGGTCGCAAGCAGTTCTCCTGTTTCTGCATTCTTTGCCGAGGTCATCTGTACCTTTTCTGCCGTGCATATGTTCACCGTGGTGTTGCCATACACGTCGGCTGCATTGCCGCCGCCGAACACATCGCCTATGGCACCAAGGGCGTTGGCGTTGTTGTCGGCGCTCCCGTCGCCGTCGCGGTCTATTTTGGCTGCATGGTCGCCGGGAATCATGTTGATGTTCACCGTCGGGTTGCCATACACCTTGGCCGTGGCTCCGTAGCCGCCGCCGAACACCTGGCCGATGCGCGTACAGGAGATGATGTTCATCTCTGGGTCAGCATAGCGGGAGGGTGCTTCCGTGAGGGCGTTATACTCAGCCTCGGTCAGCGGATGGCCGTCGGTGTCATCATAGCCATAGACGGAGTAGGCAGCAAGGTTGCCGCAGGTGTAAAGCTCGTCGATGGTGAGCGGAATACAGCTGGTCTCCTCCACGTTGAGCTTGATGTGGCCGTAGATGTTGCCGCCCTCGTTGTTGCCTGCGAACACCTGTCCGAAATCGCCGCTGGTCACGGTCAGCTCCACGTTGCCATAGACATTGGCATTGTTGGCACCGGCGAAGACCACTGGAATCTTCGTACCCGCAGGCATACAGCCCATGACGAGTTTGACGTCGCCGCTGATGTCGGCCTCCCTGCCGGCACCCACGATCTTGCCCACGTCCAGGGGACAGGAGGCGTTAGAGCCTGCGGTGATGGACACTGTGCCCGTGATGGTGCCCTTCTTGTTGCTGCCGCCGTAGGCCTCGTGTATGTAGCCGCCGTTGAGTAGCGTCGTGGCACTGCCGTTCACGTTGGCGCCGGGGTTCTCTGTCCATGTCGTACCGCCGTCAACGCTGTACTTGTCCTTGCCGTTGCCGCCGCCGAAGACAGTCTCTATCTCCCACGCACCATTCACGGTGACGCTTGCCCCCGGCACGGCAGCGGCGTTGCCGCCGCCATACACCTCGCGTATGCTGACGTCGCAGTTGTTGATGATGACGCTGGCCGTGCGTCCGGCTGTGGTGAAGGGCGAGAGGTTACCGCCGCCATAGACGGCCGCCACCTCGTAGGTGTGGGCCACGTCGGCACTGCGACTGGCTCTTAAGGTTTCCGCTTCTGAATCTTCTGCCGCCGTTCGCGGTGTGTTGCCCTCCACGGTCTGCTCCACCGTCACGGTGACGTTGCCGCGTGGCGAACCGTTCAGGTTGTTGGCACCGAACACGCGGCCGCTCTTCACCACCTGCACATTCTCCTCGTCGGTGTCCTGATAGCTGATGTTGAAGGCCGTGCCGTTGAGCGTCACGCTGATGTCGCCAAAGACATTAGCGTCGCCGTTGGCAGTGTTCCACAGACCCTCGCCACCACCGTATGCGTCGCCCTCAATGAGGCCGCCCGTCAGGTTGACAACCGTGGTGCAAACTTCCTTGCAGTCCTCGTTGTCGGTGCTGTCGTTACGTTCGTCGTGCAGGTTGGTGTTGGCTATGGCACCGCCGCCATAGACATTCTTCTTCACCGTGCCGCCCAGCAGGTTCACCTCCACGTTGTGATAGACCACACCAGCCGACGCCGACACTGCCGAACCGGCACCGCCACCATAGACGCTGCCGTCGATGGTGGGTTGCTGCTCGCCGGTGGCCGAGCCTATGATGACCTTCGTGTTCTTGCGCACATGGCCGGCGTTGCCGCCGCCATACACATTATTATATATATGGGCACTGCCAAGTATCTGCACATCGCTGTTCTTGATGAAGGCTGCCTGCTGATAGTCGGCATTGGTGCTGGCGATACCGCGGCCAGAGCCATAGACGGAGCCGTGGACAACAGATGTGCCCTGCACCTTGACCTTAGCCAGACCTGTGAGATAGCCAAATTCATCGGCGCCAGCAGACGTGGTAGCAGTCTTTTCGTCGGGGTTGCCCACCGAAGCCATTGAGCCGCCGCCATAGACGTCGTTCCATATCACGCCGCCGTTAATCTCTATGTTGGTATTACCAGACACTTTTCCTGCCGTGCGGCTGATGTGGGTCAGCTCACCGCTGTCGGCAGTATGGTCCACGCCGCGTCCACTGCCATAGACATTGCCTAAGAAACGGTGCTGGTCGGTGTCGGTAGAGTTGGCAGAGTTGTCCCTTTCATGTCCTATCGTGCCACCATTGACGATGACGTGGGTGTCTTCCCATACGTGGCCGTTCTCGCCCGAGCCGAACACAGAGCCGCGGATGATGGTGGTCTTGCCTTCAGACTGACTGATATTGACCACCGAGCGATAGACGTAGCCCATCTGCGCGTATTGCTCGTCGTGCGACTCATGGTCGGCCACCATGCCGCAACCAGAGCCATAGACATGGCCGTTGTTGTAGCCCGGGCGGCCTGCACCTTCTATCAGTGTGCCGTCGGCATTCAGGTTGCCTATGATGCCGCCGTCGATGGTAATGGTGGCCACGCCGTTCTTGTTCTTAGGCTTGCCGTCCTCGTCGAGCGTCTCGTCGAAAGGCCATGCCTCGATGTCGTCTTCATCTTCGTTGACTTCTGGTTTGAGGGCATCCTCCATGGTGAAGCTACCCACTGATGCCAACAGACCGCCGCCATAGACGGCGCGGCGCACCAGTCCGCCCGTCATCGTGACGTTGGTGTTACCATAGACGCGGCCTGCCGTGAAGCTTTGCACATTGTCGTAGTTGTGGAACACGGGATCAACACCACGCCCTCCGCCATAGACATGGCCACGCCAGGGGTTGGTAGCGGTACCGTCCTCATTGTAGTGACATTCGGCAGCAGTGAGCGGCCAGCCAATGGTGCCGCCACTGATGTTCACATGCGTGTCGTGGCGCACGTGGCCGTTCTCACCTCCGCCAAACACAGCTCCATAGATATACGCCGAGCCGCTGATGTTGACCTCGGTGTCATAGACATACTGCATGCCGGCCATTCGGCTGGAACGACTGGCCGACACACCACGCCCGCCTCCATAGACACGGCCGTTGTTGCGGCCCGGGTGGTCTTTGGCGGCAGTGACGCCGTCGGCTATGTCGTCACCGGTAAGGGTGTCGTCGCCAACAATTCCGCCGCTGATGGTAATCTTTACGTGGCCTGTGCCTTCGGTCCAAGTGCCGTTCAGGAAGTCGATGTTGCCCTCACTGTCTCTCGTCACTGTTCCTACCGAGGCCATTGATCCGGCTCCATAGACATTGTGCCACACGTGGCCTCCGGTCATGTTCAGTTCGGCGTTGCCATACACGCGGCCAGCTGTCAGGCTGAGGTCCTGGTCACCACTGCCATAATGGTCCACGCCACGGCCACCGACATAGACATTGCCGCGGAAGATGACGGTGCTGGCTATGCCGTGGGCATCGAACGTGGCTTCCTCGTCGGTTAGGGGCTCGCCTATCTCGCCGCCGCTGATGTTGACCTTGGTGTCGAAGGCCACGTGGCCGTTGGCACCGCCGCCAAACACTGAGCCTCGGATGGTGGCTCCTTCGCGTATGTTGACCTCCGTGTCGTGTACGTATGCCATGTGGACGGCATCGTCGGTGAGCTGGCCAGCCAGACCGCGGCATCCACCATAGACGAAGCCGCAGTTGCGTCCGCGGTTGGTGTCGTTGTTGGCAGAATAGCCTATGATGCCGCCGCTGATGTTCACGGTGGCCTTACCCGTGCCGTCGGTATAGGCTGTGATGTTGTTGTCGCTGTCGTAGGTGGCCGTTCCTACCGTGGCTAATGAGCCGCCGCCAAACACATCGTGATAGATGTTGCCGCCGGTGATTTCCACCAGTGTGTTGCCATAGACACGACCGGCAGAGAGGCTGTAGTGGGTATCGCTGCCCGCCGTGTGGTCCACACCGCGGCCACCGCCATAGACATTGCCACGATAGATGACCACGCCCTGACCATCGTCATCGACCTCATGTTCGTCGATGGTTTTGCCCGTCTTCTTGCCGTCCTGGTCTATCTCGTCGTAGATGGTCAGCTCGGTGCCTATCTTACAGTCGCCCTGAATCAGTACCCTTGTGTCGTGGCGCACGTGGCCGTTTTCACCCGAGCCGAACACAGAGCCGCGCACGTGGGCCGTGCCGCCAATGGTGACGATGGCGTTCTTGACAAACGTGCGTTCAGAATAGTCGGAGCCAGCCTTTCCCAGGCCAGAGCCATAGACATAGCCGCCCGTGGCGTGTTCGCCCAAGCAGTTCTCGTCGGTGCCCACCTCGGCTGTGCCGTTGATGGTAACCCGCGCCAGGCCGGTGGAGTACGGGAAAGGATTCGTGGTGAGCGGGTCGTCTGTCTCATTCTTCTTGCTATCATCGGCATTCTCGTCCTTGTCGCCCACGCTGGCCATCTCGCCACCGCCATATACGTGTTTGATGACTTGACCGCCAGATATGTTGACGCTGGTGTTGCCGTGTACCTTGGCCGCATCGGCATCGTTGTCAAGTCCTTTGCCGCCGCCATATACGCTGCCCTGCACCTCGCCGGTGCTAATGTTCACCGTGGTATTGACTTTCACGTCAGCCTGGTTGCCGCCGCCATATACGTTGCCATGCACCTTGACACCCGCTTCCGCGCCGTTGCAGGTGAGCAACGCCGCCAACAGCGCCGCGTACCTGCTCACTGCTCCCCTTGTCATGTGTATGTGTGTATGTGTAATGTTCATATATGCTGTCGCTTATTCTTCATTCTTCAATCTTCAATGTTTAATGTTCAATGTTCACCGTTCACCGTCGCGCTGCCGACGACGCGGCTTGTCAGTTCTACAGCGGTGAGGTCGCGCATCAGCGTGAACGCAAACCACCGCTTGCCCAAGTCCTTCAGCGAGGCCCCGATGTGGTACACCTCGTCGTCAATAAGCAGGAAACGGTCGTGGGCACGGTTGAAATGTTCCACCACGATGGGGGCGTATTGCGTGTTGTGCCGGTCAAGGTCCAGCTGCAGCTTCTGGCTGATGTGCTGGGTGTATATCGTCGCCGTCACGCCATCGGCCCGCTTGTCCAACAGGGTCAGCACCGTGTCGTCAACATAGTTGTCTATCAGAATGACGCTACGCTTTGCCTTGCGTATCAAGTCGCTCACAAAGCGGTACGCATCGAAAATCTGGCCGTCGTAAAAGATTCCCTCCACAGGTGGTTGGTTCGTACGCACGAAGAAGTCTATCTTCTCCTGATGCTCTGCAAGCGTGGACTCTATCTGAGAGAAATGCGCCAACTCGGTCCCTATATGTGCATCCAGACAGGCATCTATACGCTGCTCCATTTGCAGTAGCCGCTGGTTGATGGCGTATCCCCGCAGCAGATAGTTTTTTAGAACCCTGTTTGCCCACTGACGGAACCAGACACCTCGCTTGGCATTGACCCTGAAGCCCACAGAGATAATCACGTCAAGATTGTAGTAGGTCAGCGTCCTTGTCACAGTTCGTCCACCTTCGGCTTGAACTGTTCGGAAATCCCGAACAGTTGCCTCCTCTTCAAGTTCACCCTGCTCATAGATATTCTTGATATGTTCACTGATGTTTCCCTTGCTCGACTGGAATAATTCTATAATTTGGGCTTGCGTCAGCCAGACAGTTCCGTTCTCCAATCTCACCTCCAAATTGACAGAGTCGTCAGCTTGATACAGAACAATCTCACCATTAAACACCTCGCTTTTAGACCGTTGTGCAGAAAGGCCATGGTTATCTTGCTCTCCGCCATATTGTTCTAACCATCGGATAAATGCAGCAGTCTTTGTCGAGGAAACAGACTGAGTGAGATATACAATCTGTTCTCGTGTGGCGACATCGGTCAGGCGCATCTTACCGTCATCTGCAATAAGTTTCAACTGGTTACAGTTTGTAACCGTTTTATCACCTTCTTTTATTAGGCGGTGCTTCAAAACCTTCCAGTAATTACGCGGATTAGGACTATCTGTCAATACCCCACACACATCCACTACAGAAAAGTACCTTTCCTGTAGTTCTTCATCCCAAACAGAACGAATACTCCTATTGTCAAATATCAGCAGTGACTCTTGCAAATCCATCGTCAGAACAATTATTACATAAATCCATTTTCAATTATCAATCTTCAATCTTCAATATTCAATCCCCAGACTGTATGTTCACCGTGGCGCTGCCGCTGACATCAGCCTTATTACCGCCGCCGAAGACGTTGCCGCCTATGGTGGCACTGCCCTCGAGGGTGACAGAGGTGTTGTTGAGCGACTTACTCTCATTGCCGCCGCCATACACATCGTGAGCCACTGAGCCGTCATGAATGGTCAGGGTGATGGCACCTGTGACGTTGCCGAGGTCGGACATGTCGGTGGTTGTAGTGAGGGTCTTATTGTTCTGATCGCTTCCAGCAGCAGTGCCTTGTATCCAGGTATAAGTATCTGGCTCCACCGTGCCGAAGTCGGAGAAGAGGCCCGTCTCACGAGTGAAGACCGAGTAAGTGGGCTGGGTGTCCGGATAGACAGAAACCTCGTTGGCTGTGGCCTTGTAGCCGCCACCATAGGCGTTGCCGCTCACAGTACAGCCTGTAAGTGTGGAGGTGACAGTACCGTTCACTTTTCCCTGACAGCCAGCTCCGTAGAAGTCATTGAGGATGGTGCAGTTGGTGAGTACGTTATTCACATTGCGTGTTTCGGCCAGTGAGAATTGGGCATAGCCTGTGTAGAAACGTGTAACTAACGATGAGCCCGTAGAGTTGAAAATGAACTCGAACTTGTAGCAAGAGCCTATACCATAACCAGCCTTATTAGTGAGGCGTTTGTAGTTGCTGAATGCAAGGTCGTAGGTTCTGCTGTCTGTTATACCAAGGGTTTGCGTCTGCGCCTCTCGATTGTAGGTGATAGATGTGCCCCCAAAACCAGCACCATAGTATTCACCGAAGGTAGTGCCTGTGGCTTGGGTTTTCAGGGTTTTACCTTCGTACATGTCGCCAAATTCAGGACCGCCGCAGTAGAAATCAACCTTACTATTATTGATGGTGATATCGATGTCACCTTTGATGCGTGCCGACGACGATGTGCCGCCACCGAAGAAACGGTAGATGCGGGCATGGTCGATTTTTGCCGTTACGCCAGCTGCTGAAGGATTCTCAAGGTAGGAGCCTAACCATTTCTTTATCTTACCTCCAGCACTCCAGAAATAGATCATGTCGCCTGTCAACGTGGCTCCAGCCTTGTAACCCGTCATGTAACATTCGTCCACCTGTCCGCCATTGACCATGATGGGCACCGACGTGGTGATGTTGGTATTGTCGGTGTGCGAGCCGGGGTACAGCTCCTTGATGTAGGCATTGCCGCCCACCTGCATGTAGCTCAGTTTGGAACAGTTGCTCGCTCGGCATCGCACCACCTGCACAAAGCATCCGCTGTTGGCTATCCAGCGGTTGTTGCCGTAGCCGTTGTCATCACTGTTGCAAACAGACGAGTTAATCTCGAACTGCGACGAGTTGTTGACGCTGTTCTCCGTGAGCTCGAACCATCCGTGGACGTGCCAGATGCCGGCACCCGGGTAGTTGTTGCCACTGTTGACACGTGCCGCCATGCCGATCTCGATGACCGGCAGGTCAAAGCGGATGGGAGGCAGCTCGATTCGTCCATGAGTGTTGCCGATATACCAGGCGTAGTCGGGTTCCTGGTTGTTGTCCTCGTCGCAGCTCATGATGGTGACCGCCTTGGATGTGTTGAGGAGGATGTTGCCTGCTCCTGTGACCCGATAGTGAAAATTGCCCACTAATACAATTGCTTGTTCGTTTGGATTAGTAGCGTTGCTTAGGGCACTGACAAGGGTGCTGAGTGAAGTGTAGACCGTCTTGCCGTGGAAAGAGGTTGGCATCTCCCAGCCTAAGTCTGTGCCACCAGTATAATCGGACTTATACCCTACATCAGAATAGGGGTCGCTGAGGTAGTAGGCGCGGGCGAAGTGGGCTTCGATGGTGATGGCCGTCACGCCGTAGGGCACGATGTAGTTGCCGCCCTGGGCGAAGACATAGGGGTTGCTGGTGACGTTGTAGATATCCTTCTGCGGGTTGTCGCGGTCGGCGAAGTTGTAGGGCGTGCTGCTGGGAATATTGAAAGAGGTCAGCGCAGAGCCGTCCTTGGTGACGGAGGTAATCTTCCAGCCGGTGCAGACGTAGTCGTAGTCACGCGTCCAGCCGTTGAACTCGTTGGCATGGGGCAGCACCACCTTGCCCCACGTGAAGTCGTAGCGCAGGGTGTCCATGTCGGTGATGGGCAGGTTGGCATCGTAGGTCTGGCTGCCAATCTTGACGGTCACGGCCAATTTACCGCTGCTGCCTATGGTGGTTACCTTTGTGCCGTTGCCTCTGTAATAGCCGTCGCTTTCAATACTGCTAAGCAACTTTCCGGCAAACTTTTCTGTGGTGTTAGGCAGATTGGCTGCGATGCCTTCTGTTATGCGCTTGGTGTTAGCCTCCCACGGCTCTACGATGGGGTAGGCAGGGGCGTTGTCGCCCTTCATCAGTGTCCAGTGGCCTATCTCGGCGACGTGCTCGTCGGTATGGTCGGCAAAGAGGAAATAGGCGGCCAACTCGCGATGGGTGTTCAGAATATGGCGGTAGAAGGGGAAACGGTAGAGGTTCTCATCCGAACCGATAGCCAACTGGTCGTTGTAGGCTGTGTAGGCCGTTTCGTCTGAGGTGTAGGCGCGGTTTCGCCAGAAGTTGTACTCCGTGAGTTTCTGCTGGTTGTTGGTGTGGTTGCCACAGTAAACGGGTGAGCGGTTGGTGCCGTTGGTAATCTTGCCGTACATCATGCAGTTGGCAATGCGCACGCCAGTACCGCTGACGGTGGTGGTACCATCGACAGTGCCTTCGTTCCAGCCCACGATGCCTGCGGCGTAGGTGCTGCCGCTGACAGTAGTATAGTTGTAGCAGTTCACCACACGTACGCTGCTGCCTGCGGCGATGTGGCCCACCAGTCCGCCTGCGGCGGCATCGCTGCTGGTCACGCTGCCAGCAAGCACACCGCAGTTGTAGATGCGGGCATCACCAGTTGCTTCGTTGACCAAGGCCCCCTTGTGGCCGCTGCCGCTGACAGTGGCCGAACTGACACGCACGTTCTTGACAGTTCCGCCATCAACACAGCCAAAGAGTGGTTGGCTGAGGCTGAATGAGGTGTAGGCACCGTCGAAGGTGCCGGTGAAGGGCTGTGACGAGGTGCCAATGGTGACATCCGCCACAAAGCCTTCATTGGCTACATAGTAGAAAGCCATATTGGTCATATCGCTGGCTTTGTCAATATAGTGCGGTTCCTCGTCCCATACGGTCACGACCGATGCCGTGCTCCAGACGCCATCCCTGACGGCAATGGCTTTCACCGTCTCAGGATCTGAGAGGGTAAAGGGACTGGTATAGACAGTGCCGCCATAGTTGGATGCCGACTCGCTGAAGATGCCATCTCCCACGATATAATAGATGGTGGCGCTTGCAGTGGCGCAGGTGATGCTCACCTTCTGGGTGGAACTGTTGAAGGATATGACCGGTGTGGCACATTGGAACGGTGCAGCCAGGTTGTAGGTGGCAACAGACGACTTATCGCTGCCGTCGGTGCAGCGGGCAGCAATGGCCTTATAGTGGGTATAGTTCACGTCAATGGGAGCTGTATAGAGTGTACCATCGGTGGGGGTAGACAGGATGGGTTCCGAGTCTCCATCATTCCATCCCACATAGTAAATCGGAGCCTGATTGGGCGAAACCATGGATAGTACGCCCTGCACGGCATCGTATGAGAAGGTGGGCGCATCGCAGGTGAACGTTGTTACATTGAGGAACCAGCAGGCATTGGCGTTGCTGCGGCTGTTTAATGAGCGTAATTTCGCACTGGTTTTGTTCTCACGGCCCAGGGCTATGTTGGCCTGGTTGTTGTTATTTCGTATCGCCTTGGGCACGATGTGGTAGGTGCCGCTGTAGGTGGTATTGGCTGTGCGGAGCACGAGGAACTTACTCTTGTCGCCCTGGTCTGTTTCGCTGTTGAAGAACTTGTTGTCATTGTTATCGTAAGCCACGCCGTCGAAGTAAAGGTATTGTCCAGTATAAGCGTTGCGGATAAAGTAGTAGGATCCCATGGAATCGCTGTCATCGGCTGTCCAAAGGTACCACTCAGAATGGCTGCCCGAGACAGCGGCATTACAGTAGGTATTGGTCGAGGGGGGATAGATGAAGTAGTCATTGCCACCATCATCCTGAAGGGCACAGCGCAAATTGAAGTATTTGACATCGCCTGCCGAAGAGGCTATTGTAGCGGGTAGTGACCATAGGCTCTTGGGGTCGGCGGGCAGGGGGGTGGCTGTCCAGCGGGCAAGGTCGTTGTCGTTTCCATAAATACCTATCGGGTTGGTGTGATCGGTGGCATTCTGCTTTCGGAGGCAGTTCTTGTTACCGCTGCTGGGTATCAGGCGTGCAAACTTCTTCGGCACGATGTTCAGGTAGGTGCTATAGTCGATGAAGCGGAACATATAGCGGTCTGCCTCCGTGCCTTCTTCGCCCAGGTTCTTCATGAGGAGGGCATTGCCAGCATTCTCATTGGCGTTGCAATAGAGGTACTTGCCCGTAACGGCATTTATGAGATAGTAATACTGCACTCCAGCACTCAGGACGGCAGGTTTGAGCAGCCACTGCATGCGCTCATTGGGCACATTGGATGTGGTGACGTTGAGATTAGTAGTCTGGCTGTCGTCAGTAGGCGGAATCATGTAATAGGACACATTGGCTTCGTCGATGGTCTTAAAAAGATAGGGCTGGTTAGGGCCATAAAGTACTGCCTCTGATGAGTTGTTGTAACCGCTCTTCACGGCAATGGCACGTACCATCTTCACCCCAGTGGCGGAGAAAGCGGTACCGTAGGACGGGCTGCCGTCAGTGGGCTCGCTACCGTCGGTGGTGTAGTGAATGGTCACGTCGCTGTCGCCTGATATGGGATAGCTGATGCTGATTTCACCAGTGCTTTTATTATAGGTGATGACTGGGGTGGCACAGGTAGCGGTGGCATCGATGAGTTGCCACTTGCAGATATCCTTTTCTGCGCCGGTTAAGGGGTGCCAAAGACCGAGGGCACCGGTATAGCCGTTGTGCCAATAATTGGTTTGGTTACCGCTGGCGATGTCCCACCAGTAGTAGTTGTTCACGTCGTCATAGCCTTCCTTCGGGCGGATGGCAATCTGTCCGTTGGAGGAATGGGGCTTAATGAAGAACAGGGTGGCATCGGTAGGAGTGTCAAACGCCTCGAGGTGCAGACGCAGGCGGGGGGCCAAATTGTTGCTTTCTGAGTAATCGAGTACCGCCCCGTTGTAGGTTACATAAAGCCCTGTGGCGTTGTGAATAATCCGATAGTAGTCTGTCGCATCAACCGTCACCTTTTCCAGTCGCCAGAGGGAGTTCATGTCCTGATTGGTCTGATAGGTGGTTATGAACGGCGTGGCCTCGTTGTTCTGATAGTAGCAGCCGCTTCCCATGCAGGGAACCAGATACCAATAGGCATTGGTAGCCTGCATATTCCGTATATAGTATGTTCCCGAATAGTCCGTCTGCCCCCACGCCCCCGTGGCTCCCCCCACCATCATTACAGCGAGTAGGAGCAGGCTGCGGAGCAGCTGCTTCGCGCTCTTTTGATATTTCTGACGTTCTGTCGTCTCGGTTTTCATATCTCTTCGCTATTATATCTGTTATCTGCTGGCTGAATTAATATCATGCACATCTGTTGGAGGCAACGCGTTTTGCTTACAAGCGCGAGGACTTTTGCTTACAAGCGTAAGGACTTTTGCTTACAAGCGCGAGGGCTTTTGCTTACAAGCGCGAGGACTTTTGCTTATAAGCAAAAACTTTGGAGCGGGGGGAATTGTACCGCAAAAGAGCCTGTCTTGAACCGTGAAAGCGGCTGTCTTGAACCGTGAAAGAGCCTGGTTTGAACCGTGAAAGCGGCTGTTTGAACCATGATAGCGTATGTCTTCATTAGATGATGGTATTTCATGACTTGGTCTTATTTATGGTGTTCTGTGTCAAATGCTCGTGGTTTCTCCATCTGCGGCGGCTACTTGACGATGAGTTTGTTGCCTTGCAAGCGGCCTGCAGCCGACTGCACGATGTAGATGCCGGGCAGGTGGACGCGGGTCTCCACGGTCTCGCCTGGAGCGATGGTGAAGGCGGCGACGGTGACACCGGCTGTATTGGTGATTCGCACGTCGGCGGCGGTGGCCAGGGTAGAGGCGACGATGATGACGTGGCGACGGGTGCTGATGTTCAGTGCGCCTGTAGCGCCGGAACCGGCGTCGGGCTGCAGCGAGGTGGAGGCATTGTCGCTGAACACGATGCTGCGTGCCTCACGGCCGCCGGCTGTGGAGGCGAGCGTGATGTAAGGACGGAACGGCTCCACCGTGACGGGGGCGACGGGTGCATCTGGGTCATCGCTGGCTGCAGGCACCTTGGTGTAGGCACCGCCTGTGGCATTGAGCGTGTAGGTGTCGGCAGTGCCGGCATCGAAGGTCTGCCGCAGGTAGTTGGTACGGAAGGAGCAGCTGAGGCCGGAGATGCCCGTATCATCGACGCTGACACCTGTCTCACTGTCGCTCACGCCTATGGTGATGCCCGGGGCGGAGGCGAAGGTGATGACCTGCTGATCCAGCTTCTGGGGCTGCACAGACGCTGCCGTGGTGGGCCTGAACGTGCCGCTGAGGTCGAACTCGAGGTAGTCAGCGCCGGGGAAGCCGACGATGTAGGGCGTGGCGGCAGCGGCGTAGGCGTAGTCTGCGTATGTAGCCACTACGTCGTCTTCGCCTGCCTTATAGAAGTCTTTCTCCTGCTTGTAGCTGTCGCCGTTGAGGTCGAGGCTGGCGTTGTAAGAGTAGTAGTAGTCCCAGAGGAAGGAGTTCTTGAAGACCTTGTCGTCATCGGCAGAACTGCTGACGGGATAGCCGAAGGTGGCCTCATAGACACCGGAGATGTCGTTGCCGTCATCGTCCTTCTTGGGTGCCAGGCTGCCCTTGAACTCGCGCAGCCAGTACTCGTGGCCTATCTTGGTGCTTACGTCGTTATAGCTGTCCTTGCTGCCGCTGTAGAAGTGGGTGATCTCACCCTTCTGCTGGGTGGTGACCAGCTCGGCGCTGAAGGGCAGGCTGATGCCCTCCCAGCCAATGGTTGACCGCTGAGCGGGAGAACCGCTCAGTACAGTCTCTGCGTAGGTGTCGGGCGTGCGCTGGTACCACATGCGCTTGCCCGTGGCGAAGGTGTAGGAGAAGGGTGCGTTGAAGTCCTCGCGGTCCACGAGCAGGTGGTCGGTGATGGCGGTCAGGGCGGCACTCTCGCTGGCAGAACCAGCGGGCACAGTGGCAGGCACAGTGACGAGGTGGCCCTTTGGCAGGTCGGTACCCTTCACGATGTCCACTGCACGGTAGGCTGCTTTCATGCCCGTACTGGCATCGTCTTCCATCTCGGCGTATTCGGGATCGTTGAAGTAGCTTGTGAGTACGCCGAGCGTCGATGTGGCGGCGGCCTGTGCCTTGGCAGTCCCCTCGTCAGTGCCGGTGATGGCCCCGGCCGTCGGGGCGTAGGCCAGCAGGTTGCGGGTTATGCCGTCGGTCTTGATGGCAGTGAGGCTGTAGTAGTCGAGCAGCGGGGCATAGTTGTTAGCGCGCGGCTTGTAGTCGTCCTCGCTGCCCGGTGCCACGCCTTGATAGCCGTGGATGTCCGTCTGGCCAGAGAGGTCGATGGCGGTCAGGCCCTTGTGCGGCGTATATGTCACGGCGTCGCGTGTATAGGAGCCAGCGAATGCAGCCGAGGCATTGAAGAGTACGCTCTTGCCGAAGGTGCCGTTGCGGAAGTAGGCCGGGGCGCGGAACACTCGGTTAGAGGTTCTCGTGTCGAGGGTGAGCAAGAGGTGACGGCTGTTGTCCACGTCGTCGCCCGACTGCGCGGTGTGGTCTTTCACGATGCCCATGGGGTGCAGGTCGTGGGCGGGACGCTCGGTGCTGCCGTAGAGGTCGTAGCTCAGGGTCTGGCCGAAGTAGATGTAGTCGTCGGGGAAGACGGGTATATACTTCTCCTTGCCGTCAGCGTCCACGGTATAGCTCACGTCGTGGTTCTTCGGAATGATGCCGTCAGAGAAGCGGAAGTCGCCTGTGCCCATGTAGTCCTCCACGAAGCCGTTGCCGCTGTGCCAAGGCCAGTCGGCGGTGCTGTTGGTGTAGCTGAGGGTATAAGGCACGTTCTGCGTCTCACCATTCTCGGTCTTCTCCTCGATGGTGCCGTCAGGATAGCTGAAGAATACGGGGCATGTCACCGCGGTACCGTCAGTAGCGTTGCTCTTGTTGCCGAAGAGCAGGTAACGGGCCTGCAGGTAGTTGCTGTTCAGCAGGTAGGCCACCTGACCATTGACGAAATCTTCCGTCGGGCGCTCGATGATGTCGAGGTTTCCGGCGGCAGAACCGCCAGACACAGTGTGCGCCGTCCATTGCTGCTCCTTGGGGTAGTAGCTGTTATAGACCACCGGGTCGCCAGAGGTGTCGGCGATAATGGGCTTGCCTGAGGGCGTGGCCGTTGTCGATACCCAGGTGTTCTCGATGTGTCCGCTGCCGCTGTCGGCTATGCCGCCGCTGTCGAACGAGCCCATGATGCCCACATTATATATATTGCCGCACAGATGGCCGAACAGCGAGTGGTCCAGACCGCTGACGGTGTAGCCGTTGCCGTGGAGCCAGCCGGCAAAGCAGTTGCCGGCGGTGCCGATGGGTGTCCAGCCGCTGGCAAGACCGGCAGACACAGTGTAAGCCTTTGGCCAGACGTCGCTGTTGAGGATGAAGTCAAGGCGCTGGCAGTTGGCCACGCGGCTGTTGAGCAGGGCGTGGCCTTCAAGGGCTCCTGTGGCAGAACCACTGGACACTGTGCTCAGGGTGAAGAAGTCGCTGAGCAGGTCGAGTTCGCTCTTCTCAGGGTCGGACAGGCAGGCGCGGCTGTCGATGTAGATCTTCGAGTTGCGCTTCACGTCAGGATTATCCACATACATGTGGTGTTCCTTGTCCTGCATCACGCGGTCCATGTCGTGGTAGTTGGCCACGGTAACGGGCACATGGTTGGAGTAGGTCTTGCCCAGATAGGTCTTGGCGTAGTAGGCCAGGTAGTAGCCGTTCTGGTACCAGTATAGCGGGTCGAAATCGGGCGAGAACTCCACACCGTTGGTATGGCTCTCGGCATCGCTCTCCTCCTGGAAGATTTCCCATCCGCCGCCCATAATCTCGTAGGCGCCCGGGGTTACTACGGGGTCGCGCATGGACACGTTGTCGCCCGGCAGTATTATCTCAGGTGTCTTTATGTCCTCTATGAAGGGTATGCCGCTCTTGAACTGCAGGTGAATGTTCACCACGTGGCGCTCGCTCACGGGGGTGATGTTGCCGTCGGTGTCGCTCTCCTCGTAGTCGTACTGATAGATGACGGTGATGATCTTGTCCTTCGAGAGGTCGAAGATGTCGGAGTTGCGCGAGACGTAGAGCGTGGAGGTCTCCGTGGGAGCCACGCCGTGGATGGTGAAGTTCTTCTGCAGGTTGAGGTCTTCGATGGTCTCGTATGTTGCCTCGTTGATGAGCAGTCCGGTGGGCACTTCGTTACCGGCAGCAAAACTGCCGGTCACGGTGGCGTCTTGCTCATCCTCGCCCTCGCCGTTGGTGGCGGTGATGTCGCTGACGGCGCTGACGGCTGTGCCCGAGGCATCGCTGCGCACGGTGTAAGACTCGCGGCAGTAGTAGTATTTCTGGTTGGCCTGGCCGGAGCTGAAGGTGAACTTGGTGACGAGCTTCTTGTCTGCCGGGGTCAAGCTGTTGTAGCTGTCCTTGGAGATGATGGCGCCTACGGCGTAGGGCGTGTTGCCTATCTGGAAGGGCGTGTTCACCACATAGTAGGAGCCGGCCTCCTTGACATCTACGACCGTGTAGTAGCGCTGCTCGTTGGGAATGTACTCCTCGAAGACGGTGCGTGTGAGTTCATCGCCTTCTGACAGCGATGCCTTTGGTTCTGCCGACCCGATGACGGCCACGGCCTGTGGCAGCGCGAGTGCGCTGCTGCCCTCGTAGGAGGCGGTGTAGTCCACGTGCTGTGGCAGTGAATATCCGGCGGGGTTGGCCTCGGCCAGGGCTTTGCGGTCAGCGTTGTCCACAGCCTCCGACAGGTCGGCGTCATACTGCCACTTGTCGCCCACGGTGCCGCTGTAGGCGGGGTCGATGAGCAGGTCGAGGGCATCGTAGTTGAACAGGAAATGCTCGCGGTCGTTGGCCGACATCGCGCTCCAGGCCTCCAGTCCGCGGTAGTTCCTGCCGGCCTCGTAGTAGTTGCCGCCATAGAGGCCCGGCTCGGTGCAGTAGTAGGCCGGCACGATGTTGGTCTTGATGGCCTCGCGTATGTTGAGCAGCTGCGACAGCCGCCTCTTCTGCTCGGCGGTGAGACCGGCTGTCTGCGCGCTCGTCAGTTCCTCCATCTTCGTGACAGCATCAGCGGCAGGCAGTATGGCTGATATGTCTGTAGAAATGCGATCGGTGTAAGCCTGCTTCTCCGTCAGCGACATCTTGCTGTCAAGATAGATGTACTCTGCGCTGCCGAGCTGTATGGTGCTTGTGCAGACGAGGGCCTGCGATGTGCTGGCCGACAGGCTGTGGCTGGTCATGTACGTCTTAGGGACGATGGCACCTGGGTTGAGGTGGCGGGTGGAGCTGCCTTCAGCGACGTTCACCTTCTCGGTGACGATGTATGCCGGTTCAAACGTGGCCTGGCCTGCGGGCAGGGCAGTCTTGAGGACATCATCGTTTGCTATCTGCTGGTAGGAGTCATATACTTCCTGTGAGATGATGTTGGTCTTTTCGTACTCGCGCTGTCCAAGCACGCTGCCCGTCGTGCTGGCGAGGCGGTAGGTGGGGCCGTTGTGATAGCTGTCGCCGCCTGCCTGGTTCTTCTCGCGTGGCGTGTTTTCGTCATGGGCGGCGTCAGTTTGCTCGGTGTACCAAGTGTTCCACTCTGCCGGGTTGTTCACCTTGTAGGTTAGTATGTAGCCAGTTTTGTGGCTCAGGTTGTTGCTGGAGCGAACCACGAAGTCGAAGTCCACGTCTTGTTTCTTCTCCGCATGATAGACGGTGGGAACCGTGGTGTCGTCCCCGTCGTCGGGGGTGAGGTCCTTCTTGGGTGCGTTCGTCCTGAGCGTCACATAGTCGGCTGGCAGCATTGATTGGCCCTCGTGGTATTCGGTGTCGCCTATCGTGCAGTCGGCGGTCACTACATAGGTCTCGTCAACGAAGAGCGCCTTCTCAGCCGTGCTGAGCAGATACCAGTCCCAGTAGCTGATGGGGTCGTTCTTGTAGTAGGTCACGTCGTTGATGACGAGCTTGCCGCCGTCGTCGAGCGGGTTGCCGTAGCTCTTGTAGTAGGCATACTTGTTGGGCTGCACGTTGAGCAGCTTCATCGAGCCGTGCGAGGCGGCGGTGATGGTGAGCGGTATGTCCACGGTCTCGCTGTAGGCATTGGGCGAGCCGGTGTATGCCGAGATGTACTGGTCATACACATAGACGAAGCCCTTGATGTACCAGTAGTGTGCCGGCATTGCCTGCTCTGCCGTGCCCTTGTACTTGCCGCTGATGTTGTAGCAGTCGTCCACGATGGTCTGTGTGCTGTGTACGAAGTTGCCCGACGACTGCCACTCGTCCTTCTGGCTGTCGTCGCCAGAGTAGCTGAACTGGCGGTGGTTGACAGCTGTGGCGTTGAGCGGTGCAATGTTGAGGTGGGTGCGGCCGGTCCTGCTGCGCTTGCCGTGTACGTTCTTTGCATAGACGAAGCCTCCGCCTATGCCTGGCTGCACGTTGATGAGGTCCAGCTCCACCACACCGGTGATGTAGCCCCAGTCCTTCTCGCGCAGCTCGGTGCCGGTGCTCTGCTCAGTGGTCAGCTCGAGATAGACGCCCGAGGCCAGTGCCACTTTGTTGTGGCTGTTGCCGTTGTTGCGTATGCGGTCTTTGATGTGCTTGCGCTTCCAGCCGAAGAAGGTCTGGCCCGTGTAGTCTGGGTCGTAGGCCGAGCTGGTGGTGTTGTCCGACGTGCGCGCGGCTCCGGTGCCCACGTCGCCATTGTCGCCGCCGTTGCCAGCATCGCCGAAGTCCACGTCGCTGGTCAGTGCGCCGAGGTAGTTCACAATATTATATATACCGAAATAGTTGCCGTGGAAGGCGCGGTCTGTTCCGCTGTCGGAGCCGATTAGCGACGCCTTCTTGTTGAGCGACACTTCGCGCACGCGGTTGATGGTGTAGTTGGTGTAGTCCACTATCTCCGGCACGCGGTCCTGTGCGCCCTGCATGACCATGCGGCTTCCGAACACTCCGCAGAAGTCGGCACGCTGTATGGTGTTCATCGGGCGGCCGGCATAGACGGGTAGCACGCCGTTTTCCGTCCAGTACAGGGGGTTGGGCTGTCCGTTGTCGAGCAGTACGCCTGTGGTGTTTATTCCGTTCTTGAAGAGTGTGGCTATGTCGTCGGCGGTCAGGGTGGACGCCTTCGAGTTGGGATTGTTTTCCTCTTTGGGGTGGTAGGTGGTGCCCTCATCGTCGGTACACTCCTGGATGCACTTGTACTTCAGCTCGTAGTAGGCAGCCTCGCGTGCCGGCAGGGCATGGTATTCTTCTATGGTTATCTCGTCCTTTATGCTGTAGTAGTCGGTGCCGTAGTTGGTGATGTTCAGTTCGCGGTAGCCATCGACAAAGGTCAGGTTGCCGTCGCCGTAGATGCCTCCCACATGGTTGGTGCCCAGGGTGATGAGGTCGCGGTGATAGACGTCGTTGACCGTTGCCGAGGCATTGCCGAAGATGCTTGTGGCGTTGGCATACACCTTCGACGAGCCGGATGAGGTGTTGCCTCCGGCGAACACGGCGTTGTGGATGATGATGCCTGTGGGGTCCAGCTTCTGCCATGTGTCCACGTCGGCGTTTTTGTTGTTCAGGTGGTTGAGCTGGTCGGTTGCGACGTATTGCCCGGGTGAGTATGACGTGCCGTTGACCGTCACTTGTTCCGTCACCTTGGCGTGTGGCTCTATCAGCACCATGCAGTCCTGGGTCATGAATTTCTCTGCGCCCCCGGAAATGGCAGTGCCGTCGTCATCGACGTAGTCCGTGCCGTTGTGCTTGTAGTAGTAGCCCTCGTCGCCGTCGTCGTAGCGTGTGCCCGACTTTTTGCCCCGGTATAGCCTGCCGTCCTGTTCGTAGGCGCTATAGACATAACCTATGTCGCCGCCGCCGAAGACGTTGCCGTAGCCCTGGGCCACGCCGGCCTCGGTGCCTATCTCTCCGCCGTACACGTTCACCTCGGTCTGTCCGAACACATAGCCGTCGGTGTAGAGCGTGCCGCCCTCGCCCAGGTTGTTGTAGCCCCGGCCTCCGCCGAAGACGTTGCGGTGTACGTGTCCGCTGTAGAGCTGCACACTGGTGTGTCCCGCCTTGTATATGCCCTGCAGGGCGCGCACGGAGTTGTCGGTGCCCGAGGCGGTGATGACGCCCCGTCCTATGGCTGCTATCTCGCCTCCGCCGAATAGTGCGTTGCGCACATGGCCGCCGTACATCTTCACCACGGTGTTGTCCACATAGCTGTTGTCGATATATCCTCCGCCGAAGATGTTGCCGCTGTCGTTGAGGCGTGAGGTGCCGTCGCCGTTCCAGGTCTCGTCGTGCAGTTTCTCCTGGTAGTAGCCTCCGCCGTCGGCCATGCCGTCGGGTATGGCCGTGGCATCGGCTGTACTGTTGCGGCTGTTGCCTGCAAATTCGGCGTGGTCGGCATTGGCTGCCTCCTCGGTGGCGAAGTGGCGGTAGCCTATGTAGCCCCTGTTCAGCGTGATGTGTGTGGTGCCGAACACGGCTCCGCCCTCGCCGCCTCCGTAGGCGTTGCGCTCTATGGCAGGTATGCCGCTGGTGAACGACGTGCCGTCTGCGTCGCCTATGACGACGTGCGTCTCGCCAGGTATGTCGGTGGCGTATGGCAGGCTGATGGCTCCCTGATGGTAGCCCACGGCACCGGCCCAGCCACCGCCATAGACGTTGCGCGCCGTGCCGCCCTTGATGTAGGCGTTGGCCGAGGCGATGAAGTCGGCACCGAAGAGGTTATAGACCGAGCCGCTGGTGCCTGCGGCATAGAGGTCTTTCTTCACCTTGCCGCCGAGCAGGGCGATATAGGTGGTGCCATAGACGTCGCCGCTGCTGATGAACGTGTCGTCCTCCTTGCCCAGTCCGCCGCCGTAGGCGTAGTTGTTGACGGTGGCACCCTCGCGTATGATGACGTTGGTGTTGTATCGCCTGTACCTGTTGGTGCCCGGGGTGTCCGCGCGGTCGTCTATCTCTGCCTCTCGGACGAGGGCGTTCTGCAGGTTGGTGGGGGTGTTGCTGGCGTAGGTGTTGTTGGCATAGTCCGTCAGGTCTGTGTCGTAGCCGCTGCCGCCCAGTGTCCAGGCCGACCGCCACTTGGCCTCGGTCATCGTCTCGCCTTGCTCGTCTTCTGTCGGCATGGTCTTGATGTATTTCTCCACGCTCTCTGCGCTCATCACGCCTCCGGCCTCGCCGCCGCCATAGACCTCGAAGACCTCGGCCCCCGCGTTCAGGTTCACCTCGGTATATTCGCTCCAGGTGTTCGAACCGCAACCGGCACCATAGACTGTGGCGGTGGTCATGCCATACGTGGGGTGCTTCTGCCTGACAGGCACGTCTATGTTGATCTTGCCATACAGTGTGCGGCGCTTCTGGTTGTTGCCGCCATACAGGGCACCCTTCATCATGGCGTTAGTCGGGTCGTAGATCAGGTAGGCATCGGCGCTGTGGTAGTTGATGGTTCCCTCATATACGTCGCATGGCAGATAGATGTCGCTGCCGTAGGCACCGGCAAATATGCTGCCTATCTTGACGGTCGAGCCGGTCTTGGTGTCCGAGCCCGCCACGGCTCCCGGCACATTGACGATGGCGCGGCGGGTGACGCCCTCGTTCAGGCTGCCGCCGTAGGCAGCACCTATCTTGCCGCGGGCCAGGTCGATGACGGCGGCTGCCGTCAAGCCGTCGGCATTGGCATCGGCCGTGGCCTTTGCCACGCCCATGCCCACGCCGCAGTTCTGTCCGGCGCCGAACACCTCCATGCTGTTGAACAGACTTTCGTCGGCTATGTCTATCAGCACATAGCTGCGATTCTGCATCTCGTTCTTCTGCGTCAGGTTGGCTGCTGCGGCACCCTGTCCGGCACCGAATATCTTGCTCACCTCATTGCCTGCCTTCGAGTTGGGCTTGAAGTTGACAAAGGCGTTGTCCATGTCGGGTGCCGTGTATCCATCGTAGGTGGTGCTGTAGTCATAATCGCCATAGCAGCCGCCGAAGATGTAGTCCACCCTGCCTTGCACATACTCGGTGTAGGCAGAGACCTGCGTCACGTTCTTCCCGTAGGTCACATTGTCCCCATTGTTCCCATTAGACCTATAAGGCAGTATCGGCAGGCCTGCGCTCAGGCGGCTGCTGAAGTCGGCCGTGCCGAAGATGTTGCCGCCGAGGTCGTTGCCGCCGTAGATGTGGTCGCGTATGTAGGGGAAGCCGTTCTGTCCCACATAGGTCTCGGTATGTCCGAGTATGTCAGCGTTGCACGAGCCAGCGAATGAGTTGAACAGGCGGCCGTTGTCCAGGTGCACTATGCTGTTGCCGACGATGGGTCCCTCGAAGCCGCCGCCGTAGATGAAGATGGCCTCTGCCAGGTCGTCGCTCGACGTGGCAGAACCCGACTTGTTCTTGTCGCTCAGGTTCACGTATGTGCTGAAGCGCGGGTCTGCGGTGCTGTTCTCACTGTCAACGACCTGTTTGTCGCCAACCGTCTTATATTTAATGTTGGAGTGCTTTCCTATGGCGCCCTGCTCGCTGCCGCCGAAGATCTGGAAGGTGAAACCGTCGTTGAGGTTGATGGTGGCCGAGCCCCATATCTCTGTGCCTTCACCCTTGCCGCCGCCAAAGACGTTGAGCGCCTGTCCCAAGGGGTCCATGCCCTGCGTGTGCATGGCCACGCCGGTGCGGTATTCGCTGATGGTGTAGTCGTCGCGTATCTCGTATAGCTTGTCGGTGGCCTTGTTTTCTGATGTCTTTGCATCGACGTTGTCGAAGAGCAGGTTGGGCTCGTGTATGGTGCTGTTGATGTTGATGACCACGTTGCCGTTCACGTGGCCTGAGTTGTAGCAGCCGCCGTATATGTTACCGCCCTCGAAGCGGCGGTGCCAGTCGGCGCTGCTCCTGCCCGTAGAGGTGCCAGAGCCTGAGGTGACGGGAGCCACGTTATCCACGTTGCCCGTCGCGGAGTTGTAGGCCACGGTGTTCCACTCCAGTTCCGACTGTCCGGTCTCAGGGTCGGTGTACATCGTGCTGCCTCCCAGCTCTGTCATCTTCCAGCGCATGGGGCGGACAAGCAGACCGGAGAGGTTCAGTTCCATACGGTCCTTGATGTTGCCGCCGTCGCTGTCGGCATAGAGACCTTCGCCGTTGACGGCGTCGGTCGAAGCGCCCAAGAGACCGCCCGCGTAGGCGGCATTGAGCTTGACGGTGTGTTCGTTGTCGGCAAACTGCTCTGGAACGTCGGCATTGTTGCAACCACCCACCAGCTTGTTGTAGATGATGACCTTGTGGTTGAAGTCGATGGTGGTCTTGCCCGCAATCTTCATGCTGCCCACGTTGCCGCCGCAGTAGAAGGAGCCGAACGCCGACGTGTAGTCGATATAGTCCGACGGGTCGCCGTCGGCTTTCTTGGCGAACACCACCCTGGGCATCAGCGTCATCGTCACACCGTCCATATACTGTGCAAAGATGTCGCTGTCGGTCAGGTCCAAGGAGCTGAACCGTGAACCGTCGCTGGCTATAGTCTTGCTCTGCATGGTGCGCAGCACGCCATCGCGTCTGGTTGTCACGCCTCCTTCCTTCTCTTCCTCATTGGCTTCCACCATGTGCTCGCCGTTGTTGCCGAGGAATACGTTGTCGGCAATGACGTGTGAGCCTATCTTCAGCTCCACCAGCGGGTTTGTCTTTGCCGACGACAGCGAGGCGCTGTTGCCGCCAAGGTATATGCCGCCGTGGACGATGGTCTTCTTCGTCTCGGTGCCCTGCACATATATGGATACCTGCTCGGCTGCTGGACGGAAGTCGTTGAGGGCCTCGACGGACTCCTGAGCTGTGAACGACGTTCCTGCCTCACGTCCCTTCATCTTGGCCGGGTCGTAGTACAGGTCGCCGTATGTCGGGTCGTTGGCCAACGTGGGGTTGTCGGTATATGGGTACGAGCCGTTGCCGCCGCCATAGATGTCGCCATATACGGTGGCATAGATGCCTACGGTGTTGCCTCCGGCTATGCGGCCCGTGATGTCGTTGCCGCCATAGACATTGTTCACGTGGCCGCCCAAGATACGGGTGCGGGCCGACATGCCGCCGGGTATGAACAGCGGGTTACCGAAGTCGTCTTGTGTTATTGGGTCTGCTTCCTGCTCCGAGCCGTTATTCATCGGTATGACATCTGCCATGCGGCAGCCGCCATAGACGTTGTCCACCTCGATGGTGGAGTTCTCTGCTATTTGCAGCAGCAGTCCGTCCGGGCTGGTCATCTTGCCCCTGTTGCCGCCGCTGTATAGGTTGCGTATCTTGCCGCCCAGCAGGTTCCACGTCGGCCTGATCTTCATCTCGGCCGTGTTGTTGCCGCCGAAGAAGCTGCCTATCTGGAACTCAGCGCTGCTGGGGTATGAGAAGCCAAGGTTGATGCCCATGTCGTCGCGCAGGCGTTCGTTGGTCAGCAGGTCGTGGTAGCCTGTTAGCGTGCCGCTCTCCTTGTAGGCGGTATAGCCCGCAGCGTTAGCTTCCTCACCTGCGTCGTTGACCAGAATGTGGTTCACTACGGCGCTGGGATTGTCCACGTGTATGGTGGTCTTTTCCGTCACCGTGGCGTTGTTGCCGCCGCCGAAGGCATAGACGATACTGCCTCCCATGACCTCCAAGTATGTCTTGGCCAGTTCGGGGGCCGACTTCCCGTAGTAGGGATTTTCCACTGCCGGAGCGGTTACGGTCTCACCTGTCTCAGGGTCAGTAGTTGTTGTAGCCTCGGTGGGAACAGTGGTATAGTCGTAGTCGCCGTTGCCTCCGCCAAACATCTGACCGATGTATATCTTCTGGTTGTCGTCGGCCACTGTGCCGTCGGAATTGGTCTTCGACGTTATTCGCACAAAGGCGCTGTAGCTGTCGTCCACGATGGTCTTGGCGGGCACGTAGCCCTCCTGTCCCTCTGTGCCCACGGCAGCGGTGTTGATGGCGGGGGTGAATGGCACTGTCTTGGTCGATGCTTCCGATGTTCCTATGGTTCCTGAAATGTCGTTGCCGCCGAACAGCTTGTTGATGACGATATACGACGAGGCGTGCTCGCCGTCGATGTGTACAAAGGCGTTGCCTTCCACGTTGGCCATGCGCGCGCCGCCATACACGTTGTTCAGGTCGCCGCTATAGATGGTGACGCTGGTGTTGCCGTTGGTCACGCCCGCGTTGCCGCCGCCATAGACGTCGCCGCCTATCTTTATCAAGGGCACAGTTGTCTCGGCGGGTGTGTCAGTGGGTGTGTCAGCGGGTGTGTCGTCATCATCGGCCAGCGCGGGCAGAGCCGTGAGCCAGAGCAGCGCCACGGCAATGAGTCTTCCTATTATGTAGCAGTATCGTTCCAAGATAAAGTGATCAGAGTTGTCTGTATAATCGTAGTTGTCGGAGCTGTCCGTATAATCGTAGTTGTCAGAGCTGTCAGTTGCCCAGGGTTATCAGGTTGTCAAGGTCGTTGTCAGAGAGCTGATAGAGGTATGTGGGCTGCACGCTGGCGGTGATGGTGTAGCTGTCGCCGGGCTGCAGGGTGGGCGAGAGATACCAGCTGTTGACCGACTGGCAGTCTTTCCTCACCAAGGCCCCCGCCTTGTCATAGACATCGTAGGTGGAGCGGAAGGTGACGTAGCGGTCGTCTGCCGACGACATGGGTGCTATGAAGGTGTTCACCTCCTGCGCGGTAGTGGTAAGCTCCATCCCCTCGTCGCTGCTGAAGATGGGCAGGTCTGTCTTGCTGCCCGTCTGTGTGAAGCTGGCGGTGGCGTAGGGTGCGGTGGTGGTCAGCGTGACGGTGGCGTCAACCGTGCTGTGTAGCATGACCATGCTGACGCTGCGCAGCTTGATGGTGCGCAGGCGGTCGTACTGCTCGCCCACGCTGAACTTGAGCGTAAGCCGGGCAAAGAGGTGGTGCATAAGCACATACATGGTGTTGTCGCCCTCTTGGGCGGTGAAGCTGTAGCTGCCCGGGCTGACGCTCTGGCTGCCGTCGTGCAGGATGAGTTTCGAGGCGTCTGGTTCGCGGGCCACGCCCACCACCACGCACACGTCCTGCAGGCTGGTGATAGGGAGTTCCGTCAGGCTGAGGGTCGCCCCTTGACCTACGGCGGCCCGTGTCAGGGAGGCATTCAAGTCGGCCGTGCCGGGCATGAAGCCATAGACGTTGTAGTTGCCCTCTGCTATGGCATCGCTGGGCTCCCAGCGTGTGACCGCGTCGCTGGGGAGCAGTATGTTTGGTACGTCGTTATAGCTCCAGAAGAAATTTTTCCTTGTCGGCGCCTCACTGGTGTTGTCTTGGTTGACGAAGAAGAGGGCTATGCTCCCCGCGTCGTTTCTGTCTTCTATCAGCAGGGGGCTGTAGTCGGTGATGGTGGCTGGTGCCTTGGCGGGAGCCAGGGCTGCGGCCGGGAGCATCGCCATTGCCAGGGTCTCGGTGGTCATTGCCGGGGCCTGTGCCTCAGTGGGCACTGCCGGGGTCAGTGTGCTGGTAGCGGCATAGAGGCTGATGCGCGCCTTGGGCTCGGGGGCGCTGTCGCCGTCGTCCTGCCGGCAGGCGGCGAGGCACAGCAGTAGAAGCAGCACCGCGCTGCGCGCGGCTGTAGCTGTGATAGTATCTATGGCATCTATGGTATTCCTTTCTTGCATAGTTTCTTTACCAGTTATAGACCGGGTGGGTCTCTTCACCGCGGTCGTTCCACTCTCTCACAGCCACCTGCATGTCGAAGCCGAAGGCATGCTGTCGGGGCGGCAGCGAGTTGTAGGCACCAGAGAGCGAGCTGACTGTGCCAGTGATGGTGGCCACGTGGTCTTGCTCAAAGACGCGTCCGCCGGCGGCGGGTGTCACAATGCCGCAGAGATAGAAGTGGCAGCCAGT
>FLNV01000224.1_pt1 | contig 27647 bp, 22 predicted proteins | sample 1140351 | NCBI WGS metagenome assembly FLNV01 (sample SAMEA3878207, study PRJEB12797) | bioreactor metagenome | biome: Moose rumen | place: Sweden | collected 2011-10
AAAATTGAAAGAAAATTAAAAGAAAATTTTTTATAAAATGAGATAACAAAACAAAATAACGATATGAGAAGAATACTGACAAGCTTATTATTGGCAGCGATGACAGTCTGTCCGGTTCTTGGGCAGACCGAGATTGAGATCAGCAACGCTAGTTTTGAGAGCGGGACAACCGGATGGGAGACGAACATGGCGCGCCAGAACAACAGCACCTTCACCCGGAAGAAAGGGACTTATTACCTGGAGACATGGACCGACCGTGGCAAGTCCATCCCCAACGCCTACGTGTCGCGGACGCTGACCGGTCTTGAAGACGGCACATACACGCTGAAGGTATATGCCCTCCATATCCAACAGAACGCAGCATCGAGCACCGCGAACAGCGGCAAGGCCCAGACCGGCGCCTACCTCTACGCCGGCAGGAAGCAGACCCCGATCACGTCGATGCGCCAATACAGCTTGAGCTTCAGTGTGGTAGACGGTGAGGGCAGCGTAGAAATCGGTGTGAAGGCAGAGGACGCGACCGGAAACTGGCTCTGCGTGGACTATTTCACGCTGACTTACGACCGCGAGCTGACGATGAGCGACTATGCCAGCGTGGTTGAGGACATGGTATCCCTCGGCAACGAATTGCTGGAGAAAGGGATCCAGACGAGCGTGGCCGAGCCTTTGCGGTCCGCGATAGAACAGGCTTCCTCCCTGGCCGAACAGGCCAAGAGCGAGGATTACGCAGGAGACCAGGATGCGCTTTATGACCAGCTGAGATCCGCTAAGAAAACGCTGTCCACCCAGCTGTCGGCCGCCGAGGCATCTCGCGCGCTTTACGACGCCCTGCAAGCCCGCATCGACTACGCAAAGAAAGTGCAGGGCTGGTGGAAGGACGTGGAGCGGAAGTCCGTGGGATTAGGGCTATTGGAGACAGCCATCGCCACCGCCGAAGAAAAGATGCACGACTATGAGTTGTCGAAATTCCAGCTGAACGCCGCCGTGAACGCCCTCAACAACAGGATCAGTGGCGTAGACAAGAAAATCTACTGCAGCACGAGCGCCTGCGGCACCGACAACCAGCTGAAAAACGCTAACAGCCAATATTGCTACGACCGCAGCTACCAGTCGAAGCACTGGATTTTGTTCTGGGAGAAAGGCTACGGCAGTGAAGTTCCCGCTTCCGTGCCCGAAATCCTGAATACCGCCGACAAGATCTTTGAGTTCTACGCAGACAGTCTGAAGTTCATCACCATCAACACCGGTAAATCAAAGACAGACACCTACAAGATGATAATCCGTCTGCTAAACACCAGCGAGTGGACGGCAAACGGAAGCGGCATCGACGATCAGATCGGCATGCTCACCCTGTCGAACGGTGCCCACACCTCGAGGAGCGGTCAGACGGTGGCCCACGAGATCGGTCACTGCTTCCAGTATCAGGTACACTGCGACAACAATAACCAGAACGGCTGGATGTACACATGGATGAACTCCGGCAACGGCAACGTGTTCTGGGAGATGTGCGCCCAGTGGCAGGCCTACAAGTACTACCCCACTTACCAGTTCAACAACGAATGGCTGACGAACACGCTTAACGGCTTCCACAAGAACCCGTTCGCGGAAGAGCTCCGCTATAACAACTACTTCATCCAGGACTATATGTGCCACAAGCACGGGATGGGCTTCATCGGTCGGCTATGGAACGAGTCGGTCCGCCTAGAGGACCCGCTGCAGGCCTATATGCGCCTGACGATGGACAGTGAGCTGACCCAATCGGAGAAGCTGGAGCAGCTGAACAACGAGATGTGGGAGTATGGTGCCCGTCTGACCACGTTTGACATGGACCCCATCCGTAAGTACGGCAGCAGCACGATCGGGAAACGGAGTCAGACCTCGATGACGAAGGACAGCGAGGGCTACTTCAAGCCTAACGCCTCCAACTGCGTAGAGAACTTCGGCAACAACGCCATCCGTCTGAACGTCCCCACGGGTGGCAAGACTGTGTACGCCGAACTCATCGGCCTACCCGACGAGCCCGGCTACATCTCTTACAAATCGAAGGCCGCCGGCTGGAAGTTCGGTTTCGTGGCCTACAAGAAAGACGGCACCCGCGTTTACGGAGACATAGCCACGGCGACTTATACCGACACCCGCAACACAGTGTCGTTCGACTGCCCGTCCGAGTGCTCCTATCTGTGGCTGGTGGTGACGGGTGCCCCTACCGACTACTGGCCTCGCGGCTGGAACGGCACCACCCAGGACGACGAGCAGTGGCCTTACAAGGTGAAGCTTTACCAGACCAACGTGTATGGAAACTCGAACAACAACTCGTTCCCCGTAGGCATCGACGAAATCATGGCTGATGAGAGGCAGAGTGAGAGCGACGGCAACATATACACCCTGTCCGGCCAACTCGTTCGCACAGGCACAAACTCCATGGAAGGCCTCAAGCCTGGCATTTACATCGTGGGCGGGAAGAAAGTGATGGTGAGATGAGGTTTGTATAGTTGAAAGTTTAAGGTTTAAAGTTTAAAGAGCCATGCGGACGGTTTGTATAGTTGAAAGTTTAAGGTTTAAGGTTTAAAGTTTACCGTGATCATCAGTGAGTTCGGTGGCGCTGCGAAATACGGCTACCACGGCGGGAAGAACCAGCGCTGGACCGAGGAGTTCCAGGAGAACCTTTATATCGAAAACCTGTCGATGCTCGAGAAGATCGACGGCCTGGCCGGCACGACCCCTTGGATTTTGAAAGATTTCCGCTCGCCCCGTCGAGTTCTTCCCGGAATTCAGGACTACTACAACCGTAAAGGTCTGGTGAGCGACGAAGGCAAGAAGAAAAAAGCCTTCTACGTTCTTCAGAAATGGTATGCAAACCGCTAACAGGATGCCGTTTGAGCCCCTATTTTAGCCAAAAAGCAAGAAAAGGACGATGATTTTATCATTTTTTTTGAAAAACCTTTGGAAATTAGTAAAATAAGTTGTACCTTTGCAACTGACCGGATAGGAGGTGCCTTAGGGTTCCTCCTAATTTATTATACAAAACAAGAAAAAAAGTGATGACCCCCGGTCCGTGAGAATATATGATAGATAAGCAAAGAATCATCGAGCTTGCCGAGGAATGGCTCCAGGACAAAGAATATTTCCTCGTAGACGCCAACGTAGACAAAGACAACAAGATTACGGTTGAGATTGACCACAAAGACGGAGTATGGATAGAGGACTGCTGCGACTTGAGCCGCTTCATCAACGAGCAATGCCAGCCCGAGATAGAGGATTATGAGCTGGAAGTCGGTTCCGCCGGCATCGGGCAGCCCTTCAAGGTATTGCAGCAGTATGTCAACAACATCGGCTACGACGTGGAGTTGCTGACCAAAGAAGGGAAGAAGCAGCAAGGGTCTTTGGTGGATGCCAGCGCCGACAAGTTCGTAGTCGTGGTTGAAGAGAAGCAGAAACAGGAAGGCAAGAAGCGTCCTGAGCTCGTAGAGGTATCCTACACCTACGGTTATGACGACGTGAAATGGGTGAAAGCCGTAATAGACTTCAAGTAACCCCCGCAGCAAACAAAAGCAACAAAAAAAACAACATAAAAATGGCAACAAAGAAAGCAATAGAAAGTGTAAACTTGTCGGACACCTTCAAGGACTTCAAGGAAAGCAAGAAGATCGACAAGGCCACGTTGGTGAACGTGATCGAGGACTCGTTCAGGAGCGTACTTCAGAAGATGTACGGTCACGACGACAACTTCGACGTGATAGTAAACCCCGAGAAGGGCGACTTCGAGATATACTGGAACCGTACGGTGGTGCCCGACGGTGAGGTAGAGAACGAAGCCGCCGAGATTGCGTTGTCCGACGCCCAGAAGAAGACCCCGACTACGAGGTAGGCGAGGAGCTGAGCAAGAAGGTGAACTTCGCCGACTTCGGCCGCCGTGCGATCCTGAACCTCCGTCAGACCATGGCCGCCAAGATCTTGGAGCTTGAGCACGACAACCTGTACAACAAATACGTAGACAAGGTAGGCCAGATCATCAACGGCGAGGTCTATCAGATATGGAAGCGTGAGGTCCTGATTTTGGACGACGAGGGCAACGAGCTTCTGCTTCCGAAGTCAGAGCAGATCCCCGGCGACTTCTTCCGCAAGGGCGAGTCCACCCGAGCCGTGATCCTTCGCGTGGACAACGCCAACAGCAACCCGAAGATCATCCTCTCGCGGACCTCTCCCGACTTCCTTCAGCGGCTGCTTGAAGCCGAGGTCCCGGAGATCAACGACGGTCTGATTATCATCCACAAGATAGCCCGTATCCCCGGCGAGCGCGCCAAGATCGCCGTAGAGAGCTACAACGACCGTATTGACCCGGTCGGCGCCTGCGTGGGCGTGAAAGGCAGCCGTATTCACGGCATCGTCCGTGAGCTTCACAACGAGAACATCGACGTGATCAACTACACGAGCAACATCAAGCTCTATATCCAGCGTGCGCTGAGCCCTGCCAAAATCAACTCCATCACCATAGACGAGGAGTCGAAGAAAGCCAGCGTCTACCTGCTTCCCGACCAGGTATCCCTGGCCATCGGCAAGAACGGCTTGAACATCAAGCTGGCCAGCATGCTGACCGGTTATGCCATCGACGTGTTCCGCGACCTGGGCAGCGACAACGAGAACGAAGACATCTATCTCGACGAGTTCAAGGACGAGATCGAAGACTGGGTAGTAGAAGCCATCAAGAACATCGGCCTAGACACCGCGAAGAGCGTGCTTGACACCCCCCGTGAGGTTCTGATAGAGAAGGCCGACCTAGAGGAGGACACCGTAGACGAGGTGCTTCGCATCCTCCGTGCCGAGTTCGAAGAAGACTAACTTTCCCCACCGCCTTCCTTAGGCAAGCGCTGCAATCCATCGCACGCAGACCCCTATCCGACGGACTCCCCTCCCCTTTCAGAGGCAGCCCGCCCATCGCAGAAAGAACAATAACGTAAAAATCATAAATTATCATACATGCCAAGACTCAATAAAGCATTAAGAGAATTGAATGTAGGAATTAACACCGTGGCCGAATTCCTGCAGAAGAAGGGCAAGGCGCTTCAAGACGCCAGCCCAAACGCAAAGATCACGGATGAGCAGTACAAGCTGCTCATGGATGCTTTCGGCGCCGACAAGACCAAACACGAGGAGATACAGAAGCAGAAGGAGAAGGAGCGTCAGGAACGAGAACGTCTGAAACAGGAGAAGCGTCAGAAGACAGAGATCTTCAAGGCCCCTTCCGAGACGAAGCAGCAGTTCAAGGTAGTCGGCAACATCAAGGACCTTCAGAAAAAGTCCGACGAGAAGCCATCAGAACCCATAGCCCCTGCCGATGAGGCGGCGACGTCCCCCTCCTCTCCCGAAGAGAAGGTGCCGGCATCCGTTTTGGAACCGGCTCAGGCAGAGATCCCGTCGTCCGCTGTCCAGCCGTCCAACGAGCCGTCAGAGATTTCCGCCCCAGCAGAGGTTTCCACCCCTAGTGAAGAGTCCCATGCAACAGAGCCAGAGGTTCCCAAGACTTCCGAGAAAGAAGCCGAGCCAACCTCATCCGAGCCCGTTGCCTCAGAGGAAAAGAAAGAAGACTCCCATCCCTCCACCACACCTCCACCAGTTTCTCAGCCTACACATAAAGAGAAGAAGCCCAAGCAGAAAGTGTTGGGCAAGGTTGACGATGACGGCGTGTTCCGTACGGAGACCCCCACAACCGGCGTGAAGCAGGTAGGCTTCATCGACCTGAGCAGTCTGAACTCGAAGACCCGCCCCGACAAGAAGTCGAAGGCAGAGAAGCGCAAGGAGCGCGAGGAGAAAGACCGTCAGCGCAAAGAGGCCAAGGAGGCACTACGTCAGGCCCACGAAGGCGAGAGCGCCAAGAAGAAGAAGCGCAACCGCATCGGAAAGGAGCGCGTAGACATCAACGCCGAGGCCGCTCAGCAGACCACGGACCCCCGCAAGAAGAACAAGCAGCAGAACCAGCAGCAGAACCAGCAGGGCGCTCAGCAGTCGAGCAAGAAAAAGAAGAAGAACAAGAAGAACAGCGCCCCCGAGCTCACCGACGAGGAGATCTCAAAGCAGGTGAAGGAGACGCTGGCCCGTCTGACATCGAAGCAGATGAAGAAGGGCGTGAAATACCGCAAGGACAAGCGCGAGGCCATCCACAACCGCATGGCCGAGCAAGAAGAGGAGGAAAATGCAGAGAGCAAGATCCTGAAGCTGACCGAATACGTGACCGCCAACGAGCTGGCGACGATGATGAACGTCCCTGTGACACAAGTCATCGCTACCTGTATGCAGATCGGCATCATGGTCTCCATCAACCAGCGACTTGACGCAGAGACCATCAACCTCGTGGCTGAAGAGTTCGGATTCTCAACCACATATGTCAGCGAGGACGTCTCGAACGCCATCGAGGAAGAAGCAGACGCTGAGGAGGATCTTCAGCCACGCGCTCCGATTATCACCGTGATGGGACATGTCGACCATGGTAAGACCTCGTTGCTGGACTATATCCGCAAGACGAACGTGATCGCCGGAGAGGCCGGCGGAATCACGCAGCATATCGGAGCCTACAACGTGAAGATGCCTAACGGTAAGCGCATCACGTTCCTCGACACCCCAGGCCACGAAGCGTTCACGGCAATGCGTGCCCGTGGTGCCCAGGTGACCGACATCGCGATCATCATCATCGCCGCCGACGACGACATCATGCCCCAGACCAAGGAGGCCATCAGCCATGCCGTCGCCGCGAACGTGCCGATGGTGTTCGCCATCAACAAGATCGACAAGCCCGGCGCCAACCCCGAGAAGATCAAGGAGCAGCTTGCCGCGATGAACTACCTCGTAGAGGACTGGGGCGGCAAATACCAGAGCCAGGACATCTCCGCGAAGAAAGGCATCAACGTAGACCTGCTGATGGAGAAAGTGCTGCTTGAGGCCGAGATGTTAGACCTGAAGGCCAACCCCAACCGTAAGGCCGTAGGAAGCGTGATTGAGTCGTCGCTCGACAAAGGACGAGGATACGTGGCAACCGTGCTGGTGCAGAACGGAACGCTCAAGCAAGGCGACATCGTCCTAGCCGGCACGAGCTGGGGTAAGATCAAGGCGATGTTCAACGAACGCGGCAAGCGGATTGACAAGGTTCTTCCCGCCGAGCCCGCCCTTATCCTCGGCTTGAACGGTGCTCCGACCGCCGGAGACACATTCCACGTGATGGAGACAGAGCAGGCCGCCCGCGAGCTCGCCAACAAGCGCGAGCAGCTGAAGCGCGAGCAAGGCATCCGCACGACCAAGCGCAAAGGTCTGGAAGACCTCGCCCACGACATCGCGATCGGTGGCGTGAAAGACCTGAACCTCATCGTGAAAGGAGACGTAGACGGCTCGATAGAGGCCTTGAGCGACTCCCTAATCAAGCTGTCGACAGAGAAGATCCAGGTGAACGTGATCTACAAAGCCGTGGGTCAGATATCCGAGAGCGACGTATCATTGGCCAAGGCCTCCGACGCCATCATCATCGGCTTCCAGGTTCGTCCTTCGCAGCCCGCCCGCCGTTTGGCCGAGCAGGAAGGCGTTGACATCCGCCTATACTCCATCATCTACGACACGATCGAAGAGATCAAGAGTGCGATGGAAGGCATGCTCGCCCCTGAGATCAAGGAAGAATACTCCGGAACCGCCGAAGTGAAGCAGGTATACAAGATCACGAAGGTAGGCACGGTAGCCGGCGCCATCGTGACCGACGGCAAGGTTCACCGCAGCGACAAGATCCGCGTGATCCGAGACGGTATCGTGATCCACACCGGCAGCATCAACGCGCTGAAGCGCTTCAAGGACGACGTGAAGGAAGTAGGTCTGAACTTCGACTGCGGTATATCAATCGTAAACTTCAACGACCTGAAGGAAGGCGACCTGCTAGAAGCCTTCGCAGAGGTTGAAATCAAACAGAAACTATGACAGTACTTATCATAATCGTAGCCCTGATTGGCGCCTTGGTTGGATACATCCAAGGCGCCATCAAGCAAATAGCCAATTTGGGCGGCATCATCGTAGGCCTTCTGTTGGCCGTGATGGCATACGACAAGTTCGGCAAGGTATTGGCCGACTTCACCGGCACGGAGGAGACGACCGCCGACATCATCGCCTTCATCGCCATCGTCATCCTATTCCCCATCGTGTTAGGACTGATCGCCTCTCTGCTGACCAAAGCATTCAAGGCCATCCACCTGAGTTTTGTCAACCGTCTGGCCGGTGCCGTAGTAGGGGCAGCAGGTTATCTGCTGATCCTGAGCGTAGCGTTCAATGTCTACGACTTCATCAAGAGCAAGGGCGGCACGAGCACCGATTCGCTCATCCAGCGTGACGAATTATATTATAAGGTGAAGCACGCCTCCCAACGTTTCATCCCCGATATCATCATCGTGACGGACTCCACCGAGGAGGCATCCGGAACAGCCCCCAAGCATTCCATTCAGGATAAAATCGACGAAATAGGATTGTAAGAGAGTTGTCAGCTATCAGACATAACTGAAAACTAAAAACTGAAAACTAGTTTTTAATGCCAAACGAATTTGTAAAAAAAGTAGCAGAAGAGAAATACAAATTCGGTTTCACCACCGACATACAGACAGACATCATCGACAAAGGCCTCAACGAGGATGTGGTAAGGCTCATCTCGCAGAAGAAAAGTGAGCCCGACTGGCTTTTGGAATTTCGTCTGAAAGCATTCCGCTACTGGAAGAATCAGAACTCCCCCAACTGGGGGCACCTACGTCTGCCGGAGATTGACTATCAGGCCATCTCATACTATGCAGACCCCACCCGTAAACAGCATCAGAGCGAGAGCAAGGAAATCGACCCTGAACTGATGAAGACGTTCGACAAGCTTGGAATCCCACTTGAAGAGCGTATGGCTCTGAGCGGGATGGCCGTCGACGCCGTGATGGACTCCGTGTCAGTGAAGACCACGTTCAAGGAGAAGCTGGCCGAGAAAAACATCATCTTCTGCTCGATCAGCGAGGCAGTTCAGAACTATCCAGAGCTGGTGAGGGCGCATTTGGGCAGTGTGGTTCCCTACCGCGACAACTACTTCGCCGCCCTCAACTCAGCCGTGTTCTCCGACGGTTCGTTCGTCTATATCCCCGAGAACACCCGCTGTCCGATGGAGCTGTCCACCTACTTCCGCATCAACGCGCGCAACACCGGTCAGTTTGAGCGTACGCTGATAGTCTGCGAGTCAGGCAGTTATGTATCCTATTTGGAAGGTTGCACCGCCCCGATGCGCGATGAGAACCAGCTTCATGCCGCCATTGTAGAGATTGTGGTGATGGACAACGCAGAGGTGAAATACTCGACGGTTCAGAACTGGTATCCCGGAGACGCAGAAGGCAAAGGCGGCGTACTCAACCTCGTGACAAAGCGCGGACTTCTGAAAGGACATCACAGCAAGTTGTCGTGGACCCAGGTTGAGACCGGATCCGCCATCACATGGAAATACCCGAGCTGCGTGCTGCAAGGCGACGACTCGCAAGCCGAGTTCTACAGCGTAGCCGTGACAAACAACTACCAGCAGGCCGACACCGGTACGAAGATGATCCATCTGGGCAAACGCACCAAGTCGACCATCATCTCGAAAGGCATCTCCGCCGGGAGGAGCGAGAACTCCTACCGTGGCCTGGTGAAAGTGGGCAAGCAAGCCGACGGCGCGAGGAACTACTCCTCCTGCGACTCCCTTCTGCTGGGCAGCGAATGCGGCGCCCACACCTTCCCCTATATGGACGTTCAGAACAACAACGCGACGGTGGAGCATGAAGCCACGACCTCGAAGATATCAGAGGACCAGCTCCTCTACTGCAACCAGCGGGGCATCAGCACAGAGGAGGCAGTCGGTCTTATCGTTAACGGCTATGCCAAGGACGTGCTGAACAAACTCCCCATGGAATTCGCCGTGGAAGCTCAGAAGCTGCTCTCTGTCTCCCTAGAGGGCACCGTAGGATAAAGCGAAGAAAACTGGCAGAACACCTAGAACATCCAGCATATCTGGAACATCTAGAAAAAAGCCATCAAAAAAAAGAAAAAAATCATGTTAGAAATAAAAAATCTGCATGCCAACGTAAACGGCAAGGAAATACTGAAAGGCGTGGACCTCACGATCAGAGACGGCGAGATTCATGCCCTGATGGGCACCAACGGTGCCGGTAAGTCCACCCTCAGCAAGGTGATTGTTGGCGACCCTTCATACGAGGTGACCGAAGGCAGCATCATGTTTGACGGACAGGACCTGCTTTCGATGAAGCCAGAAGAACGAGCCAATGCCGGGATATTCATGTCGTTCCAGCAGCCGATAGAAATACCGGGCGTTTCGATGGCCAACTTCCTGAAAGCCGCAGTGAACTCCAAGCGGAAGTATCAGGGACTGGATCCGATGAAAGCCTCCGAATTCCTGAGCCTGATGCGAGAGAAGCGCAAACTCGTGTCGATGGACAGCAAGTTGGTGAACCGTTCCGTGAACGAAGGGTTCAGCGGCGGTGAGCGCAAGCGCAACGAGATCTTCCAGATGGCAATGCTGGAGCCCAGCTTCTGCATATTGGACGAGACCGACTCCGGATTGGACGTAGACGCATTGCGCATCGTGGCAGAAGGATTCAACAAGCTACGCAAGGCCGACACCTCCGCCATCATCATCACACACTATCAGAGGCTGCTGGACTATATCGCTCCCGACGTAGTCCATGTGCTGCTCGACGGCAGGATTGTGAAGACCGGAGGACCAGACCTGGCCAAGCAGATAGAAGACAACGGATTCGACTGGATCAAGGAGGAGCTATGAGCGAGCAGCAGTATATAGAATTCTACCGTGAGTGCCGCGACATGATTATGTCGAAAAGCACAGCCTTGATGAACAACGAAAGGGAGAAGTCCTTTGACTTGTTCAAGGAGTGTGGTTTTCCGTCACAGAAATTGGAGCGCTATAAGTACACAGACGTTGACACGGCCTTCGCCCCCAACTACGGCATTCTCTTCACACCACTCGGAATCGCTCCATCCAGCTATCTATTCAGCCTGAAGGATGCCCCTAAGGACATGACGCCCTATTACAACAAGCTGGCCGACGCGTCAGACGGCATCACCCTGCTGAACACGATGCTCGCCCACGAATGTCTGCTCATCTATGTTCCCAAAAACACAAAAGTGGAGAAACCCATCAACGTGGACAACTGGATACGCGGCTCCGTCCCTTCGATGATGAACCGTCGGATGCTTATAGTACTGGAAAGCGGGGCCGACGCCACGGTGATCGTAGGCGACCATGCCACTGACCGTCAGGACTTCCTGACCACACAGGTGGTAGAGGTTTACTGCCACGACAACTCGCGCCTCGACCTCTACGAGATAGAGGAGACTACCCCTCAGATGAACCGATTCTCCAACGTCTACATCCATACAGAGAATGACTGCAACGTTCGTCACAGCTGCATCACGCTCCATAACGGTACGACACGCAACCTGTGCGACGTGAGCATGGCGGGACAGTACAGCGAGGTTACGCTCAACGGATGCGCGATCGGAAGTGGAACACAGCATATCGACAACAACACGCTCATCCGTCACATTGCCCCCAACTGCACATCCAACGAGCTTTACAAATACGTGGTGGACGATCAGGCAGTAGGTGCGTTCGCAGGAAAGATCCTTGTGGAGAAAGACGCCCAGAAGACATCCTCTCAAGAGACCAACAACAACCTGTGTGCCAGTGCCGAGTCAAGGATGTATTCCCAGCCAATGCTCGAAATCTATGCCGACGACGTGAAATGCTCTCACGGATCAACAGTCGGAGTGATGGACGAGACTGCACTCTTCTATATGCGTCAGCGTGGCATTCCTGAGGAACAAGCACGTATGCTGCTGAAAAACGCGTTCATGGGCCAGGTGATTGACCAAATATCCTACGAGCCTCTTCGCAGCAAACTGTACGTGAAAGTGGAGAAACGCTTCCTTGGCGAACTGGAAAAATGCAAGACGTGCAATCTTTGTAAATAAAGAAGGAAAGAAGACAAGGAGACAAGAAGACAAGACAAATGTCCACTTTTACTCCCATTTCTACTCCCACTTTTACTCCTATTTCTACTCCCACTTCTAAATTCAATCCTCTTTCAAAATGAACAGAGACGACTTTCCGATACTGTCGAGAACCATATACAACCGTCCGCTGGTGTACCTCGACAATGCCGCCACGACGCAGAAACCGCGTTGCGTGGTGGAAGCGATGGTGGAAGAATACTACAACGTGAACGCGAACGTCCACAGAGGAGTACATTTTCTGTCGCAACAAGCCACCGACCTTCATGAGGGCGCGCGGGAGACCGTGAGGAAATTCCTCAATGCCGGAAAGACATCGGAAATCCTGTTCACCCGCGGCACTACCGAGAGCATCAACCTGCTGGCCTACAGCTTCGGAGAAGCATACCTCAAGGAAGGCGACGAAATCCTGTTAAGCGAGATGGAACACCACAGCAACATCGTTCCATGGCAGATGCTGGCGGAACGTAAAGGAGTGAGAATAAAGGTCATCCCGATCAGCGACGACGGGCAGCTAGATCTCGATGCATACGACCGCTTGCTCCAGGAGTCAGACCGTCTGAAGCTGGTGTGTGTCACACATGTCTCAAACGTGCTGGGCACTGTCAATCCCGTCAAGGAGTTAGTACGCAAGTCCCACGAGCATGGAATACCGGTTCTGGTAGACGGTGCGCAGTCCACGCCACATTTCAAGGTAGACCTGCAGGATCTGGACTGCGACTTCTTCGCCTTCAGCGGGCACAAGATTTACGGTCCGACCGGCGTGGGCGTGCTCTACGGCAAGGAGCGTTGGCTGGAGCAGATGCCCCCTTACCAAGGCGGCGGAGAGATGATCAACAAAGTGTCGTTCGAACGCACGACATACAACGAGCTACCCTACAAGTTTGAAGCCGGCACTCCCGACTATGTAGGCACCCATGCGCTCGCCACAGCACTGGACTATGTCAGCAGCCTCGGTTTCGACCGCATCCAGGCACACGAACAGGCACTGACGGAGTATGCGCTTGAGCGCCTTCGCGAAATCGACAACATGGAGATTTACGGCCATCCCGCAGGCAAAAACGGCGATGCCGTCATCTCGTTCAATATCAAAGGCATTCACCATCTCGACATCGGGACACTGCTCGACCGCCTCGGCATCGCCGTTCGAACCGGACATCACTGCGCCGAACCGCTTATGCACCGTCTGGGCATAGAAGGGACAGTCCGTGCCTCCTTCGCGCTTTACAACACCAAGGAGGAAGTGGACGCACTGGCTGCCGGACTGAAACGAGTAGTCAGCATGTTCTGACCCCATCTGCAAAACTGAAATATCTTTAAACTTTCAACATTAAACTTTCAACATTAAACTTTCAACTAAATAAAATGAAACCATCCATACCCAAAGGCACGCGCGACTTCTCCGCCGACGAGATGAACAAGCGCAACTATATATTCAACACCATCAAAGAAGTTTATGCCCTGTATGGGTTCCAGCAGATAGAGACCCCCGCAATGGAGAACCTGTCGACCCTGATGGGCAAATACGGCGAGGAAGGGGACAAGCTTCTGTTCAAGATCCAGAACTCCGGCGACTACTTCCGTGGCATCAGCGACGAGCAGCTGCTCTCTCGCGACGCCGCGAAGCTTGCGAGCAAATTCTGCGAGAAAGGTCTGCGTTACGACCTGACCGTTCCGTTCGCACGCTATGTGGTTCAGCACCGTGATGAGCTGACGTTACCGTTCAAGCGCTATCAGATTCAGCCGGTATGGCGTGCCGACCGTCCTCAGAAAGGCCGTTACCGGGAGTTCTACCAGTGTGACGCCGACGTGGTGGGCAGCACCTCACTGCTCAACGAGGTGGAACTCATGCAAATTGTCGATACCGTTTTCTCGAAATTCGGTGTCCGCGTCTGCATCAAAATCAACAACCGCAAGATTCTGAGCGGAATAGCCGAGATGATCGGGCAGTCCGACAAGATCGTTGACATCACCGTGGCAATCGACAAGCTCGACAAGATCGGGCTTGACAACGTGAACGCCGAACTGGCCGAGAGCGGCATACCATCCGATGGCATCGAAAAGCTTCAGCCTATCATCAAGCTGAGCGGTACGAATGCCGAGAAACTGTCGAGGATGAAGGAAGTGCTGAAAGAAAGCGAGACGGGCCTGAAAGGCGTAGAGGAATGTGAGTTCATACTCTCCAAGCTCGATGGGCTGAAGAACGAGGTGGAACTCGACCTCACACTGGCCCGTGGACTCAACTACTACACCGGAGCTATCTTCGAGGTGAAGGCATTGGACGTAGAGATCGGCAGCATCACCGGCGGTGGCCGTTATGACAACCTAACGGGCATCTTCGGTCTTCCCGGTCTGTCGGGCGTAGGGATCTCTTTCGGTGCCGACCGCATCTTCGACGTGTTGAACCAGCTAGACCTCTATCCTAAGGACGCTATCACGAGCACGAAGATTCTGTTCGTGAACTTCGGTGAGAAAGAGGCAGACTTCTGCCTGAAGGTTCTTCAGCAGGTGCGTATGGCAGGTATCAGCGCCGAGCTTTATCCCGACAGCGTGAAGATGAAAAAGCAGATGAGCTATGCCAACGCAAAGCATATCCCCTACGTGGCACTCGTAGGCGAGTCAGAGATGGCAGAAAACAAGGTGACGCTGAAAGACATGGAAAGCGGAGAGCAGAGACAGCTGAGCGTACACGAGCTGATAGCGTCGCTTTTCTGAGCATACGGAACATCCGGGGCCAAATGCCCAACTCTCATATCGTAATTTAGTAACAATTAAAAAATAAGTTGCCTCGTTTTGATGAAGACAAGAAGAAAGGAAGACGAGAAGACAAGACGATAGTCAACTGACGGACATACATAAACGGGTACTCTGAACCATGGACGGACATACATAAAGTAATCAATGGTCTTTACACCCCCTTCGGTTCCCCCTGTTATCGGGGGACAGAAACCCTACAGTCAACTGGATGGTGAGGCAAGTTATTTTTTTCACATCACTTAAAAACTCAAAGAGTTACTCTTTGAGTTTTTTTTACGTTTTGAAGGTTAATTACTTACATTTTCGTACAAATCTGAAAAAAAATTTAAAAAAATTTAAGTTTTTGTTTGGATATTAAATTTAAATTCATAATTTTGCAATTGGTAACGGAAATTTTTCATTGTTGCCAACTTTGGAACATTAAAACTAACTAAAAATTTTTATAAACCTTTTAAATTAAATTGTTATGGCAAATGAATTTCAGCAGGCCCCTCAGCAGGGCTATCAGCCTCAGCCAGGTTTCCAGCCGGGAATGCCTATGGGGCAAGGGACACCATCGCTTTCTTTCCAAGAGGCAGTACAGAGAGGCATCGCAGGCATTATGAACTTCAAGGGACGAGCCAGACGTTCTGAATACTGGTGGTTTATACTTGCTGTCGGTATCGCAACCTTTGTTGTCAGACTGATATTTGGTCTTTTCGGAGGAATGTTTGGTGCCATCCTCACCGATCTCGTCACCCTTTGCGGATCATTCGCAATGACTGGTGTGCTTATACGCAGACTGCAAGACACCAACAAACCAGGTATTCTCGGATGGATACAATTCGGACTGCATGCCATTATTGTAATTATTGGCTTCTTTATTGCAATTAAGTCAAATAGCGATCCTTTCGCAGCACTTTCCATGCTTGGATACACAACATTACCAGCAATTTTGCTCCTTATTATCGGAATAGTTAACCTCGTGTTCTGCTGCATGGACAGCCAGCCAGGAACCAACCAGTACGGACCATCTGAGAAATATCCGATGTAAAAAAAGTAGGATCAGGATGTAAGAGACTAAGGTAAAAACCATACATCTCTGACATCAAAAACAATCAACGGGCGAAAAGCAATTTCAATCAAGCTTTTCGCCCGATTTCTGTTTTACTCCGCCAGTGAAGTGGCCAGGAAATCAAAAGAAACGTCAATCTGTCACTATAATTCAGGAGAACATTTGCACAATCAAAAAATAATATGTATATTTGCATTTCATAAAATATGAAACGTAAAATATGAAATATCATTTCACTTTTTACGGAATAAGAACACATAAAAAGATTGAATCATGAGAATGCGAAACCCATTTGCCGAATATGGCTATTACGGAGAAGAATACTTCTGCGACAGAGAAAAAGAGACTTCAGAACTCACTGACGCACTGTTGAACGGAAGCAATGTGACACTGATGGCACCAAGGCGCATCGGAAAGACGGGGCTTATTCATCATGTGTTTGAGAAAATGAAAAAGAATGACAAGAATATCCAATGTTTCTATGCCGATATATTCCCTGCAAAAACTTTCAACCAGATGGTTGAACTCATTACGAATGCCGTAATGGGGAAGTTAGACACAAAATCACAATCGCTGAAACGCAAACTCAACCAGTTCATATCATCCATGCGTCCCACAATGTCAGCCGATCCGCAGAGCGGCTTGCCAACATTCAGTTTTACCATTGAGCCCAGCCAAAGCCGTCAGACACTGCAACAGGTGTTTGAATATATTAAAGCATCTGAGCAGACATGTTTTCTTGCGCTGGATGAATTCCAGCAAGTCAGCACGTTCAAGGAGATTGGAGCTGATGCCTACATTCGATCCATCATGCAGTTTGTGCCGAACTTACACATCATTTTCTCAGGAAGCCAGCAACATCTGCTGTCAGAAATGTTCATGTCGCCAAAACGGCCCTTCTTCAACAGCTCACAAATCATGACCATCAAGGAAATCCCTATAGTCAGCTACTATGAGTTCGCCAACCGGTTTTTCATGAAGCAGGAAAGGGAACTGCCCCTGGACATGTTCACGTATTTATACGATACTGTTGACGGTCAAACATGGTATATACAGAAAATTCTGAACCGGCTTTTCAGGACACCGGATGAAAAACTCGACATACAAGCGGTGAACAGAGTGATTTATGACATCGTAGCTGAGCAGGAAATCTATTTCCTTAACATCTACAACCTCATGACTGCCAACCAGGTGAAAATCGTGACTGCCATCGCGAAGGAGGGGGGAGTCGACAAGCCCACCGAACAGACATTCATCCATAAATACCGCCTGCCAGCAGCCAGTAGCATAAGCACAGCAATTAAAGCTCTGATAAACAACGAAATCATCTATCAGAAAATGAATGGTGAATACATCGTCTACGACCGATTCTTCAGTATTTGGCTCAAGCAAATAGGTATCTCATAGTACTGCACTCAAAACAAAATACAGACACCTCAATGGCAATGTAAAGGCCATAACCATCAGCTCGCCTTTTTACGCCATATTCTACTCCTGCTTCATCCGCTTCAGTCCAGTGTCGAGGAACTCCAGGTAGTGGTCGATATTCTCGTCGAAAGTGTATGCCTTGTTGAGCAGATGTCCGTCGGGGGAGAGCAGTACGTAGAATGGCTGTGCATTGGCTCCGAACTTATGGCTTTGGAGGAAGCTCCACTTGTCGCCCACGGTACGTAGCTTTCGTTCATTGCCGTTCTCGTTGACGATGACCGGCTCAGGCAATGATGTCTTCTCGTCGACATAAAGCTGAATGAGCACGTAGTCGAAAGTCATCTTATCGGCCACACGGGGGTCGGTCCACACGGCCGCCTCCATCTTCCGGCAGTTCACACAACCGTAGCCCGTGAAGTCTATCAGCACGGGCTTGTGGTTCTTGGCTGCGTATGCCATGCCTTCCTCATAGTCCATGAACATGGGCTTGACCTCGCCCTCTTTTGCGAGGTTAAAGTCCTGCGTCTTCATCGGCGGTGCGAAAGCGCTGACCGCTTTGAGCGGCGCCCCCCACAGCCCTGGAATCATATAGACGGCGAAAGCGAGGGATATGAGCGCGAGGAAAAAGCGGAATACCCCGATATGCGTGTCGTCGTCGTCATGCTTGAACTTGATTTTTCCCAGAAGGTACAGTCCGAGCAAAGCGAAGATGACGATCCAGAGCGCAAGGAACGTCTCCCGGTCGAGAATACGCCAATTGTATGCCAGATCGGCCACAGAGAGGAATTTGAGTGCGAAAGCCAATTCGATGAAACCAAGCACCACCTTCACGGTGTTCATCCACCCTCCCGACTTAGGCATGGACTTGAGCCAGCTAGGGAAGAGTGCGAATAGAGTGAAGGGCAGTGCTAGCGCGATGGCGAATCCGAGCATTCCCACCGTAGGCGCGATGATGCTGCCTCCGTCCGCTGCCACCTCTACGAGGAGGAACCCGATGATGGGTCCGGTGCATGAGAAGCTGACGAGTGTGAGCGTGAACGCCATGAGGAAGATACCGATGAGTCCCCCCGTTTTCTCGGCCTTGGAGTCGACCGCGCTGCTCCACGAGGAGGGAAGCGTGAGTTCGAATGCCCCGAAGAAAGAAGCAGCGAAGACAAGCAGTAGGATACAGAAGAAGATATTGAAGTATGCGTTGGTGGACAGAGAGTTGAGCGCAGATGCCCCGAAGATTCCTGTTACGATCAGTCCCAGTAGCACGTAAATGACGACGATGCTGACACCGTAGATCCATGCGTCTCGAATGCCCTTCTTCTTGTCGCCGGAGCGTTTGAGGAAGAAGCTGACCGTCATGGGGATGATAGGCCATACACAAGGCGTGACGAGCGCCACCAGTCCTCCCAGGAGTCCGAGGAGGAATATTTTCCAGAGAGGGCTGTCGCTGGCCGACGCATTTCCGCCTTGGTCAAACGCCTTCAGTTCTTCGACGACAGGAGTCCAGAGCCCCTCGGATCCTGCAACGGCCATATCTGCCACAGCCAAGGAGTCAGCCCCCTGCACCGCAGTCAAGCTGCTGTCCAGAAGAACCGTGTCCGTCTCGTCGGTCTCAAGTCCGCCTTCATCCGTCAGCTCAGCAACCGCCTCTACTTTTTTTTTGCTATCGTCGTCCGAAGCGGCATCAGCGGCTCCCGGCAAAAGAGCCTGTTGCTCGGCTGTGGCAGCACCGGCAACCACGCCAGCCCTGCCTGGCGACTTGGTGTCAGCCTGTGGCTGGACGACCGACTTGGCGGGTGTGTCAGCCTTCGTGCCCTTCACCGCGTCCTGAGCCTTTGCTGCAGATGCGGCCGACACCTCCCCATCGAACTTCACCTCCACATTCTTTGGCGGCGTGCACGTCTGGTCGTTGCAGGCACCATACTGCAGGTATCCCTCCACCGCATATTTACCACCGGTGAGCTTCAGCTTCTGTACGAACTTTGCGCTGTTCTCGAAGTATGATACGTCCATTCCGAACATGTCGTCGTGCTGTCGAATCACATTGCCCACGGCCTTCAACGGGCCGTCGAGCGTGGCGCCCTCAAGCTTGTCCACGTTGAACGTGGCGGCTGTGGGACCGTCCTCAGGCACGTCGGTGGAATAGACATGCCATCCCGGCTCTATGTTGCCAGAGAAGACAATCTCCGCCGCCGTATCGGAGATTTTATTGAAACTGGAAGTGAACTTCACAGGATTGACCATCTGTGCCGACACAGCGGCCGACATCAGGAGCATAGCCCACAAAAGAATAATTCTCGCTGAAATTTTCGACTTTGTCATAAGTTTTTATAAAGAAGTGTCTGAATGTGGAAAAATACCATGTCTTCGTCCACCAATCAGGCGTATGTGAATTTTTAAGTTATCTTACTGGTCGGCCATGATGAACCGATAATCATAGATGAGCTGACCGAGAAACTGCTGGGTTGTCAACCCCGACACACTCATCTTCAAATATTTGCAAATCTGCTGGCAGAGTTTCAGACGCAAGTCATCTCCAAGGTTTCCGCCCACATAGTAAGCCTCTTGAATCACCTCCACCTGACGTAGCGACAAGTCAGCGGCCTGCGGGTAAGCCGGCTTATAGCCCTGAGGAAACATAGCCTTGGTGGCGGCAAGCGGATTGGCAACATACATGAAACGTTCCTTGATGACATAGGTGTCTGCAGCGATGTCTCCCAGACGCTGGTTGTCCTTCGAGAAAAGCATGGCCACAAGTCCGAATCCTGTATATCCCTCAAGCAGATAGAAAAGCGAGCGGGTGAATGTTGCGGCAAACGAAGGCTTCGAACCGTCGGCACTGACAACTCTCAGGCCCATCATCATCTTCCCGAGGGTCCGACCTCCACAGAAGTACTCCATGAGCGAATCGTAGAGAAATATCGGGATAAAAACCACAAGAAAAAATAGAATGATCATTAGTGTACTGTCCTCCCAGAAAAGGCCATAGAGAGAGAGTCCGAACATCGACACAATGATCATCATGAAAGAGAAAATCAATCCTTTCATCACGATGTCGATGAATGAAGCGACCGCCCTTTGACCCACGTCTGCCAGCTGCTGGTCAATACGCACGAACTGCCCAGTTATGAATGTGTGCTGAGTCATAAAAGCCTATTTTTTTGCAAAAATACAAAAGATTTCTCAAATGCCAAAACATAAGACATAAAAATAGTAATCAGCTACAGGAAGAGCCGGAAGGCAGAAAAGAAATTCATACATCCTGCAAGGCATTTCATACACCAAATCCCGCTAAAAAAAAAATTTTTTCTTGAATTTATATTTGCAGTTTTTCAAAAAAACATTACCTTTGCAGAATGAGAAAAACCACGAACCGTAAGACATGAAAGAGAAAGACTTCGTCAACCGAAACTCAGACAAATGGACGCACGCTCTGCTTATGGTGTCAAAAAAGATTCCTGCCAGCGGAGAGGACATGGCCGAGGCATATCTCGACATCACCTCCGACCTGGCTTATGCCCAGACACACTACCCTGGCACGTCGACCACAAACAAGCTGAACGAGCTGGCATTCACTCTCCACAACCACATCTACCAGAAAGAGCCGACCAGATGGAGCCGTCTGATCACCATCTGGACACGCGAACTGCCTACGGTGATGTACGAATGCCGCAAGTCCTTGCTGTTCTCGTTCGTCGTGTTCATGCTGTTCGCGCTCATCGGAGTTTTCTCACAACTGCAAGACCCTGAATATGCAAGATTGGTCATGGGAGACGCCTATGTGGACATGACGCTTACGAATATCAGTGAAGGAAGACCAACACATGTGTATGCCTCGTCACCAGAGATCGACGACTTTCTCTTTATTACGTTCAACAACCTGATAGTGGACTTACGCACCTTCATCTCTGGCATTTTCACCAGCATCGCAACCATCTACATCCTATTCATCAACGCCATCATGCTGGGAAGCTTCCAGACATTCTTCTTCCAGCACGGAGCGGGATGGGAGTCTGTGCTGGCCATCTGGCAGCACGGGGCGCTCGAGATTCCGGCATGCATCATATCCGGCGCAGCCGGAATCACGCTCGGACACGGATGGCTTTTCCCAAAGACTTACTCGCGTTTCGAGGCTTTCAAGCGGTCGGCCAAGCAAGGGCTGAAAATGATGCTGGCCATCGTACCCATCACCATCGTGGCTGGATTCATCGAGAGTTTCATCACACGGCACACGGAGATTCCTAACCCCATACGAATCACGGCTATCGTGGCGGAGTTCGCTTTCATCATCATTTATTTCGTGGTCTATCCAAGAAAATTCAGAAAGGAGGCATCACATGTTTAGCGAACCGCTATACAAAAGACGGAGTACGGGGGAGAAACTGAACATCACCTTCGACTTCCTGAGGGAGAACTTCAGAGCCGTCTGTCGCAACGTGCTCGTTGTGGCGGCTCCTTTCTGCATCATTTTTGCCATAGTATTCCTGCAGGCATACATGAGCAGCGATGTGTGGAACACGTCCATGGAATGGCTCAACGTCCTGCATATAGAAAGCAGTACGCTCACCACACTGCGCATCCTGTTTCCAATCCTGACAGCGGCAGCGGTGATGCCGATGGCTTTCACCCTCATCGACACCCACTACTCACGCAAGGGAGGTATCCAGGGACTGAGATTCAAGGACCTGAGAATGACATATTTTCTCAATCTTTCCAAGTGGTTTCTTTCCTTCCTGCCGTTCATCCTCTACGCGCTGCTGGTTGTGCCTGTACTCATCAAAGGCAATGAGTGGTTTTGGATGATAGTACTCACAATCATCATTTTCTTCTTCTTAGAGATGGCTCCACCCGCATTCATCATCGGCAGGAAAAAATATGGAGAGAGCATGGAAACCACCATCCGGTATGCATTCTCACATTTCTGGAACTCTCTTATCATCACCTTGTTGCTCCTGTTGGTCGGTTTGCTCGTCTTCCTCTGGGAGATTGGGGTTATCAACGTAATCGTGGAGTACAAGGGAATGTTCCTCGGAACCGTCCCTTCCAACAACATTGTGGCATACGCCATATACTGGATTCTGCTGCTGGCACTGCTGCTGGTCTTGTCGGTGAGTGTCACGCTGGCCATCACGGCCTTGTCCATCGGCATTGTCTTCCAGTACGGCTCGCTGGAGGAGCGCAACCACAGATACGAGTTGAAAGAGAAAATCGAGAATTTTGAAAAACTGAGAGACGAATGAGCTTAGTCAGCGACACCATAAGATGCAGCAAGAGCGCCATACAGAAATTCCGCTCTTCAGGAGACTTCGACTACTACAGCGACAAGGCAACCACGCCTACAAGCAGCGGTGGTACGGGGGGATACGGGTCTTCGCTCCCGCCTGACACCGACATGCCCGACATCGATATACCCGACATCGACATGCCCAGCGCATCCATCAGTCCCACCTTCGGATGGATACTGGCAATAGTGGTGCTGCTCGCCATTCTCTCGCTGGCGGTCTATATTCTACATAAGCAAGGTTTTTTCGACAAGAAAAGGAAGGAAAAAGAGGACGACGACGAGGAAGCATCGGAGGAACAAGAAGAAACCGCCGACGAGCTGCAAATCACAGGCATCGACTTCGAAGACGAAATCAGCAGAGCCAAAGCCAATGGCAACTGGCATGAATGCATACGGCATGTCTATCTGAAAGCACTGCGGAATCTTGACGAGAAGGGAATCGTCACGTGGGAGCACGAGAAGACTCCCACCGACTACAGCTACGAGGCGAAACTGGCCTCCTTCACCAGGCTCACCACCCTCTTTCTCCGCGTGCGCTACGGCATGTACGACACGGGAGAGACGGATTTTCTTCAGGCAGAGCAAATGCTGGAAGAGGTAAATGCCAACGTGGCTGAGGCGATAGACGCCACCACCACCACATCAACGGAAGAGAAAGGAGGTGCGTCATGAAAATGAGCCATTATATGTATATCGTGCTCGGCGTCACTGCAATCGTGATCCTGACCGTTCTGACCTGTACATCCGGCAGCACCTTCACCTGGAGTCCTACGTATGAGGCTGACGACAAGGAGCCATACGGATGCTTCGTATTCGACTCCATCATGCGGCAGTCTGTCGGGCAAGGATACGACGTGAGCGACAGACCGGCAGACTCACTCATTGCAGACCCTCAATATAAGCAGCACACCATCCTCATCGCCAGAAACAACGTCGACATAGAGACAGGAAAAGCGATGGAATTTGTGAAAAAGGGAGGAAGCATCATCGTATGTGCCAACAGCATATCCCACTCCATGGGAGAAGGTTGGAACACAGGGATGCAACGGCAATACAGCTACGGACTGCAGCCTGAAAAAGATCTCTACATCCACGTGAGATACCCCAAGGACGAGACATATCCTGCCAGGAACTACATCGTATCAGCTCCAATCGGAAACTTCTGTCTAGGAGAATACGATCCCTCGTATTACGGATACACCATATCAGAGAATAAATATTATCTGAAATGGACTGACAAGCTGCTCATGGGAGGACGTAAGGAATGGCCGATGGTAAAAGTGGCAAACTACGGCAAAGGCAGAATCGTGGTATGCTGTATGCCACTGCTGTTCACAAACTACGGAATACTGGAGAACGACAACTACAATCTCATCATGCGAATCGTGTCGCTTGCGGGCAGAAAGCCTATGGTCAGGACACGAAATGCCAACCAACTCCAGCCATCCAAGGGAAATAATGGAGAAGGAGAAGGACAAAACAGCTCTGACAGCCATCAGGCGCTGATGAAGCATATTCTTTCGAGCACACCATTGCGCACCGCTTTCAACCTCTTGATTCTGGCATTCCTGCTTTACTGCATCTTCTCAGCCAAACGTAAGCAGAGGGTGGTTCCCGTGATGAAGAAAAAGATGAACGGACAGCTCAACTTCATCAAGCAGATTGGAAGCATGCACAAGCGGAAAAAAGCCACAGACCACATCATCAGGACAAAATACCGCGTGCTGACTGAGAACATGAAGCAAAAAGCTGGTGTCGACATTGCCGACCCCGACCACCGGACGGAGGCCATACAGCGGATCTCAGCACTTTCGGGCATCTCAGAAGCCGACATCGAGCAGACGCTCAACACCATGGACAGATATTTCCTGGAACGTGGCAAGGAAATGGAGAGAGTCAGGTCCGAAGTCATGCAAGAGAAAGGCGATGCATCATGGCCGGACGAAATGATAGAATTGAAAGTGCTGCAAAAACTGTCCCACTGTTCGGAAAAGAAAATGACAAGACTCATCGACAGTATGGACCAGATCGACAAGGGAATTCTGTAAAGAGTCAGTGCTATGGCAGCCTACGGAATACCCACCGGACACCATTGTCATAGTCACCTTGCATCCAGCAAACATGGGAAATCCACTGAAAACTGAAAACTGAAAACTAAAAACTAAAAATAATGGAAAGACTTGACCTGAGCGGGTTTGCAGAGAAGACCCGCGAGATAAGAGACTGCATAGCACAAGTAGTGGTAGGCCAGCAATACACGGTCGACCTCATCCTGTCAGCAATCCTGGCTGACGGGCATATCCTGCTTGAGGGTGTCCCGGGCGTGGCGAAGACGCTGATGGCCCGAACCATCAGCAAGCTCATCGACACCCAGTTCGGACGCATTCAGTTCACGCCTGACCTGATGCCAAGCGACGTGCTGGGCACCACCGTGTTCAACATGAAGAGCGGTGACTTCGACTTCCACAGAGGACCGGTGTTCGCTGACATCGTGCTCGTGGACGAAATCAACCGTGCGCCGGCAAAGACCCAGGCGGCTCTGTTCGAGGTGATGCAGGAGAGGCAGGTGACCGTTGACGCCACCACATATCCGATGAACCCCGTCTTCACCATCATTGCCACGCAGAACCCCGTGGAGCAGGAAGGCACATACAAGCTGCCGGAGGCACAGCTCGACCGATTCGTCATGAAAATCAACGTGGGATACCCCACACCTCAGGAGGAGCTGGAAGTGCTCAACCGACATCACGGCAACAGCGGATTCACGAAACTCGACCAGCTGAAGCCCGTCATCAAAGTGGAGGAGTTGCTGGAACTTCGGAAGCTCACGTCAAGCGTCGTAGTGGAGCCGTCGCTGATGAACTACATCGTGCAGATTGTTCAAGCCACACGCAACAACCGATACCTCTTCCTCGGCGCTTCCCCAAGAGCCTCCGTAGCGCTGATGCAGACGGCAAAGGGCATGGCTCTTCTGCAGGGACGAGACTTCATCACGCCAGACGACATACAGCGACTGGCCTACCCCGTCCTGCGACACCGACTGATGCTCAACACGGAGGCCGACCTCGAAGGCATGACTGTGGAGAAAGTCATCAAAGGTATCATCAGCCAGATTGAAGTTCCGAAATAGTCCGGAACAGGGTGTGTAAGGAAGGAAACACACGTAGCGTTTCCGAAGAATCAGGAATAAAGTTCATTTTTCGTGCAAACGAACACAAAGCCAAGCTTGCTTGAGCTATGTTGAGTGCAGCCGAAAATCATGTCAATAATTTTCAAACTTCAAAGACCAAAAATGTTTCTCACCAGGCGTTTTTTTCTCCTTTTGGGCATATCCATCATTGTCGTCGCATGCGGAGCGCTTCACACAGGCATCTTCATAGCAGGATGCGTCATGACGGTGGCGGTATTCGCAGCAGCAGCCGTCGAGCGACAGCGACTCTATGCCAAAGGCAGAGGCGTCGAAGCTGAACGTATCGTTGCCGACCACCTGTCGAACGGCGACGACAACGAGGTGGAAGTCAAGCTGCGCTCATCATATCCCTTCATGGTTGACGCCGAGGTGATTGACGAGATGCCGGTCATATTTCAGGTGCGAGATTTCAGCCGTCGTCTGCATCTTGAACCTGGAAATCCATCGTCCATCAGATATATGCTCCGTCCCAAAGAGCGAGGGAGTTTCGGGTTCGGACACGTTCGCGTGTTTGCCTCGACGTCTTGGGGACTCGTCCAGAGGCGGTTCACACTCGCTGAGAGCAAGGAGGTGAAAGTCTATCCATCCTATCTGCAGCTCAACAAATATGAGCTCACAACGCTCCGAAACAACACCGAGGCGGGAAACAAACGCATCCGCCGTATCGGCAACGCGACGGAGTTCGCCCAGATTAAGGACTACGTTCCCGACGACGACTACCGGAAAATCAATTGGAAAGCCTCTGCACGCCGACATCAGCTGATGGTCAATGTCTATGAGGACGAGCGTGCACAGCATGTCTACAATGTCATCGACACAGGGAGGGTCATGCAGCAGACTTTCCAAGGGATGACACTGCTCGACCATGCCATCAACGCATCGCTCGTACTATCACATATCGCACTGCGTAAAGACGACAACGTGGGGCTGGCCACTTTCAACAACAAACCGGGGGCATTCCTCGCTTCTGCACGTCGACAGACGCAGATGACCAACATCCTGGAGACTCTCTACAACATACACACTGAATTTCAGGAGAGCGACTTCGCAGCCCTGAGCACACACATACTGAAATTCATCCGCAAGCGCAGTCTCATCATCCTCTACACCAACTTCTTCAGCATAGACGCGCTACGGAGGCAACTGCCTTATCTCCGTCAGATCAGCAAGCACCACCGCCTGCTGATTGTCTTCTTCGAGGACAACGAGCAGAACGACTATATAAAAAGCGCCCCAGAATCAGTGGAGGAGTACTTCCGTCACGTTGTAGCTGAGAAGAACGCGATGGAGCGCCGCAGCATCATCACCCTGCTTCAGCAGAACGGCATACTCGCCCTGCTGACCGAACCACAGCACCTCACTGTCGACGTACTCAACAAGTACATCGACATCAAGATGCGGAACATGATATAACAGGATTTTCGGTTGTTCAACTCAGCAACCATTTAAACGTTTTTCATGAAATGGCTTGTTTTCATGAAGACAAGAAGACGAGACAATAGTCTGCGATGGCTTGTTTTGGAAGATTTACAGGATGATTTTGCGAAGGGGAATCGGAGTTTTTTTGTGGTGTATCAATCCTTGGCCCCTTCCATCCACTCGGTGATGTTCCGCTCTGCGGTTGAGAAGGTCATGCCGATTTTTGTAAGGTGCCGTCCGTCGAGGGTGTAGGGGATGAGGTAGTTTTTGGCGTCAATCTGCTCGAGCGCCTCATTTACAGGTCGGTCCAGTTTCACTTCCATCACGTAGATGTCGGTGTCGGTCTTCACCACGATGTCGATGCGGCCCTTGGCGGTCCGTACCTGCGACTCCGTGTAGATGCCCAGCAGTGAGAAGACGACGTAGAGCATCTGCGTCCAGTGGTTCTCGTC
>FLNV01002109.1_pt1 | contig 27594 bp, 21 predicted proteins | sample 1140351 | NCBI WGS metagenome assembly FLNV01 (sample SAMEA3878207, study PRJEB12797) | bioreactor metagenome | biome: Moose rumen | place: Sweden | collected 2011-10
CGGGCACCGGAAACGAGGCCGCGATAGACATACTGTCCGCGTTCGTCAATCACATACTTGCGGCTCTCGCCATTCTCGGCATTCAGCAGTTCCAGCGACATGCCGCGATAGCGTCCATCGGTGAAGTTGCCGGGCAGGTCGACGGTCACATCCTCTGCCTCCTGAATACCCTTGATAGTCTTGAAACGGCTCCAGTTCTTGTCGGCCTTATAGGCTGCTACCGACTGCTCCGGCACGAGGAGTACGCAGCTGGTGGGCAGTGGACTCAGCGTATTGTCGTTCACCATCGGAGGAGTAATGGCATAGCAAGTCAGCTCTTCCAGTTTCCAAGTTTGACCATAACTTTCAAACGATCCATCATAGATGCCTTGGATATTTGATGGTAGGATGAGGCGCTTAAGATTTGGAGAATACACATCCACGTTGAAGATATTGTCATTCCATTTTTTTTCGTTATACCACAGACCATACCAACTTTTGTAGCCATAGGTGTGGCGCAGGTCGATGGTGTGAATGTTCTCAAAGTTACTGATGTTACTGGTATACCCCATCTCTCCACTGACGGTCAGTATTTTTACATCCTTGGCAGTGAGATTGTAATTATTGAACACTTGCCGAATGGCACCATCGAGGAGATGTCCTTTATAGCTCCAAATAACGCTTCCGTACTCGTCTGTAATGGGGATACTGGATACGAAGTTGTTGATGAACACTTCGCCCGTCTCTGCGTTCCACATGCCACTAAAGGGATTGTCGGCCTGCTCTATGCCAGGTGTCGAAGGATCGAATGTGGCGTAGACTTCGATGACAGCATCATGGTTTGGCATCACGATGGCGGGCATATCGTAGACACTATACGAATTCAAGTGCTGATTCTCATGTATCTTCTTGCCGTCCATCGTCATATAGGTATATTCCCACCCACTCCATGAGAATGTGCTGTTCCATATCTTAATGCTGTCGCCTTCTGCCAGCGTCATCGAGATGTTGGCATCGCTCTGTGTATAGTTGTCATAGGCTGACCAAGTGGTGAACCAGCTACCATTATCATTATGAGTATAGACATCAATCATGATGTTAAATGCTTCGGTGGATACAATCTTCAACTTATGATGTGCAACAGGGTGACCTGGGTCATCGGGCAACCAGATGTTTTGCGCCGTAGCCGTGACAGTAGCTGCCAGTACCAACAATGCTGTGGTGATATATTTTGCTATATTCTTCATAATCGTTCCTTCTCTCATTTATTTGATGATTACTTTTCGTCCGTCTCTGATATAGACTCCAGGCTTCAGGTCTCCCTCCACCTTTCGTCCTTGCAAATCAAATACCGGCTCGGTAGATTCTTCACTCTTCACTCTTATTTCTTCACTTATACCAGTGGTTCCGTTGCCGAAGCCTATGCTGAAATGGCGCTGGCCAGCCTGGGCGATGAAGGTGTAGCTGTCAGTGTCGAGGCTGACCTTTGTTCCCGTTTCCATGTCTGTGAGGAAGATGCCGTCAGCATTATGCTTCCCGAGAGAGAGTGTGTAGGTGCCCTCGGTTGTGATATTGGCAATGAGGGTGATGCTGCCCGCAGGAGCAGGCCGCTCGTTGATGGCCAGTCGCACACCGTTCTCCACCGTATAAAGCGTGGTGATGTCGTTGCCGTCAAGCTTCAGGGCATCGTTTTCTGCCTCGAAGTCTGTCTTAGCATTTGGGTTGACCACGATACGTGTACGGTCGTGGACGCCTGCACCCGTCAGTTCGATGTCGTATAGCTTACGGTTCTCCTCGACGGCACGTGTAAGTGCCCGTGCCTTATAGGTCTTGGCATATATAAACTCCGGATATCCGTGGTAGCGTCCGCTGCCTGGCATCGTGAAACTTTTCTCCGTATCAGCATACTGAACGAAGAATCCTTCGAAGGGGCGCACCAAGATGTCATCATCATCTCGACTGTAGGCATAATAGCGGTCATTATCGTATGGGCTGCCTTCAACCCGCCCGTAGAGTTGATAGGGCTGTTTCAGACTGCTCTGCGACATGTCGTAGTAGGCGGGATATGGGTTGCCCACGAGGTTCCATCCCCGGTCTTCGGCCTTGCTGGCGGGATAATCGGTCAGCGTGATGGTGCGCGAGGTGGCAAAGATGTCGTTCTTCTTAGCATCATCAATGGCAGGGAAGGTAAAATGACAATAGGTACCGCGCCTGGGAGTGTAAGTGTCCATGAAGAATCCCTCGCCGGCCTTAATAGTCTCGTCAGATCCTATCTGCTGCCAGTTGCTGCCATACTGTCCACTGGCACGCTGGGCTGAGTTGTAGCGGTAGATGTGCAGTTGACCATTGTTGCGGTTGTCGATGATGTCGGCCACTTTGACATTAAATGGTAGATAATAGAAATGGGGGTAATTACTGTAATTACAGAATGTCACATTCACCTTATCGGCAGTCATTGGCGATGAGGTTATCAGAGTACCAGTAGCATTATCGTCTTTTTGCTGGATATATCCGATGGATTTGTTGCTATACGGAGTACCAATTTCTATGATACACTCCATGTCGAAGTTGCTGAGGCTCATGCTCCTGCTACCCTCCACACTGATGCCTGAGAACTGACGGATGTCAAGCGAGGGTTTGTTGGAGGGTTTGCCGTTGTCTGCAATAGTGACGTTGCTGCCCTGTGCGCAGAGCAGGTTGGACTCGGTCTCGGCAGGCAGGATATCCCGGATATCCCAGTAGGGATAGGTAGTCTTGTAATCGTTGATGACGGCTTTCGGGACGTAGAGTGTGTATTGATTGTCGTCAGAGAAAGAGCTGTTGGTCATATCGGGTGGTGTCAACGCATAGAGGGTAACAGCATAGTCGTTGCTGAGAGGGATGCTGCTAGTTATGGTACTTGGCAGAATGAGATGTCGGAGAGTGGTGTTGTCGTAGGGAATAGCACTACTGTATATTTGGTAGACTTCATATTGCTCGCCGTCATAGTTGATATAGGCGGGAATCTCTACCGTCTCGTTAGTGCTATTGATCTTTGACACAAAGGCCCTGCCTCGATGCATCTTAGTGTCATCAGTGGAGATATAGTATTCCACGTCATTGACGGTTATCATCTGCTGACTCGTCACATAGCCTCTCCGTGCCGTCTTGGCAATGGCGAAGCGGGCATTATATTCGCCCGCCTTCGCCTTGAAGGTATATGGTTGTGACAGTATATGGGCTGTGCCCGTCTCACTGTCGATGAGTGTGAGCGTGGAGTCTGCTGTGAGCGTGTATTCCCCGTCTTCGGCTATAATCAAGCCTAAGCCGAGGGTGTCGTCTTCTGTAAAGGGCTGTTCGCTGATGGAATAGCGGGTCTCGTCGGCTCCTATTATATATAATAAGGTGTGGGTGCCGTCGAACTGCGGAAACTTCGTGGCATCGCAACCGGCCTCATAGTCGTGCGAGGCGTCGGGATTGGCTACCAGACGGCAACGGTCGAAGTCGCCCAGGCTTATGTTATGCACTTTGCGTTCGGGATTGGTAGCACGGGTGGGTACACGACGTCGGGCTGCTGCATTCAGGTCTTTCTTCCAGGCCTCATACTCAGCGATGGTCTGGAACCGCCCATAGCGGGGGAAGTCTATCTCGTCATAGCCCAGAGGCTTCTGGATGAAGAAACCTTCGAAGGGGCGCAGCACGTAATCGTCGTCGATGGGGCTATATACTTGGTAGCGCCGATTGTCGCGATCGTAGACCACAAAGGGGGCGGCAGGGTCGAGGTATTTCGTACTGTAGAAGCAGGGATAGGGGTTGCCGATGAAGTTCCACGAACGGTCGCAGGCGGCAGCAGCGGTATATTGCTTCAACGTCATCGAGACATCGTCGGTGGTGAAGAGGCGGTTCTTATGCTCGTTGTTGATGGCTGTAAAAGTCAGGTCGGCATAAGGATCGGCCAAGGTGTCCCAGCCCACGGCGATGATGAAACCCTCGCCGGCATGAATCACGCTGTCATTGGTCTGTTTGATCCAGACTTCATTGAACTGTGCCTTTGAGCGCAGCAGTCCGGAGTATTTCATGATGGTATATTGTAGCCCCTTGTCACCGCGAGTGATGCGCAGATCGGCCACCTTGCAGTCGAATGGCAGCGACGAGAACGACCACTTTGGGGCTGAATGACCCCAATCTACCGACCAGCCGTGCCAGCGCAGGGTGGTCTTTACGGTATCAGCGCGCATAGGCGACTGGGTAATAAGTGTAGGCCAGCAGACGTCGCGGGTGTTGTTGGGCTTAAAATTTCGTTTGTTTACCCTGTCGTAGTATTCATTGATGCCGTTCTCAATGGCATCCTGCTCTATGTTGAAGGTGCTGAGCGAGAGGGTGCTGCTGCTGTTGACGCTCATGCGACCGGCATACCAGAACCGGCTGGCATTGTCCATGCCCACGCAAAGCGTCACATTGGGTTTGTTCTGGGGCAGTTCGCTGAGCAGGTTCCACTCCGTATTCACGCGGATGTCCTTGGGCCAGCTGTCCGTCCATACAAACTTCTGGAAGCGGTTCCAGCCCTGTGTCAGCTCGTAGTTGCTGCCCTTGGGACTGGTCAGCATGCGGCCCTTCATAAAACGGTCAATACGGTCGCTGCTTTCAGTAAGCTCATAGCCGAACAGGTCGCGCTCCTTGAATATGGGCGGTGTGGTAGCCAGACTGATAACCTCATAGAGATTTTCGCAACCTCCAAAAGCGGCATCGGCCTGAACGAGCGTACTGGGCAGGGTGACGGTGCGCAGACTGTCGCTGTCGAAGGCACCGTTGCCGATATACTCCAACCCTTCGTGCAGGATGACCTCGCGGAGCCTGTAGCATTTGTTGAAACTATAGTTTGGCAGCTGACGGACCCCTGCAGGAATCTCTATCGACTCCAAATAGGCACAGTTCTGAAACGGGCAGTTGGTTTTCCACTCGATATAGTCAGAACCCAAGCGGTCGAGGTCCTTGGGCAGACGTACGGTACGTAGCGAGTCGCACTTGAAATAATAGTTGTTGTATAGATAAGGGAAACAGGTGTTGGTAATGCCGTAGAGGTCTAGATGGCGCACTTTTTTCAATGTACTATAGAGGATGCCGAAGTCATCCTCGTTCAGTGTGCCGCTCTGGATGGTCAGGCTTTCCACGTCGCGCAGGTTGTCTACCTGTGAAAGAATCATCTTTCCCAGCTGGCCCGGTTTGACATTCTTCAATGTCACTTTCTGGGCTGATACCATGATAGTCATACAGACCATTAGGCTCAATAATGTCAGTTGTCTTTTCATACAATCTTATAGCTTGCGGTTTATTTCTTTGCCCCAAAGTTATAAAAAATCTCTCAAGCAAGCACCATCGGGAAGTCGTGTTTTGATGAACTGCCCGTTTTGCGTGACGAACTCAAGGCCATTTAGATGTTCTCCTTTGGAAAAATGAAAAATTGTTTGGATATTCGATGACTTCTTCGTACCTTTGCCGACAAAACATTTTTGTATGACAGAAAAGATCTTCAGACTATCTTGGGTCATATTGTCTCTTGTGACCGTCTTGTCAATACGGGCACAGATAGACAGCCATTTGACTTACCGGTGTTACACCACACAGGACGGACTTCCGCAACTGCAGACAGAACGCCTTTGGCAGGATTCGCGCGGGTACATTTATATTGGTACATTGTCAGGTTTTGTACGTTACGATGGACGAGAGTTTACGCCATTCCTGAAGGGGCGTCGTGAGAATATCGTAGGATTTGCAGAATGCAACGGAAAGGTGCGTGCCTTAGGCTTCCGCCGTCAGTGGCTAATTGAATGGGATGAGTTGGAGATGAAGCCTGTTGATGACAAAGGACAGTTGCTACTCAATAACCTTAACAGCGGTGACCTGCCCAACGGCTTGGTAGTCCTGGAAGATGAAAACGAACAACACCGTCGTCTTTGCCGTATAACCGAAAGGGGACTTGACACTATCATGAGCCCGGCAGTGCTCGACCGCATGACCCCAGACCGGAAACTCTATCTGGATCACAGGCGGCTCTATATTCCCACAGGCGATATATATGCCTATCATCGTCTCGGCAAGAAACTCTATGCATTTGGAAGCACAGGTGTCTTCTCTGTCGATGGGATAAGACTTTCACATAAAGTATGTCCTGCACCGCCAGACTGGAAGGATTCGTATTTCGGCCTGATTGTAAGGGGTGGGCAGACCGCTGTTATCGCTGATGAACACAGCCTCTACACATTCAACGGACAGACGGTAGAGCAGATAGCCACAGGATTCAACTTGATCAAGGATCTGCTTATCGACCGCTGGGGCAGACTTTGGGTGGCTACATATGAGGGCGTGTACTGTTTCTTCAACTGCAACTTTACCAACCATCGCCTGTCAGACGATAACGACATTGTCAGGGCTGTCAGCCCGCAGATGGTGATGGGTACGCTCAACGGCAAAGTCATCTGTAATGGGAATATCCTCAGCGATGACCCTACACAGTTCTTTCAGCCCTCGGCTGTTACCATCGGTGATACCGTCTATATTGCCGGCAACGGTGATGTGACAGCTATTGCAAACGGTCAACAGTCATGGCTGCACTTGCCTAACGACCGCTATCAGTTTCTTTCCCAAGCAGGGAAGCGACTGGTTATCGGGTCGAAGAATACCATCACGGTTTATGATCCTGAGACAGGCAGACTTGACACTCTCTCTACAGAGGTTCCTCATCCTTGGTGCGCTGCCCAGGACAAACAGGGACGTTTGTGGGTGGGCAGCAGCTTTGGCCTGTATGTTGACGGCAGGAAAAAGGAATTCCCCCGTAAACTGGTCATTACGACAATGGATGTCAATCGGGCAGGCAACATTCTCTTTGCCTCTGCCGATTCGCTTTTTGCGATACGCAGCGGTGATGTGGAACCTCTGGAACTGCCGGTTCTCAACGGTCACGAGGTGCGTTCGTTGCACATCTCGCCTCGCGGCTATCTGGTGGTGGCTGTCGTTAACGGTCTTTTTGTGGGGCGAATCAATGACGACTGTGACGTGAGTGGCCTGCGCTTCTTCAACCACCAGAATGGGTTCACGGCCTTGGAACCATTGAAAGCCACCATGGCTGAGACCGACGATGGCACTGTGTGGCTTTGTGGAGTGAAAGAGATGACATCGTTCAAGCCTGAACAACTATTGGGCTATAGCGAAGAAGATACCTATATCACGCCACCTCTGTCCTGGTGGCAGCACTTGTGGGTATGGCTTATTGGCCTGTTGCTTCTCTCACTGGCGGTATGGCTGGTAGCTTACAGATACGAGAAATTGCGCAACCTGCGTAAACTCGTTCGTCTGCAACAGGAGAAACAAGAGCGCCAGCAGCGTATTGACATTATCCGCCAAAAGGCCATGGAGGCTGATGGAAGTAATCAGGAGAGCGGTGTGCTTGCCAAGGATATTGTCAGGATGACCCTGCAACCGGAAAACAAGCGGCTTTCGTTCCGTACCGTCAATGGACTGGTAAACGTGGAAACCTCTGACATCGCATTTCTCAAGGCCGATGGAAACTATACGACGTTGGTAACCTTCCAGGGCAGGGAGACTATCTTCACTGGTATCGGTGTACTGGCGAAAACCCTTGACTCATCGGTGTTTGTCAGAGCCGACAGGAGTACGCTTGTCAATCTGCACAACATCAGTCGGCTAAATTTCAAGAAACGGACTTGCACGTTCCGTTCGAGTGATGGTCGGGAGATGGAGACTTCGCTTCTCGTACCAGCTTTCAAACGGCTGGAGGAATTAATGAGATAGGATTACAATTATGTACGATCAGATTCGGGAAGATACTCTCTTTGTTATATTATACACAGTAGTGACAACAATGGCCTTATAGAGAATCCTAATCCCCCTGTTATTAGTTTCCCCGTCTTGCCTTTTATTTACGGTCATTCTGCGTTAATCTTCTGAAAAGTGTACGAAGTATCAGTCTTTTTTCGTAACTTTGCAGCCAGAATCACAAAAACAATTATGAACAGACATAGGATTGTAACCTTTGGAGAGCTACTTCTCCGTTTCTCAAAGCCAGGTCAGCTAAGACTGACGCAGGGAGATATGTTTACCAGCAAGTATGGCGGCAGCGAGGCCAACGTGGCTGTATCGCTGGCTACTCAGGGCGAGGAGGTGACTTATATCACCCGTCTGCCAGACACCCCGGTGGGGCATGCCGGAGCAATGAATCTGGCACAGCTGGGTGTTGATACCAGCCGTGTGCTCTACGGCGGACAGCGTATAGGCACCTATTACTTCGAGCCACCGGCAGGTATGCGTGCTGCAAAGGTGATTTATGACCGTTCGGGTTCTGCATATTATGACCTCAAGCCTGGTATGATTCCCTGGCGCGAGATACTCAAGGACTGTGCCTATTTCCATGTATCGGGTATCACGGCAGCTATCTCTCAACAGGCAGCAGAGGCTACCTTCGAGGCTCTCGACATCGCTGATGAGCTGGGAGTAACGGTTTGTTTCGATATCAACTACCGTAAGAACCTATGGAAATACGAAGGGGCTGCCCCCCGAGAGACATTGAGTCGTATGCTCTCACGCTGCGACATGATGTTTGGCGATGCCATCGAGTTCGACTGGCTCTCACAGCATCCACAGCCACCATTCACAGCCACCGACTCACACTTCGAGATGCAGATGAATGAGTATGGCGAGTGGTTTGACGAGCTTCACGCCCAGTATCCTCGTCTGAAACACTGGATGATGGGAATGCGAAACATCGTAAGCTCCAACCATCACACACTGACAGCACTCCTCTGGACAGAGGGCAAGCTGCTCCAGGCTCCTATCATTGATATCCCCGATGTGGTAGATCCTGTAGGAGTGGGCGATGCCTTCATGGGCGGATGGCTGCATGCAGTAAACCTCTTCCCTGACGACAGGCAGAAACAACTGAACTACTCTCTTGCCGCCGCAGCACTGAAGAATACCGTGCCGGGCGATTTCAACCTCTCGACAGAAGAAGAGATATTGGATGTGATGCTTGGCAAATACGATCCCAAGACGCTTTACAAGACAATAGAATAAAAATGATTATCCCCGCCTGACAGCGGGGATGATTCTTAATAGGCTTTTATGGTCGGCTCTCGCCTTCGATGTATTGCGACATCAGGAGATGCTCGCCATCATAGACGATATAGGAGAATTGTGTTATCCAGTCGCCGAGGATAATCATACGGGCCTTCTTGGTGAGCTGTAAGTCAACCTCGATATGTCGGTGGCCGTAGATGAAATAGTCGACATTGGAGTGATATTGGATATATTTCTTCGTGAAGAGCACGAGGTGTTCGCGGCTCTCGCCCATATATGCGGGCTCTTCGTTGTTGGGGCGCTTCAGACGACTGTGCTTGGCCCAATTGAGACCGAACCACATTCCCCAACGTGGATGGAGTGAAGAGAAAAGCCGCTGGCAGGTCTTGTTGTGGAAGACTGCCCTGATGAGCTTGAAACTCTTGTTGGGGTCGCCCAGTCCGTCGCCATGAGCCAGGAAGAATACCTTACCGTAGATCTCTGTAGTCAGAGGCTGCTTATGCAGTATCACGCCACATTCCTTCTCCAGATAATCATAGGCCCAGATATCATGATTGCCTGTGAAGTAATGCACCTCGACACCCATGTCGGTTAGTTCGGAGATCTTTCCCAGGAAACGGGTAAAGCCCTTTGGAACCACGTATTTGTATTCGTACCAGAAGTCGAACATGTCGCCCAGCAGATAGATGGCTGCCGCCTTCTCCTTGATAGAGTCAAGGAAGCGCACAAGCCTTCGCTCCTGCATCCTCTGGTGTGGTATTGCAAGCGACCCCAGATGAGCATCACTTAGAAAATAAATCGGCTTCATCATTCTTCATTTCTTAGTCGAATCCCAGTTCGACTCTTGCTTCTTCACTCATCATGCTCTGGTCCCAGGCGGGCTCGAAGACGAGGTTGACATTGGCACCTTTCACTCCCTCGACACTCTCCACCTTCGTGCGTACATCTTCTAATATAAAGTCGGCGGCTGGACAGTTGGGAGCGGTGAAGGTCATGTCAAGCTCCACTGAGCTGTCGTCCTGAACGTCAATCTTATATATCATCCCCAGGTCGTAGATATTGACGGGAATCTCCGGGTCGTAGACAGTCTTAAGCACATCCACGATACGCTCTTCTATCTTTGTCTTTTCTTCTTGTGTCATTACCTTAATTGTATTATATGGTGCAAAGGTAATGAATAATCTTGAAAAACCAAAGAAAACTAATTATTTTTAGCATTTGCCCACTTCGTGGAAGCTGTAGTACTGTCCGTCGGTCACTATCAAATGGTCCAAAAAACGGATACGCATCAGCTCACAGGCTCGTTGGATGCTACGCGTCAGGTCGTTGTCTGCCCTGCTGGGAGTGAGGTTTCCCGAGGGGTGGTTATGGCATACAGCCATGATGGTGGCATTACACAGCACGGCCTCGCGGATGATGATGCGGATATCTACTGTCGTCTCGCTGATGCCGCCTCGGGCGATACGTACCTTCTTGATGAGACGGTAGTTCTGGTTGAGATACAAGGCCCAGAACTCTTCCACGTCGAGGTCTTTCATCTGGACAATCATCTCGTTGTATATGTGTGTGGCCGTCTCAAGCTTAGGACGCTCCTCCGGCCTCTCTGCCTGACGACGCTTGCCCAGTTCGCAGGCTGCGAGGATGGTGATGGCCTTCGCCTCACCGATGCCGTTATACTGGCACAGCTCGTTGATGGTCTTCTTACCTAAGGTGTTCAGGTTGTTGTTGCAGTCGTTGAGCACTCGTTTCATCAAGTCTACTGCGCTCTCTTTCGTGGAGCCGGAACCGATGAGAATTGCCAACAGCTCGGCATTGCTCAGTGCTTCCGAGCCGAGTGCCATCATCTTTTCACGCGGGCGGTCTTCTTCTGCCCATTGATTAATGTTGAGTTTTTCCATAGAAGATTAACAATAAATTTTTTATTTTTTTATTTATAGAATGTCTTTTCGAATGCCTGGAACTCGTCTTGCTTCCTTACGCACCGTTTCCACCACGATTCGATGAAGCCTAAGCCATATCCTATCAGTTGTGTGAAGGCTGCGGGGATGGACAGAAGGCCCACCCATAGGCTCTTGTTTTTGATGCTTGAATCGATGCAGATGATCAGACTATATAATAATATAGGTATCCAAGGGGCGAAACACATCCAGTAGAACTGGTCTCTGTCGACATAATGCATCAACGCTCGGCCAACGGCAGAGATGACTATCAGGGTGATGACACCGACGGTAAAAACCGTAGGCAGCAGATGAACGAGTTTCATGGTGCCCGGGTGGCGCTTCTCGAGGTTTATACGCGCGATACCACTATTATATACCTGACGGAAGAACTTCTTAAAATCAGTACGACGCTTGTGCCATACCCAGGCCTCAGGGAAGAGTTTGGGCTTGTAGCCTGCCTCCACGATACGGTAGGAGAAGTCGATGTCCTCACCAAAACGCATCTTTGAGAAACCTCCGAGCTTAAGATATACGTCTCTGCGTATGCCCATATTAAAGGATCGCGGATAGAACTTGTCCAGCTTTGCTTTACCCCCACGGATACCACCGGTGGTGAAGAAAGAGGTCATCGAGTAGCTGATGGCCTTCTGCACGGGAGTGAAGGAGTCGTGGGCAGCATCGGGACCGCCAAAAGCCTCTGATGGATTCTGGCGGAGCTCGTCGTCTATTGCCTGTAGATAGCCCGTAGGCAATACCACATCTGAATCAAGTATTATCACATAGTCACCTTGGGCGCGTTCTGCACCGTAGTTACGGCTCTGTCCTGGGCCGCTGTTCTCCTTGGCATAATAATGCAAAGAAAGGATGCCTGCGTATTTATCGCAAACATCCTTGCAGGGCTTTGCCGATCCGTCCTCCACAATGACTACCTCGAAATCCTTTAGTGTCTGATTAGATAGGCTTTCGAGTAACTCGTCCACTTCATCGGGACGATTGTATACGGGGACGATGATCGAGTATTTCATTATTCCTTTACGCGGTTCAGGTATGAGCCGTCGCGAGTGTCAACCTGAATAAGGTCACCCTCGTTGATGAACAGTGGTACGCGGATCTCAACACCTGTCTCCAGAGTTGCCGGCTTCAGAGTGTTAGTTGCTGTGTCGCCCTTAACGCCTGGCTCAGAGTGAACAACACGAAGGTTGGTCTTTACAGGCATCTCTGCGTAGAGTACTGTACCGTCGGTGGTGTCAGAAACAACCTCCACGATATCACTCTCCTTCATATACTCATGACCGATAACGAGTTCGTTGTCGATGGGAATCTGCTCGAAAGTCTCCTGATTCATGAAGATACGACCGCTCTGGTCCTCATACAGATACTGATAGGGACGACGCTCGATGATAACGTCCTCCAGCTTCTCACCGATGTTGAAACGACGCTCCAGCACGCGACCGTCAGAAACATTCTTCACCTTGATGATCATAATTGTGTTACCCTTGCCTGGCTTGCGATGCTGGAAATCGATGCAAACCCAAATACCACCATCCATACGGATAGCAGTTCCTTTTTTAATGTCTTGCGAATTAATCATTTTACCTTAAACTATTGATATTGTTACTTTTTCGGGTGCAAAGTTACTCATTTTATTCGTTATTTCTTCGTTTTTTGAGAAAAAACATAAAAAAATGCACTAATTTTAGCGATTTTCTTGCGTAATTAAAAAGAAATGAGTACTTTTGCACCCCAAATCGATAAGAATTGAATAAAAAATAAATAAGTTAAAGCAATGAAGAGAACATTTCAGCCGCACAATCGCCGTCGCGTAAACAAGCACGGCTTCCGTGAGAGAATGGCCACAAAGAATGGCCGTCGTGTATTGGCAGCCCGTCGCGCCAAGGGTCGTAAGAAGTTAACTGTTTCTGACGAGCATCACGGAAAGTAATCCGAGGAGAAACGTAGAAAAAACAGCTAAAATAGAAAGAAGTAGAGCGAAAACTTTACTTCTTTCTGTTTTTTTTGTAACTAATTTGGTATTTCGATTTTTTTTGTGTACTTTTGCCGCCATGAAGACAAAAGAATTCTTCGGAAAGTTTGTTAGCGCCTATCTGCTGTGTCATCTGGCTGCCATGGCGCTGTTCATCGTCCTTATTTGTTTTGGGGTAAAATATGGACTGGAGTGGTATACCCATCATGGAGAAGGAATAGAGGTGCCGAAAGTGGAGAATATGTTATATGCCAATGCCCGTACTATTATTAAGCAGAAAGGACTGAATATCATGGTTGCCGACTCTGGGTATAACAAAAAACTCCCTGCCGACTGTATCCTTGCCCAGAGTCCTGGCGAGGGGACGAAGGTTAAGGAAGGACATATGATATATGTCACTGTTAATGCTCCTTCATCGCCTACATTTGCCATTCCCGACATCGTGGATAATAGCAGCTATCGTGAGGCTGTGGCTAAGTTGACGGCAATGGGGTTCAAACTCCTCCCTCCTAAGAAAGTGACAGGAGAGAAAGACTGGGTATACGGCATCATCAGTCGGGGCAGGAGAGTGACAACAGGCGATTTGATCAGCATCGATTCTCCACTGACACTTATGGTAGGTAGTGGATTGTACAGTGAGGAAGATGAGGACCTCGACTATGTTGATCCGGTATATCATCATGCAAATGAAGACACTTTGTCTGAAGAGGATGATTTTGAGGAAGTGAAGATTCCAGAATAGAATTGATAGTGTAGAGCTTGCTACCGTAGTAATGATTGAGGAATTCGAAATAGAGGACGATGAACTGTTGGATGCTGGTGAAGAGCCGGCTGACGACGGACAGTTATATGAGCACTTCCGCATAGAGGTGGATCGTGGTCAGGTGCCTGTCCGTATCGATAAGTTCCTTTCTGAGCACCAGCCTCACTCCAGCCGTAACCGCATTCAGAAAGCTGCCGAGGCAGGATTCATACATGTCAATGGAACTCCCGTAAAGAGTAACTATAAGGTACGTGCTGGCGATATCGTCACTCTGATGCTCGACCGGCCTCACTATGATACAACCATAGAACCTGAGGATATCCCCCTTGAAGTGGTTTATGAAGACGACGACCTGATGGTGATAAACAAACCGGCAGGTATGGTGGTGCATCCTGGATGCGGCAATTTCAACGGTACGCTTGTCAATGCCATTGCTTGGCATCTAAAGGATCTGGAATCGTATGACCCGAATGATCCGGAGGTGGGACTGGTACATCGTATCGACAAGGACACCAGTGGGCTGCTAGTTGTCGCCAAGACTCCTGATGCAAAGACATCGCTTGGCAAGCAGTTCTTTAACAAGACCACCCATCGCAGCTATAACGCACTCGTCTGGGGTAACTTCGTGGAAGATGAGGGTAGGATAGAGGGAAATATCGGTCGTGACCCTAAAGACCGTCTGCGGATGGATGTCTTCCCTCCAGATTCAGAGACAGGCAAACCTGCCGTCACTCATTACAAGGTGCTGGAGAGATACGGCTATACTACTCTCGTGGAGTGTATTCTCGAGACAGGACGTACTCATCAGATACGAGCCCACATGAAGCATATCGGTCATCCGCTGTTCTGCGATGAGAGATATGGAGGATGTGAGATACGGCGTGGTGAGCGTACGGCCAGTTACAAGGCGTATATACAGAACTGTTTCAAGCTCTGTCCGCGTCAGGTGCTACACGCAAAGACCCTTGGCTTTATACATCCCACGACAGGCAAACAGATGGACTTCACCTCGGAGTGGCCTGAGGATATGGCGGCTCTGATAGATAAGTGGAGAAAGTACGTGGGGAATAAATAAGAAATAAAAAATATAAAATAAAAAATATAATATGGATATGAAGAGAACGATAGCCATCGTATGTGGTGGCGACTCATCAGAACATGATGTATCCCTGCGTTCTGCACAGGGACTCTATTCCTTTTTTGACAAGGAGCGTTACAATGTGTATATCGTAGATATCAAGGGCCTCGACTGGCACGTTGAACTACATGATGGCACAACGGCAAGAATCGACCGTAATGACTTCTCATTTGTTGAGAATGGTACGAAACATAATTTCGACTATGCATATATCACCATCCATGGCACTCCGGGTGAGAACGGTAAGCTGCAGGGATATTTCGACCTTATCGGTCTGCCTTATTCTACCAGCAGTCTGCTTGTTGAGGCTCTGACCTTTGATAAGTTCGTACTTAACCAGTACCTGCGTGGATATGGTGTCAGCGTGGCTGATTCACTGCTCATACGTAAGGGATATGAGGAAATGGTAAGCGATGACGAGGTAGAGGAGCGCATCGGTATGCCTTGTTTCGTAAAACCTGCTGCCGACGGTTCTTCGTTTGGGGTAACAAAGGTGAAGAATAAGGATCAGTTGGCACCTGCCATCCGTAAGGCGATGATGGAGAGCCCGGAGGTTATGGTTGAGTCGCTGCTCGAAGGTACCGAGATTACTCAGGGAATATACAAGACTCGTGAGAAAACAGTGGTATTCCCGATTACTGAGGTGGTGACATCTAACGAGTTCTTCGATTACGATGCAAAATACAATGGCCAGGTGCAGGAGATCACTCCTGCCCATCTGTCACCGGAAGTTGCAGAGCGTGTGTCTAAGATCACATCGCATATCTATGACATTCTCCATTGCAATGGCATCATACGTATCGACTATATCGTGTCAAAAGAGGGAAAGATATCCATGCTTGAGGTGAATACTACTCCTGGAATGACTGCTACCAGCTTTATCCCACAGCAGGTTAGTGCAGCAGGACTTAATATGGCCGATGTTCTGACGGATATAGTGGAGAACCAGATGGGGTAGTTTGGAGTGGAGAATGTAGAGTTTAGAGTTAGCTGCTGCTATGATTGCTACAAAGGAGTTTGACGAGATAAGGCCATATGAGCCGGAGGAGATGAAGCAGGCCTTTGAGGACTTGCTGGATGACCGACAGTTTAACATCATCATGAAGGGCTTCGCGCCATGGTTGCCGAAGTCTGTGCGCAATGGATTGTTGCGTCTTGCCTTCAAAGGGGTGAATACACCGCTCGACTTCCAGAAGCGGTTTATGAAACCCGTTGTCAACTACATCATCCGTAAGCACACTGATGGCTGCAGCTTTGACGATGCTGCTCTACGTGATTTTGAATCACGATTCACCTTTGTCAGCAATCATCGTGACATCGTGCTCGACTCTGCCTTCCTCGACGTGAAGCTCTTTGAGGCAGGCTATCCCACAACGGTAGAGATAGGAATTGGCGACAACCTGCTTATCTATCCTTGGATAAAGAATCTTGTCCGCATGAACAAGGCCTTTACCGTCCGTCGTGGACTATCTCTCCGTGAGACTCTTGCTGCATCACAGCTGATGAGCCGTTATATCCATTACGCTGTCACACAGAAGAAAGAGAATATTTGGATAGCCCAGCGAGAGGGTAGGGCTAAGGATTCCAACGACCGTACTCAGGATGCGGTACTTAAGATGCTGGCTATGGGGGGTGACCTTCAGGAACTGAACATCGTTCCGTTGACCATCAGCTATGAGTATGACCCATGTGATTATCTCAAGGCTCAGGAGTTTCAGCAGAAACGTGATAACCCGGCCTTTAAGAAGAGTCGCCAGGACGACCTTGACAATATGAAGACAGGTATTCTGGGATATAAGGGTAGGGTGGTATATCGTACTGCTGCTCCGATAAACACCTGGATAGAGGAACTGAAGGATGTTCCTAAGACCGAGTTCTTCAAGGCTGTGGCAGAGCGTATGGACCGTGAGATACATCGCGGGTACCAACTCTTCCCATGTAACTATATCGCCCTCGATGAACTAAATGGTAATAAGGATAATGCCAGCCATTATACCGATGCCGACAAGCAAGGCTTTGAGAAATACCTCTCCGGGCAGATAGCAAAGGTCAGTGTTCCAAACAAGGATGAAGCTTTCCTGCGAGAGCGTATCCTCACGATGTATGCTAATCCTGTTAAGAATAAGTTAAGTGTGGATAGTGAATAGCATGAAAATAAATAGAAGCAGAATATGGTGGCGGATAACTCTGTCACTATTCTTCACTCTTCACTCTTCACTCTTAACCCTTTCCTGCACCCAAGATGCCTACGAAAAAGGTGAGGGCAGATACTCGCTGATGCGTGCTGATTTCGTTGAGGCCAACTCCAATGCCCAGAATGAGATCGTCCGTATAACTACTGATGACGGTGATATCCTGTCGGCATCGAAACCATTCAAAGTAAAGTTCGTTAATACCCCTGACTCTGTTTATCGTTGTGTATTATATTATAATAAGGTAAAGGATGAGAATAACCAGTACGTCTTCGAACCGATATCTGTCGGTCAGGTGGCTTGTCCGAAGATAATCCCTTTGGCAGAGCTCGACAAGGAGATGAAGACTGACCCAGTAAAGTTTGAGAGTGCCTGGATGAGCAAGTCGGGCAAATACATCAATATGAGTCTCTATCTGATGACAGGCTCTTCTGATGACGAGGAGGCAAAACATACTCTGCGTATCGTACAGGATACCATCTTCACCAACCCCGATGCCACCCGCACCAGTTATCTTCGTCTCTACCACGATCAGGGTGGAGTGCCTGAATACTATTCTACGCAAGTCTACCTCAGCATCATCACTCCCGAAATCTCTGCCGACTCGGTAAGAATCCAAATCCCTACATATAAGGGGACTGTGGAGAAAGCATTCTTGTTAAACAGTAAATGATGAAGGCTCGGATTATCATATACGTTTTAGTAATAGCGGCAGTTTTCTGTTTCTTCCAGTTCTTGTATCCCTACCATTTCTTTTATCACGAACAGAACCAGATCTTCCTTTGGGAATGGGAATATATATCTGGATATTTCGGTAATACGGGTGGACTGGCATCGCTCGTAGGAGATTTCCTGACTCAGTTCTATTACTACTTGTATGCTGGTGCAACAATCCTGACTATATGCATTTCAATAGCAGGGCTTCTTCTGTATAAGGCGCTTACAAATTTCAGAGTCAATCCCTGGGTCGCTTTTGTTGCAGGACTTGCTGTGATTGGCTTTCTTACGGTATGTCATTTCAGTACAAGTTATAAGTTGTCGTCAACGATGTCTTTTTCCGGCTGGTTCCTGGCTCTATGGGGTATTTCGGTTATCAGGCATAAATGGTTGAGGCTATCATGTCTCTTAATGATGCTTTCACCGGCATATCTGCTTTTTGGAATACCAAAGATAAAGCGTCTGCAGACTCCAGACTTTGTCTTAGAGAAAGACTTTGCTGTAGATAATGAATACCGTTTCGGCAACTATGATAAAGTGCTTGACATAGTAAAGAACTCCGATGGCTGGACAGACCAGATGCTGTTCTTTAATAATCTCGTACTGGCTCAACGTGGTGAGTTGCCCGACCATTTACTTGACTTTACTCATAATAATCTGGGAACGTTTGCAAAGATTGGTCCTGACACTCCCATGCTTACTATTTTGAACATGAATGAGCTTTATTGGGCTTTGGGCGACATGACATTTACCGAAAGGGCAGCAATGATGACTAACGTCTTTGCACCACAGAATCGTAATGTCAGGATGATGAAACGTCTGGCAGAGTGTAATATCGTCAGTGGTGACAGTCTGGCAGCACAAAAATATCTCCGTATACTCAGTAAGACCTTTGTATATGGGAAATGGGCTGATACTACACAGGCTTTCTTGTCAAGAGGGCAAGTTCCACCGTATCTTAAGCAGAAAATGCAGTTCGTCAATCTTCACGATACTATCACAATAAGCGACAATGCCCACTTCCTGATGATGCAGTTGCTTGATCATAATGCCGACAACACAATAGCACTTGATTATATCCTCTGCAGTAACCTCTTGTTGAAAGATATCACAAACTTTAAACGTGATTACGACCGATATTGCATCGATACTGCAAAGCCTCGTATAAAACGGCTTTATCAGGAAGCCCTGTGCATCTGGTTGGCTGGTTCTAATGCTCCGCAGGAGGATTGGCAGAAGTATATAAAAATGCCTGATGTGATTAAGAGGTTCATTGATTATAACAGCCAGCGTGGAAATCCGCAATTCAGGGGTACATACTGGTACTATTTCGATAAAGAAAAACCTACAAATGATAAATGATGGACTTATGCAGAATATAATCTATAGAACTATGCAGAAGATAATGGTATCGCGTTTATCGTTTATCATTTATCATTTATCATTTATATTCCTTCTGTCAGCCTGTACACCTACTCCGGAGAAGGTCCAGAAGAGTGATCTCTTGCCGCCACTCTATCCTGACTACTGCGATGTAACAATCCCCGTGAATATAGCCCCTCTGAATTTCCTGCTTCGTGCAGACTGTGAGGCTGTTGAGGTAAAGGCCGGAGATCTTACCGTTAATAGCAAGGGAAATGAGGTGGTCTTCGACTGTGATGAGTGGAAAGAGATGCTGACGCAGAATGCCGGTAAGCAGATATCAGTTACCGTGACAGCACTTATCCAAGGACAATGGATAGAATACAAGACATTCAACTGGAACGTTGTCAAGGATAAGTTAGATCCTTATCTAACATATCGTCTCATAGAACCTGACTATGAGATCTGGAATCATGTTCAGATACAACAACGCTGCGTTGAGAACTTCGAAGTAAATGCCCTTGGACACCATGAACAGTTGGAAAACCGCTGTATGAACTGTCACACCTTTGCTAACCAAGACCCTCAGCTTTCTATGATGTATGTACGTGGCACTGGCGGTGGAGCAATCCTGAATCAGCGAGGGCAACTCAGCAAGTTGAATATTCCCGGCAGTGTGTATTTCTGTTTCAGTCCAAGTGGGCGTTATATCACCTACTCCACACAGAAAATCATACCTGCTTTCCATAGCAATCCAAGTAAGCGGTTGGAAGTATACGACTCTTCTTCGAATGTCTTTGTTGCCGATATGCAGGAACACCGGATAATCTCCTCACCTCTGCTTAGCGACAGCTTGAAGTTCGAGACCTTCCCTACGTTCTCATCCGACGGCAAGTACATCTACTATTGCGAAGCTGATAGCGTCATTCTTCCTAAGGATATCAGACAACTGCAATATAGGCTGGTTCGTATCCCCTTCGATGAGCAGACCGGACAAATCGGTAATAAGATTGATACCATTTTCTCTGAGAGGAGTGTCTGTCATCCACGTGTCTCCCCCGATGGCAAGATGCTTCTTTATACCGTGGCTGACTATGGTACATTCCCTATCTGGCATCCGGAAGCCGACCTGCAAATGATGAATCTGCAGACTGGTGCTATAGATAAACTTTCCATAGTTAATAGCCGGAAGAGTGACACCTATCACTCTTGGAGCAGCAACAGCCGATGGTTTGTTTTTGCTTCAAAACGCGATGATGGCTTATATGGTAAACCATACTTCTGCTATGTTGATAAGGACGGTAAGGCGCACAAACCATTCTCTCTGCCTCAGGAACATCCTACATTCTACGATAACAATCTGAAGTCATTCAATGCTCCGGAGTTAGGTAAGGGCAAAGTACCCTTCGATGTTGATGATGTTGCCAAGGCGATGAAGTTGGATGCTGAGACTTTTAAATAAAATGATGGCGACAAGTGCCGCCGTCATTCTATTTCACTTTTGTCTCTACTCGTTTGTCCGATTCTATTTCGCGGCCTGCTTCGTAGGCATCAAAATCAACCTTCGTCTTTGTGAAGTCAGGAGTGTTGAATGAGAAAAGGCTCTCGCTGTAATACTCCATAGGGTGGCGCTGAGGAAGCATAAAGGGTTTGGAGAAGTGTCCCTTATCATCAACGCACGCCAGATACAGGTGAGTGTAGTATCCGTCATCACGACGACTGGTAAAGACCACCCAGTGTGAATTCAGGCTCCAGTTATGATAGCTGTCGGCCTTCTCGCTGTTTATCTCTTTCAGTTCACGGGCCTCACCTGTCTGCAAGTCAAGCAGCCATTGATTACTCTCGTTATGCCAGATGGAGAAATAGCCATAATCCATCAGGGTAAACATCATGTACTTGCCATCGTATGATGGGCGTGGCCAAGTCAGGCTCTTACCCATAGCTACTGCATTAAAGACGGTGTCTGCCTTTTCACCAAACTTCCCTGTCTCTGGATCAAAGGATATCTTGCAGAGGTTGTATTTCTCATCCTTATAATAGACAGGATAATCCTGCTGTTTGCAAGTCATATAATATAATGTACGTCCGTCGGGAGAGAACACAGGTGAGTTCTCGCTCCAGTCTTTTGTCTGCAAGAGGCTGTCGGTAAGAATCTCATGGGTGGCAGGATTATAAACGAAGACATCGCTCGAGAGATCGAACACCTCAATGCGTTCATCCTTAGTCACGTGGAATCCCTGACGGGTCTGGTTTGTGGAAAATGCACAGTATTTCCCGCTTGGGTGCCAATAAGGATATACCATAGAGCCTCCCAGCAAATCGTTTTTCGCCTTTAACCACTCACGCTTGCCGTCAATCTGGAACATAGTGGCTCCATGATTACCTCGAACGTGGAATACAAACTTCGACGGGTCGGTCTGATGGGCACTATGGCAGTTGACACACATGCCAGGCACCTGCGTATTCTCTATGATGGCATATTCATTGAAGTTTGAAAGGTCACGCTGATAGAGGCCCATCTTGCTATATGTCTCATATCCAGGAGCTATACGGCGGTAGGTCAGTCCCCATTCGTCGAGGGCATAGGGACTAACGTTTACAGTAAAGTCTTTATATTGTTTCCACTCGCCATTCTTTTTAGCGCAGACAGTGAAAGTGAGTTGCCCTCCCTTGTTCTGTGCAGTAAGCGAGTGCCACTCATCTACGTCAATATCCGCTAAGTCTCCCTGAGAGTGTATCTCTCCACCCTTGGCACCGCGTATTGTGACATCAACAAGGTCGGCATCATCAGCAGACAGGCCGAAGTTAAGCGGAGCTATTTCTGCAGGTATCGTAACCCCTATGTAGTCTGGATAGATGTTTGGCGTCTCATTGACTGCAACAGGATTTTCTGGCCTCGATGTGCAGGAGAGAAAGAATAGAAATGATAAATGATAAATGATAAATGATAAACGTGATACCATTATCCTTTGCATAGCTCTATAGATTATATTCTGCATAAGTTTATCCTTTTTTATTTATCCATTATCATTTAATCAGGTAGTACCATGCTGTATTTCTGAATCTTTCCAGTTCAGGCGACGAATTATTGGCAGAAAAGATTCTTGCAAAATCGTTCAGTCGTTGGAGTGTCGGCTGGCTGACCAGTCGCTGTGGCGGTTGCTGACGTTTCTGCATGAAGGCAAAGGCGATACCCTCCTGGACTGCTCGTGGATTATATGCAATAGCGTTTTGGACTATCTGAACATAAGATATGAACCTCGGGATGTCCCTGTCCAGCAGAGGAGCCATCACCAAGTATTGTGCCGCCATCTGGTTCTTTTTGTTATGCATAAACAATTGTCCGCAGATCTTGTCCATTTCGTCTTCACTGAAAAGGAAATCTTCCTGCAGTCGATATTGTCGCAGGGTGCCGTACAGAGGGTGGGCATCTATCTGTTTCTCGTCGCCAAGCATTGCCATGGTGCGCTTTGCCCATGGGCGGTAGAAAATGGTCTTCTCAAGCATCTGCAGGTATTTCCTTGCCACTTCGTATTCTCCGTTTATAAGGTTTGTCTCAGCAAGGCGTTTTACCACTCTGGCACTCTTGTTATAGTTAGGGATGGCCTCCATGGCTTCGAAGGCAAAGCGTTGAGCGGTGTTCACAAGTCCTAAGTGGAAATAGATTTCTCCAGAGAGCTGTGATGTGGCATAGTTTCGTTCAAACTTAGGCAGCAGTCCCTCGCTGGTGCGCTGATAGAAATCAAAGGCGCGCTCACCAAGCTGGTTTGTCATGGCTAAGGCCAGATTTGTGGCACTTACACTCATCGGAAGGTCAGGTGTCTTTTTCTCGGCCTTGGCGATTATGCCTTGCCAGTCTTTTATTCTTACCAGATAGTCATATTCCAGCAGTTCGTATTTCTTGGCCTCATATCCTAACTCCGTACATCCGATTAATGCAGCCAGTGCAAGCGCCTCGCAGTATCTTACCCATGTCTTCTGCTGTGGCAGACGCTTTATAGATATGCTTAAAACCCATATTAGAGCCGGTATAACCATAAGGATATACGGCATCGTCTCAGGAAAACGGTAATAGCTTATGCCAATCATCACTCTCGACAGAGAGAATGGAACAAAGTGAGCACTTATCAGCATCACGGCGAGAGCCCATATCACTGACACGGGCATCACTAATAAAGCCACAAGTAACACCATTGGTCCTATAAGCCAGTATATAATAGGTATGAGTATGAACAGTGCTATTGACTTGGCTATTATCTGGCCTCGTGGATTATCATTCTTTGGAAATGCTGTCATCAATGCCCATGCGCTGGCCATTGCCATAACAAGGGCCACCGTGTAAGTCAGCATCACACTCTCGTCGCCCATGGCATACCATAGCAATATGGCAGGCAGGAAACTCAGACAGTAATGCTCCTCACATCGCATCAGTCGCCATGTGAGTCTCTGTACCAGCATCATCAGAACAGCGATGATAGCGGCTCCCATAGTGACGCTATTGTAGAACTGTACCAGGAACTCTGCTACATATCTTGCCAGCCCACCAGGCTCTGCAATGCGCTCAAGGAAATAGTCATTGTCGAAGAGGAACAGCTGTAACTGCTCCTGGAAAGTCAGCGCAAAGGGGTAGCGCATTCTCCAGAAAATGAATACGCAAATGCCGAAAACCAGTGTCAGCAACAGCCGACTATGTTTACTCAGGAATTTCTTCATTAGTATCGGCATTCATCGTTACAATACGTCCGTCAGACATCTTCTTCTTGTAGGTCAATGGGTACATCGTCTTCAAGAAGTTGCCAAGTACACTTCCTTCAAGGTTTTTTGCCATCCTGCGGGTATTGTTCTTGTATACCAGGTGGAAACTGTCGGCACGCTGCTTGATATAGTTGGCCTGAGCTGTATCTCCAGTCTTCTGCAGTTCGGTGATATTCTTACGCATCCTGCCCAGCTGCAGGTTATGTATCTCTGTCTGGACTTTCCATTTCTCGAGTGAGTCATTCTGAGGAGTTCCCGTGGCATGACTGATAGAGTCGATGGTGATTCTGATAGTTCCTGGCTCGCCAACTATGAGTAATGGTTGTAACCCAAAGCGGTAATGATAGTCGAGCAGAATCTTATACATTTGCATAGTGTCCTTGGTGAAATCTTTGGTAAAGGAGAATTTACCATTAGTGATCTCCATCGAGTCGACATACTCAGCCGTCTTAGGTCCGAACATGGGTACCACGAAGATGCGCTTCCCCTCATATTGCTCTCCATTCACTACACCTTCGATATGACATAAACCGTCACTCTTTTGCTGGCAGCTGAAAAAGGTTGTCATAGCTGCCATTGCTATAAAACATAATAGAATCTTTCTCATATTTACCTTTTTACCTTTACTTGTTCTCGTTTGTTGTCAAACACCTGACGATATGCCTCATGTGCATCCAGTTCTACACGAGTCTTTGTGAAGTCAGGACAGTTGTAGGCATCCATCATCTCCAGATAGTATTTCCTTGGATTGCGCTGGGGCAGGAGGAATGGCTTCGATACCTGTCCGTTGTCATCGATGCTTGCCAGATAGAGTTTGGTGTACATACCGTCCTCACGTTTGCTACTGAACACAAACCAGCGGCTGTTCTCACTCCAGTTATGGAAACTCTCGCTCATGTCGCTGTTCACCTCTTTCAGTTCACGGCTCTCACCGGTCTTCAGATCCATCAGCCAGAGGTCGGCATCGTCCTGGCTCACGGGGAAGTTACCTCGGCTGCTTACGCTGTACATCAGCCATCGCCCATCGTATGAGGGTCTTGCAAGCACATAGCTCTTATCTGTAGCAGGTCCGTTGAGCAATGTGTCTACACTCTCCCCAAACTTACCCTTCTCGGCGTCGAATGCGATGCGGCAGAGACTGCATTTCACCTTCTCGTATTCCGCAGGAACCCTGCATGGTTTCGAGGTACTATAATAAAGCCATTTGCCGTCGTGTGAGAAAGCTGGGAATATCTCCAGGTCTTCTGTCTGAAGTAGCGGAGATAGTATGAGTTCGTTGTTGCGGGTGTCGAGCACTTCTACATTGCTGAACTTATGATACACCTCAATTCTCTGGCCTGTGCCTGTAAAGAAACTCTGATGTACTGAGTTTACCGCCAGTGCTACATAATTGCCCTCAGGGTGCCAGTAACTATACGATCCGGCAGCCTTGGTGGAGTCAGTTTTTGTCTCTACCCACGTCTGACGACCGTCTTTCTGAATCATAGTCCCACCTCCTTCTCCTCGCATCTGCAGGGTGATCCTGTCTGGGTTAGTGCGGTTGGCCGTGTGGCAGTTAAAGCAACGACCTGGCACAACAGTCTCCGTGAGGATTGCGTACTCTTCAAAATTATGAATGTCGCGTTGGTAGATGCCTATGTCACCGCCTACCTCATATCCTGGTTTTATGCGGCGGTATGTCAGTCCCCAGTCATCAAGAGGGTAGGGGCTTACGTCGATTGTGAAGTCTTGGTATTGAATCCATTGCCCGTCTTTCTTGGCGCAGACTGTAACGGTGAGAGTACTACCAGTGTTCAGCCTTGTCAGCTCATGCCATTCGTCGATATCGAAATCTGCCCATGAGCCGTTGGTATGCAACTCACCACCTTTGCTGCCCTTGACCATCACATCCACCTGTTCGATAGCTTCGTCGCTCATGTTGAAGTTCAGAGGTGCTATATCTGCAGGAATCGTCACCCCGATATAGTCTGGATAAATCTCTGGCAACTTGTCTGATTGAACAGGATTCGTCGGGACAGAACTACAGGAGATGTTAAATGACAAATGATAAATGATAAATGATAAACTTATTATCCTACTTAACAGTTTCTTTCTCATCTGTCCCTCCTTCCTGCCATCATTCTCTTGACATATTCTGCGTAGGGCGAGCCCGCAACATTGCCTTGCATCTGTATGCATCGCATGGCATCCTGATAGCCTAACGGCATCTGTCGGTAACCGCCGTATTGCTGTACTGCTCCCATATACTGCTGGAATCCCTGCATCTGACCCTTCAGGAGCATCTGTCCCATAAAGTAGTCGAGTGCCATCTTATTATCTTGGTTGTTGATAAACAGCAGACCGAACATCTTCTCTATCTCTTCATAGCTATACAGGAAATTGTCCTTATATCTCAGCTTGCGCAGTTTGCCATACAAAGGATGTGAGTCAACCCTGTTACTCTTTATCAGCGTCTCCATCTCCTCTGCCCAGTTGCTGTAGAAGAGGCTCTTCTTCAGGATATCGAGTTGCTTGGCAGCAGTCTTATAGTGTCCGTTTACTATCATACACTCTGCGATTCGTTTGGTGCAGCGGCCACTCTTCTTCCCGTTAAGGATCGACTCCTGGGTGTCAAACATGTATCTCTGTGCCGAGTTTATCATACCTAATCGCCAGAAGGCCTCTGCTGTGGGAAGCATTGATGTAAGGTCTCTCACACGGGGCATGATGAGTGCATCCTCGCCACTCTGGTAGAAGTCGAACATACGGTCTGCCAGCAGGCGTTTCTGCGACAGGGCAAGGTTAACGCAGTTCGACCAGAATGGAGTCTTTACCTGATACTCACCAGCACGCTTTACAATCTCATCCCATCTTTCATTCCTGACCAGATAGTCCTGACGGATAAGCTCGTACATATCCTTATCATATCCGTTCAGCTGTGGATAGTGGAGTGGTATGCGGTAATATGTCAGACCTGTCATCACTTGCCTTAGTGGCCACTGTGGCAGTAGCCATGCGTATGACATCACTATCACTGCCAGTAGCCAACCGGCTGTCCAGAGATGTTTCCATCCTATCTGTATTATGCGGATAATGACATATATCCACACCGCTGGACCAGCAATCCAATATGCCACAGGCAGGATAAGGAGATCTATCCATGAAAGGCAACGGGTAGGCGAGCGCAGCTCGGGAATAAGGCTTTTCTTTATCCGCCAGCAGGCAAGTGCAAGTGACAATATTATTGCTATGGGCAGCGACAACATCACATTGATATCGCCCATAAGCCACAATAGCAATACTACAGGTATCAGGCTCAGAGCCCACCATGCTTTTGGCAACAGCCTTGCAGTAAGCACTTGTAATGCCATAAACACCAAAGCCAACAAAAGTGCTCCCAGCCACTCTACATAATAGAACTGCACAATAAACTCTCCTATCCAGTCGGCAAAGCCCCCGGGAATGCTGCATTTCTCTATGAGATAATCGCCTGTCCAAAGAAATAGCTGATACTGCTCCTGATACGAAAGAGCGTGCGGATACCAGCAATACCAGAACAAGAATATGCCGATGCCAACAAGCACCGACACCCCCCAATTCCAGTATTTCTTAACCCCGGTTTTCATTATCGGTGCAAAATTACAACAATTCTCTGAAACAGCCAAATAAATCCTTCACAAAAACCGCCCTGCAGCGGCGAGGCTACAGGGCGGTAA
>FLNV01002110.1_pt1 | contig 27575 bp, 28 predicted proteins | sample 1140351 | NCBI WGS metagenome assembly FLNV01 (sample SAMEA3878207, study PRJEB12797) | bioreactor metagenome | biome: Moose rumen | place: Sweden | collected 2011-10
TCATTGACTTGAGGTACTCCTTAGAGTAACCATGCTCCTGCAAATAGTCAATGAGTTTCTCGAAATTTTCTTTACTTGTTACCTTTACCATAATAAATTGAATTGGAATTGAAACTAATGTCACTAACAGCAAAGGTAACAAATAATATCCAAACCTTTTGAGAATTATACTGCTGATTTACAGGAGGAAAAGAAAAAGGTTTGGATATTGGAAAGGTTTGGATAACTGGAGATATCCAAACGTTTGGATATTGCCAGCCATTCATGGGCTACGCTCGCTTTATCGAAAGGCATGCCTATTGAGAGCGTGAGCCGTGTATTGGGACATACGAACATCGTGACAACTCAGATTTACGCCCGCATCACCTCCCAGAAGTTGAGCGACGACCTGACGATACTTGGCGACAAACTTAACAAATCATTCAGTAACATCAAAATGGCGTAAGACTATGGAGCAGAGAAATATCATTAAGTGGAGTGAGTATAGCGGGTACACTGAACTGACTATACCGAGTGGAGAGATTTGGATGAGCGAGTCCGAAATGGTGGACTTATTCGGAGTGTTCATCCCCAAGTTGAGAAACGCTATTAAAGCCCTCTACAAAGAAGAACTGATAAAGCCCTACGAGGCAGAGAGAACCATCAAGAAGAGAGACAACCTTTATGTCGTCGTTTATAATATGGAGGTCGTTCTGCTGCTTGCGTTTCGCCTGAACTCTTATCAGGCAAGGGCAGTTCGCAGGGAACTGATGGAGCGTATCAGACGTAACCACAAGCCCTTTGAGGTGATTCTGACAGCAACAACAGGAAGAGGGAATTAACAACAAGAATGGCAGAGAGGATAAGGCCGGACTTTTATGAGGATAAATAGTGTTTTGGAACGATGAAACGCTCCAACACACAACGTCTGTCCCTCCTTTAGTTCATCCGTCCATTGCAATTTCCCTACATTCAAAAAGAAAAACATCGTCTTTAGCAGACGAGGTACATTACGATGTGATTCTTTTAGACAAGACTTATAAATGGATCCCAAGTTTCAAGTGTTTTCTCAATATGGAGCGTGAATGCCTTGATTGTGGCTTCAACATGGAACAGACCGACAAACTGCTACACGGCCAGACTGCCAACTATAGCGGGTGGCTTCACTCCAACGAATTCAGGCACAACGTTCTTGCCGATAATGTTACGGCACAAGTGATTGTGGATGAGAAGCGAAACTTGTTCCTACATATCAACGAGACACCCATTGCTCAATGGTTTAAGGAGCAGTTGGGGACATGGCAAAATGAGAGTCTGAAGAAGAGAATTAGGCTTTAAGCCTATCACTTTATTATTATGACTGCATAAAAACATTCGTGCTGTGCGGTTGAATAATGGCTTCTCCCTTCATGACTCCCGCCCCTACATGGGGAGGGGCTAGTGTGGGGTGAATCATTGAGGTTTGACAAAAATTTCAAATATGCTGCAACCGTGTTTGTCTCCTCCACCTCTTGCCCCTCCTCTTAGGATGAGGGGAGTAAATTACCATGCTGCAGACATATCAAGGACAATACATTTCAACCGCACAGTACGGTAATTATGGAAGTAGAGACCTTTGTCGTTTTATATATCTAACATGTGGCCTTACTATTTCGGGACTATCAACATTGATGGCTCTTGCTTTATCTAATTGCTTGATAAATGAGAACGTTAATTTTAATCGAGGAAATACAGAGTGAAAGTATTGGATATATTGATTAGAACCTCGCAATGTTGATGAGTTAGAATTACTGTCTTTATTCTTGTACTTATGAATGATTGTACTTAATTTCTTTAGGGGTTCATTACCGATTGTTCCCCGTTTAAAATAAATGACCTTATTTGCATTTACAGCAGTAAGCAAATTAAAATTGTCTACATCAGAGTTGTTCAAAACTACGCTACCTCCATTTTTGGCACTTCCAACCTTGTATATTTGACTGTCATATAGTATCACAGCAAGTTTCGGTAATAAAGGAAGGAAAAAAAGTGTACCAACCAGCCCATAGCCACATTTACACAACCCTCTTTTTTCCAAAAAAGTATTGTAATAGGTTACAGGATTATCTGACGTTATGAAGTTCTTCTCATCGGTCTCTATTATTAGGAATTTCCACTTCAAATCCAAACAGCACTGAATCATATCATCAAGAAATTCAAGTGATTTCAACGGTGGATATGGGATTTTTACAACAAGATTATTCGTAAAGGTCTCATCATGGATTGTAAAGTTTGCGTACTCTTTTGCAAAATGTTCTGCCATATTTTGTAACTCTAAAGCAGGAGTTTCTGTTCTTAGAGCTTGTAAGCAAATAAAAGTATATAATACAGATAATTCTTTATCGTCCAACTTATAATTACCCTCACTTAACTTTTTCAATAATAGAGCCATCAGTCTCTCAACTTTGCCAAGTTCTTTTTCTACGCTAATGTCTTCTGAATAGAAATAACTATCACTGGCTTGTCTCTTAATAGGAGCATGTTCAATAGTCTTTCCTGTATCAATAACATGAAGAGATATGTTTTTCCCATCGTCAGAGAAATACTTTTGATAGAATTGGGGAACAAAATGTTGGTTTTTGTCGTTTGGCATATTCGCTTGATATATGTGACAAAATTACTAACTTTCTTTGAAAATTCTTTGTGCCATTTTAGTCTGGAGTCACTTTAACAACTTCCTGCTCCCGCTCCCTTCTAAAACCTGCATCTGCTGAATGGCAATCTGATTGAGTTTCACAAGCCTTTCTCCCTGTGGTACTCCATCGTTGATAAGTACAGCATTGATATTTTCCATATTCGCCAAGCATATCAGTTCGTTTATTGTGGCATAGTCACGGATATTGCCCTTCAAATCGGGATTTTTTTCTCGCCATTGCTTGGCGGTCATCCCAAACATGGCCACGTTAAGCACATCTGCCTCTTCTGCATAGATGATACTGGCTTGTGCTGGGGTGATTTCCTCTGGAATCAAGTGGCTCTTGATGGCATCCGTATGAATGCGGTAGTTAATTTTTGAGAGCTCTCTTTTAGCAGTCCATCCCAATAATTCCTGTTCCTTGGCTTTTAGGCGTTGGAACTCCATGACAAGGTAAAGGCGGAACTCAACGGAAATCCATGATGCAAACTCGAAGGCTATATCAGTTTGGGCAAAAGTTCCTCCATAGCGTCCCGCTTGCGAAACAATCCCAATAGCATTGGTGGCTTCAATCCAACGAGTAGGCGAAAGCGTGAAAGCATTCAAACCAGCCTCTTTTCTAAACCCCTCGAATTCGAGGGGGTTAAAATTTGAGTTGTGAAGAGTCTCCCATATACCAAGAAATTCCACGGTATTGCGGTTACGCATCCAGTTCGCTATAACTCCGTTGGGGTCTGTGGCGTTTTTCTGCCTGGCGATGTCTGTGATGCTAATGTAATCTATACTATCTTTTGAAATAGTCTTGATAGCAACATCTTTAACGATAATCTCATTCTTCTTTGCCATAGGATAGTCTCTAATATAAATTATGTGTGCAAAGGTAGCACAAAATCATAAGACTAAAGAAGAATTAGCGAAAAATCATCCCAAAGTTTTGTAATTTCGTTTTTTCTGTGTACCTTTGCCCCCGACAATGAGCCATTGAAACAGGCTGGTGGCTCAGCGTCGAGTAGTCTTACAATACGCATATCGCGGCAGAATACGGAAATCAGAAGGTTTCCAAATTGTAACCTCGAAAATTGCGTTATCTCCCAAACCTCCGATAAACAAAGATGGTTTGAGATTTCTTCCAAAGTTACGAAAAAAAATGTAACGAACGAGCAATTTTGGCAATTCTCTTGCAAAATAGTGTTATCATTGCACCCGACAACAGGCTCCATTCCCAATGAAATGCATAGAAATAATTCCACAGAAAATCATTTTGAGAGAAAAGATTTGGATAAACGAAAGAAAATTGTTATTTTTGCAACGGAATTAAAATACAAACAAACTTCTGACTATTATGAAGCATTTACAACAACTACTCATCCTGTTGGGACTGTTGACATCGGTTCCACAGGCAGCTACAGCCCAGAAAGGAAACCTTCAGAAAGGCGACTATGGATTCCTATATTGCCATATGAATGAACGCGGGCGCGCATGGACGGCCTATGCATTGAGCCGCGACGGATTCCACTATCACGATCTGCTCGATGGCGACTCTATCTTCAGCGATGCCGAACATGCACGTATCGAGGGAGCCACACGCGATGCGTTTATCTGCCGCAAACATGACGGCAAGGGATATCTGATGGTCTGCACAGATATGAACGTGGGAGCGAGAGAGCGTTTAGGAAAGGTTGAGACATGGGACAACTACGGCATCGACCTCCTTACCAGCGACGACCTTATCAACTGGAAATCAGTGACTTTCGACTACCGCAAGGGTACTGGAATCTTCTCCGACCCAGAGGCAGAGAGTGTGTATAAGAACTGGGCTACCATCAACCGGGTATGGGCTCCACAGATAATGTGGGACGAAGACTATGTATGGCCCAACGGAAAGAAAGGCGGATATATGGTGTATTACTCAATGTGGAACCGGGGTGAGGAGAAATATGACCGCATGTACTATTCTTATGCCGACGAGTCATTTACCACGCTGACACAGCCCCGACTGCTCTTTGACTGGGGCTATGCCACCATCGATGCCGACATCAACTGGGTAGAGGCCGACGGCATGTGGCACATGATGATAAAGAAAGAGGGAGGCAAACCTGGACTCTTTACTGCTACGGCACCCAAGCTGACAGGACCTTGGAGTGAGCCTGTGGAAGACGACTACGTGGATTTCGAAGGCAACAAGAAATGTGAGGGTGTCAGTGCCTTCCAGCTGCCAGGACAGAAGACCTGGGTGATTGCATATATAGAATACTCATCGCATCCCAAGAACTACCGCCTCTGTTTGGCTGACGAGAACATGCGCAACTTCCACTCTCCCCGCAACATCGAGGGTGTAAAGGCTCCCCAGCATGGCTCTTTCATGCGCCTCACAAAGAAAGAATACAAGCGGCTGGAGAAACTGCAGAAATAAAGAAAAAACCTCAGCTAGCAGAGAAGCTGGCTGAGGTAAATAATCAGAGGTTAGCAAAGTAGTTCCTACTATTTAGAACCACGTTGGAGCACAGCTCTGAACAGCGATTGTGCCGAGGACAGAGGTGATGACGGTTGCAATGAATTTCAGCACTTTTGCAATTGAATTCCAATTAATTTTTACCATAAGTCAGTTTAGTTTTAGTTAATAATTTATTAGTTACCTGTCTCGAAGCCACCGCTGCCGACATCACTACCATTCTTGGTGAATACCTTCGTTGCAGCCTCGCTGGATGTGCCATCCTTGATAGCAATCGCCTTCACAGTGGCAGTGTCACTAAGAGTGATTGGCTCGCTGTACAGCTGGCTCTCTGCATTTGGAGCGGTACCATCAGTAGTGTAGCGGATCTCTGCATCCTCAGGACCACTGATCGTCACCTGCGTGCTCTCGTCAAATGGAGTCTCACCGCTAATCACCGGTGACTCTACGGTTTCTGAGCTTGTCGAAGAGCCAGTTCCTGAGTCTGTCGAAGTTGTTGAAGAGCCGCTGGTAGACTCTTCTGAAGTCTTAGACTTCGTCTTGGTTTCGGTCAGATCCTTGACATTCATGAACGAGGCCTTCTTCTTCAGCATCTTAGAAGAGAGATTGTTGACGTCGGTACGACTTGGAGCGAAGCAGAGAAACAGTCCCTGGATATTGACTCCGAGGTTGAAATCCTCTTCCTTATCTGCACCGGTTGACTTAACAGAGAGATAGAACACACCGAGCTCACCGAACTGAACCTTCTTGCCTTCGAGAAGCTGCTCGAGCATACAGTTCTGGAGCTTGTTGGCTACTCCGAGGCAGACATCCTCACCGTAGACGCTGTTGTGCTCAGACATGTGCTTACAGAGCTCCTGGTAGGTCATGGTCTTCGTGGAGGCTACACGGCCGTACCACTTGCCGAAGGACTTGGAGTCCTTGATCTTGTTTTGGGATACTTTGATAAATACGGGCATAAGAAATGAATTTAAATAAAAAATTAATAAATAAAAAATAAAAAATATTGGCTGCGCGCTAAGCCTTCGTCGTTAGACAATGCAAAGGTACGAAAGTTGCGGGGGCTATTGGCGGGTTATGGCGGGCTGGTCAGGAGAAATTTTGAAATCATGCGGAATTTCGGTCACCCTGACCCATTCACCATCGAAGAAGGTGGTCATCTGGAGTTCACGGACAAGGTCGCGATAGACAGGAGAACTGCCAAGGACATGCTGGTCCTGCAGGTCTTGCGGCAGGTCGATACAGTAGTCCTCACAGACATACTTCACTGCCTGGGGCGGCAGAAGCCTGGCATGAGGACTGACGCCCATAGCATCAAGGATATGGCGGCGGGACTGGATATAACGTGAGAACGTACGGTCTGAAACACCGGCAAACCTCGCCAGTTGTTTCTTGCTGATGAATTTATGCTTATCGTAATAATTGATCATAAAAAGACGGTTGTTTGATTATAAGTGAAAAGTGCCACTATTCGGGTCGTTTGGAGGCACTATTCGCCTTGAATTGTGGCACTATTCCAGGAGGTAGTCCAGGAGGTCGATGCAGCGGGATTTCTGGGATTCGCAGGCTTCATACTCTAAGGTATCATCGACGGTGAGTTGAATTGAGGGATAGGCCTGACGAACCTGATTCGCATAATCGAGAAAGAAGAGATGATTGCCCATCACGGGGTCTGTACGCGGATAGATGGTGACGGTATGGCCCTGGAGCGGTTCCATCAAGTCGACAGTTATACTGCTGGGGCTGGTGTAGGCCATCCAGACAGATTCCGGACATAGCTCCGACAGGATTACTGCGGATTGTTCACTGTCAACGATGCTGACAGGCATATCCGACAACAGATGCAGTCCGAAGAGACAGTGGCTGACCTTCCAGTACTGGAGCAGAGGCTCGCGCCTCTTGAGTAGCGAGGAGATCCAGACATCTGAAGCGATGTGGCCGTCGAGTACGGTTCCAAGCTCATCGATCATCCAGAAAATGGGCTGTCCCGACTTTGACTTGCCGAGGTGATATCTCTGGGCGGCATGATGCATCTGGGAGACGGTGAGGTCGCCCGATGAGATAAGCGGATGGAAGAAGTCGAGATCGTCAGCCCTGCAGGCATTGACCATAGGCATGGAGGGAAGCATGAAGTCTACCTGCTCTCTGATGGCATCATGGTCGATGGTCTTTCTGAGGGAGTTGAAAGTGTTGCGGAATAGTTCGTCGAATGTCATTATCTAACTCTGTTAATGTAACTCCGTTGAGGCGCCTTTAGGAAGCCCCTATATATATCGCCCTTTTTATTTATATAAAAATAAAAAGGGCGATATATATAGGGGGGGATTCCTAATAGGGCACCGGTTCATCGCTTTCTGTGAATGGCAAAGAGGGTTCTGACTGACGCATCTCAGGCGGGTTGAGGATGAAACACTGGCGGTTGTTGCCATCCTTGCCTTGTACGATGATATGCTGCTGTTTGGCCTCGTCTAACAGGTGGTAGTAGTACTTCTTGTCCTCAATGTTTGAGATACCCATAGCCGTAGCCATCAGTTGATTGAAGTTCTTGAAGGAATATCCCTCCATGGCATCTGTAAACAACTTTACAAGATCCCAGGGCACTTTTTCCGGGTCTGTCGATTCTGCTGCATCTTCATCATCCGAATGTCGGATATAATCACGATTAAGTTTAGCCATATTCACCTTGTAGGCTGTATTATTCTGTTTTTCAGCGCCATCCACAGGCTTCCTCTTTGAGGCAAAACGCCCGTTCGGTTCTCTTGGCTGTTCATCGGGTTTCTCACAAGGACACGGCAATGCATTTTCGTCGAGTTTGTAATAAAGATTCTCCTCACTTCGCTTCATACGTGACATGACATGTTCAACCTTGAAGGTGTCGGTATTCGGCACTATGCTGCACGACCACACCTCAAAGGCCTTGTTGGTCAGCTCGGTGCCTATCCAGCCACGCATGTTACGGTCCTGGTCGCTCTTGTTCTGATGCAGCACGTTGACAATGCAGCAGTTGTGGGCCTGAGCCAGTCCCATCAGGTCCTCTACTACCATCGTTGCCTGCATTCCGTCGTTGATATCGGTAAGAAGGTCTTTCGTTCCGTCAAGTATCACGAGGTTTGGTTTGTATTCCTCAATGGCCAAAGCCAACAGCTCGCGTCGTTTCTCCCATCCAATGCCGCGGACGTTGAACACGAAGAACTTATCGTCTATATCCCCCTCGAACTCAGCCAGCGGCATGATTCGTCTGACGAGTATCTGCTGTGTACTCTGCGCACTCTGTTCAGTGTCGTACCACAGTACCCGGATTGGCTCCTCTCTGATGCGTTCCAGACCAAGGACGTTCTTCTTCAAGGCACACGCCATCACGATAGACAGGAACAGCGTCTTGCCGCTCTTAGCCTTACCCGTATCAGCCACCAGTTCTGACAGCGGGAAGCACTCTGTGTCGAAGAACTTGAATAGGAACTCGATTTGTGACAGTGCTGTCTCCGGGGTGATTCTGTAAGCGGCAAGTTCTTCGCTTGCTGTTTTTTGCTTTACTGCAAGTTTTTTGGCAGTCAGGCTCTTCTGGGCCTGACTGCTCTTAAGCATGTTGAGTTTTTCTTCGTTCATAGTCAGAATTCTTCATCGTTGAAATCATAACCGTGAGTCTCAGCAAACTGCCAGATGTCAGCAAAGACTCCGGCCCCGAGTTTTTCAAATGTTTTCTGGTCTGACAGCAGGGCCAGATTGTAAAGAACTCGTACCAGGATGTAGAAGCGCAACTTTTTGAAATACTTCTTTTGCATGTACTTGCGATTGATTCTCGACTCGTCACAGATGTGACTCTTTGCACCGGTTTCTCTGATTGCATCAAGGATGCATCCGGCAAGATAGCTTGTTAATTTGTCTCTTAACATACTGTTGAAATTTTAATTATTAAACATTGTTAAGTGCATTACGACAGTAATGCGCGACAAATGTACTCAAACTGTAGAATCGGCTGTGACGGCAACCGTCACATCACTGTAAATATTTATGAAAAATGCTCGAGGATTTAAGAATTATTAAGTAAAAATAAACTCGCGAAACTCAATAACATTAAAAATATTAAAAAAACACAGATTCATACAACTACCAGTTGTTTTTCTCAATAATTCTTCCTACCTTTGCAACTGCTACAATACTGAAGGGCAAGGAAAACATGTCGCTTGATACTCTGTCGAAACTGGAGGATGCCCTTGGCATCAGCCTCATTTACGACGAGCAGGTGGCTTATCCATGTATGGTAGCAGAAGAAGAGGTGTTCGTATAGGCGCACAGAATTGCCAGACCCCACTGCTCCCAACAGGGCTTAAAATACACTGAGATTGATTATTATCAATATGTATTCTATGTATCGCTTCCTTTAGTGTTTAATAATAATGTATATATTTGGCTGATTCAGTGTAAATCCATGATTCTTTTACTTTTTACCCTAAGAACATTTTTTTTTCGTAAAATTTTGTTTTTTCAAAAATAATCACTACTTTTGTAGCGTCCAAGCCGTAAACTGATGCTTTCGAGCTGACGTGAAGGGCGGGATGCATATTTATGGAAAGGCGTTTACAAAGCGTCTTGTCTTTGGCAGACCAGAATCTCGCAAATTCAAAAACCCGTCAAAGAACAAGGCAACGGTAGATGCTCATTGGGTATGTTTTTATACCTCTACACCTTATTATATAATATAAGGAGTTTGGAGTATATGCATATTCGGCGTGGGCCTCTGGTGTTGCTCGTTCTACGGGAAAGGGCAATGCGAGAGCCTAGGTTTGCGGGACGAGTGGCAAAGTACAGACTCTCACGCTTTTTTCGTACTTATGGGAAACCTAACAATAACTAAGATAGTTTTGCAGGAGGGGCGCAAGACACATTTTGACGCTATGGGTATCTTGACGAAAGTTCTGTCTACAGCAGCTGATGACGATTTCACGCTGGCGCGTGATTTGTTAGCAATGGCCTATGCAGACGGAACGATTTCAGATGAAGAGAAATCAGCCATTTCAAGATTATGTCAAGTAGAAGAACTCAATGAATGCGCTGTTGACTGGCTGTCCTCCCCCAAAAGCAATGAAAATAACATTCTGCCTAAGACCATCAAGGAGAGGCAAGATTATCTTGTCAGGATGATTCAAATCATGGGAGCAGATGCTGATAGCTCGGTCGAAGAGATATACCTTCTTGAATTAATGGCAGAAAAGCTAGGATTCAATAAGTTTCAGTTGTTATCGATAGTTTTAACAAACACTACCCGTAAAAGTTTTCCTGGAGACATCAGTAGGAAAGTTCTTGACAGTTTCCTTAGGAACATAATCGACGTTAGAGGAAAAAATAATCAGCAAAACCACAACAATATTGCTAAGCTATTTGATGCCATCGCGTCAAATACCTCATATGTATCGAATGTTGAAAAGAATAAAGCAATCTTAAGAGAAGTACTGAATCAATCAATCGAAATGCTTTCAAAGAATCAATTTCAGCAAGAAGATTTCCGCCGTGCAGGACTAGACTTCAAGGCAATGTTGGAATACGAAGCAGAAAAAGCATTTCGAAAGTGGATTAAATACTAAATTCTGAAAAATATGGGTATAGTAAATTGGTTTATCTGTAAGGTAGATGACCCCGAGGCAACTCTTATCAGCGATCTAATGGCAATGGCTGTGGCAGACGGAGAGTTCACAGACGATGAGCGCGATGAGATGATTAGTATATGCCAAGAAAACGGTATAACTAATACGCTGTTATGGAATACACTCAGAGGCGAGAAAATTATTCATAGACCTGTAATACCCCAAACAGGTAATGAAAGAAAGAAATACATTGGTCACCTTATAAATATTATGGCAGCTGATGATTATTGTTCGCCCTTGGAAATACATACACTTGGAATCATTTCTCAAAGAATGGGACTGAGCAAAATGGAAATTCTTGCCCTTATGACAGATAAGGTAAAAGCAGGGCATATCGAACGAAGAAAGGAATTTGCGATTTTGGAAAGCTACATAGATACAGCCATCGCTATTGAAAAAAGTATATAGAATCGCAACGGCCTCCATACCATAAAAGATACGTATCAACTGATGAATCCTCGACAATCATCAAATTGGCACAAATATAGTATCTGCGTATAGAGGCCTTTTCCAGAAAAAACATTTATTCATCATCAATATGGATTTTGTAACCGCCCTCATAATCTTTTGTATTGCAGGATTCGTTGCTTTCCTGTTGTCGTTTCTAATCCCCATATACTTCAGGCGACGTTGGAAAGGCAAAGGCATCGCTATAGGCTGTCTTCTACAGTTTGCTACTTTTATTATGTTCTTAATTATTCTGCCTTTTGCAATAGCAGTAGGAGAAATGGTGGTCAACCGCTGGAATACGATGGTATGTGTGCAATACATCGAAGAAGACCGCGACTGCCGATATTCAGAAACATGGCGAATCAAGGGAAACGGCACATGTATCTATGAAGTGGATAAGGGAAGCCATCATCATGCAGTCATACCTTGCGGGAATGATTACTATAGCAGCAGCTATGAGGTTAGCCGCGTCGCCAACGAATATGTCATTGAAGCAAACCTCGGAATGAAGGTGTATTTCGACATGAAAAATCGTCAGGCTGCAGCTCTTTACGCCTCCAAAGAGATAGAAGTCGCAGACATAGACTGGGACAAGGTTGAAAGATATTTCAAGGAACATTAGGAAAACGGCCAATATAGCCGTTTTTTCATGCTACACAAACAAATTTTGAGCAATTAGCAAAAAAAAAGCTGTCTTTTTTCTTTATTTCACAAAAAGTTATTATCTTTGCAGTGTCGTTTTGTGCGACATACATACTTTTTGGAAGCGTTTGGCTTTATTCCGAACTGATGAATCTCGACAACTCACCGGAGCACAGGAATAAGACATGGCGTTCTTCCCTATTGCGGATATATATACCTATTTATATATATGCAAGCTGGGGCGTGAGCCGTTATCTTATCGTGTCAAGGCAGTCGAGAGCCTATCAGTTGGTAAGCTAACAGGTTCGCGCCTCTCCATGGGTGTGCTACTAATATTAATCTATAAACAATCAGGCGGGACCTGGCCTGCAAGGAAGATAACGGATATAAAGGATATGTTCTTCTCGCTCGTTGAAACAGCAGTCTCCAGCATCTTCTATGGAGTTATGGCCACATGTGCGGTCATGGCTATACTATACCTTATTCTTAGGACTTTAGACAGAGGTATAGTCAAGACCCTCGCTTTCTATCTTACAGGGATTGCCCTTGCCATGCTGCTTTTCATCCAGTTCTCGCTGTTATCAGGAGCTTATAAAGCTAAGGGAGCTACAGATTCAGCTGTCAATTATTTGAGCCAGTTGTCAGAAGAACATGACTACACTGTAGGAATAAACGATATCAAGCAGGAGTTGGACTCTGTTTTTGAAAAATTTCCAATTCTGGGTTCCTTTGTCGACATCACCAACTATACGGATCAAGAATTGTCGGATTTAGTCGACACCTTACATGAGACAATATCAGACCGCATAAACAAATACATTTGGCACAGAGTATTGTGGATTATAGGTTTTATTGTTGTCGCTTGTACAATATCAGTGGTTTTTAATCGCAGTTATCAGTCTGGAATTCAAGGTAATTATTCCGGTCTCTCAGAATCAAGCAATTTACAATTTTAAATATCAATAACAATAAATAATAAAATTATGGCAGACATTTTAATAGGACTTGGCGGGACAGGAGGAAAGATCTTAAAAGCATTCCGACAGAGGTTATGGACAGAATTTTCTGAATCTGAGCGCAAGAAGTTGCCCTTGGGATTTATCTATGTAGATACAGACAAGGCCATGCTTGACCCGTCGGCAGTAAGCTACGAGACTATTCATGGCAATTGTTGCTTCGATAATAATGACTTTGTGGATATCAAGACCCACAGTGATATAGATGCCATTTTCGCAGCTCCTAAGAACAACCCCCGTCTTCTCGGTGTTATGGGTAATGTGGGTGAGACTCAGGCTGCGGTGTGTCCTGTTGGAGCTGCTGCAGATCAAAAGCGAAGAGCAGGAAGAATACTTTTCGCTGCAAATATTGACCTGTATCTCAACAAACTAAATTCTACCGTTGAAAACATAAAAAAGAATGAGGTTGACGGACTCATCAATGTCTACATCTTTGCAGGCCTGGCTGGCGGAACAGGTTCTGGTTCTATAATCGACACCATTGTACAGACGCGCAAATGGTTCTTCGAACACAATTTCAATGAGAAGCAGTTCAATATCATTGTTTTTGCTCAGATACCAGAGAATACACCTCCCGCAAGTTGGGACTCGGGCCGCTATAAGGCTAATGGATTTGGAGCTTTGTTGGAGTTAAACAACTTGTTCTCTGCCCGTTATAATCAGGAAATCGGGACAAGAGGATCTGTGCCTCCCTTTGATGTCACTTCCGATGTAGAATACGGTCGTCTTTATCTCTCCTATGAGGATATTACGCCAGATAACATTCGTGCCGGTCGTATACCACAGGAGTATCTTATAGCCAACGGCATGGTGCTCTATAGCAATAAGAATCAGAAGGGGTTCACCGTAACCGATCCTATTGAGCTGGCAGAGTTAGTTGCAAACTTCACCTATACATGGATATTCATGCCTGGTGGAGATGCTAAGGAGAAGTTTGGCCGCTTTATATATTTTGAGAATTTGAGCGGTTCCCGTTTGGAGTACGATGAGACTGTCAATCCGGAAGTTGAGATTCCTGTTCCAGTTCGTACCCGCTCAATTGGCTCTTTTGGCATCAAACGTGTAATTGTCCCTGAGAGTGCCTTGCAAGAACACATTGCCTATACCTTGGGATGTGCTGCCCTCCTTCAATTCAAATATGGTAACTGGAGTGCCCAAAAGGGCTATCGTGATGAGCCTTTGGCTTTTGATGCACTGTCATACGTCAGAGACGAAGGTCGCAGGGAAAGTTGGAATTTAAGTCGTCCGTATCTGTTGCTCCAAAAGTATGTCCTCGATGGCGACTCTAAGGAAAAGTGGAAAGAAGGAGGTTTCGACGTTTACTGGCATCCTTGCATCGAAGCCTGGCAGAAGGTTGCCAGAGGTGCAAAGAACGAGTTCCCGAAACTGATTGAATTGTGTCGTGGCGGATATGACACAGGATTTCGCGGGAAAGGTGTTGAGGGTTTCTTTAATGACAAGGCTGATGCCATTAAAGACTCCTATTCCAAGCAGATTGCCGAGAAGGTAGAGAAATACTTCTTTGAGCAATGGACATTAGGAAAGCTTTCATTGAATACTCTGGAAGATATCACAGCGAAGCTCTACAAGCAGATCTGTACCGAGACGCAAAAATTCATAGAGGAAGAAATTCCTGCTATGGAACAGAAAGTGAAGGCCAACGAGCAGAATATTCAGAGCACAGTGGCTGACTATCTGAATTCCAATGCCATTGTGCGTGCAGCCACATTCAACAACCGGTTCCAGCGTGTCGTAGAGTTGTGCAAAACACTCTATACCCAAAAGACGGAATTGGCGGCTATGCGAATTTTCTCACAGCCTCTCTGCGAAGCTTTGGAGCAGCGGTTCAGCGATCTAAACAGCCGTGTCAGCAAGTTCAAGAACCAAACCGATGAACTCATGAAGTTCGCAAAGGAACGTATGATGACACTTACAGACCTTAGTATCATTGACAATGATGAGAGCCGCGACGGCACAGAGAACATGACTTTGCCGATCATACAGTTCTACAATCGCAAACGCATGCAGGACTTAGAGTTACGTCTTCTCTCAGACCAAGAAAAGATGGATAGTATAGGAAATCTGATCCGAAAGAGCATTGTTGATGCCTTACAAGGTGAGCAGCGTTTTATCAATGTGAACCGTATGGACCAGAAGGTGCTTTCGCAGGCCTTGCTAGGCCCTGTCTACGAACAGATAAAGTCGTTCCATGACAAGTTGTGCGTCGAACAGCAAGAAAAAATTCTGGGAATGCCTATTATGGAGCGACTATATCAAAAGTATGCGAGCAATCCCTCCGCCCGTAAGGCTTTTGCTAGGGATATCGTCACTGCTAGCGGAATCTTCACGGAGATTGACATGAATCAGATCAATCAAAACTACGACAACAATCCTCCCGTGAAGAAAGGCAAGGATATTTACATTGAGCGAACGATCATTAACTTGCCAGAGTGTAAGGATCCCGAATTGGTGACTTTCGCCAACGACTTGAAGGACGATATTCTGTCAGCTATAGGCGGTGGGGAAGGCGGTGATATTCTTGTGGACACCCACAATCAGAATCAGAACGAAATCTCTGTGCTGACTATCACCAATGGATTCCCGATAAGATCAATCAGTGCTGTTCCGATGCTTCAGGCAGAGTACCAGAAGTTAATAAAGCAGGATCCTAAGAACAAGATTGTGCTTCTTTCCGAAGGTCGCGATGGAGACTTCCGAAGTATTTTCGCCCGTCCAGCCAAGACACCAGCCGAACTGCGGGAAGAGTTAGCCCCCAAACTCATTGTTCTTCTTGGATTGGAGAAACTTGTTAAGGACGCGTCTTCTGAGGAGTTCGGAATCGGAGAAAAGGATTACTTTGGCAATGCCACAGTTACACCATGGGGGCATCGACTATTCACAGAGATTCCATACGATGACAAGATTATGGATGAGCGTAAGACACAGATTTCCAAGCTTTATGCCGAAGTTGTTAGTGAGTCATTTGCCGATATTGATATATCTGTTCGCAGCAAGGTGGAAGACAAGAAGAAGAGTATCCAACAGGCTATAATGACGCAGATGGGTGCGATTATGCAGACAGAAACCCCCAAAAAGCCACAGCCCTATAACGACTTTGTAAGTTGGACTCAGACAGCAGTGAACGATATCTTGAATTATAATCCGAATAACAAATAAAAATCTAGGTATGAAGAAATTTAAATGTATGAATATTGGTAATTGCGAAAATGCAAATACCAGTGAGGTCTTTGAGATAGCCGAGGGCGAGGAGGCAAAGTGTCCGAAGTGCGGCAGTACCATGCTTGCTGAGGTGAAAGGAACCCCATGGAAGCTTATAGGCATCATCGTAGCAGCGATAGCAGTTCTAGGCGGCATCGGCTTCGGTGTCTATTCATTAGCAGGCGGCAACGACATAACGGCCGTCAAACTCGACAAGAAAAACCTCAAGCTAAAGGTCGGACAGCGAGAACTGCTTACGGCCAGCGTAGAGCCAAAAGATGTCAAGGCCACCTATGTATGGAAGAGCAGTGACAAGAGCGTTGTCAGTGTTGTAGGAGGTGAAATTACCGCTCTGCGTAAAGGTAATGCCACAATAACTGTCAAAGTAGAAGAGAAACCTGAACTGAGAGGCGCCACCTGCAAGATTGTCGTCGAGCAGGTAGCAACAGACACAACCGACAATGGACAGGGTAGCGGCAATGACGCTAAGACAGGACCTGAGCCTCAGACACAGCCACAGCTTATCACGAGCCTGGCTATCGACGGAGGCAACTTCACTCTAACAGCAGGCAGCAGCAAACAGCTGGCTTATAAGTCAGAGCCTCAGGAGAACGACGAGAACATTGTGTGGGCATCGTCAGATGACGGTGTGGCAACCGTCTCTGAGACTGGTCAAGTGAAGGCTGTAGGTGAAGGAACAGCCACCATTACAGCCACATCAGACAAATCAAAGAAAGAAGCATCTGTCACAGTCACCGTAAAGAAGAAAGATGGTGGAGGTGGAGCACAGCCCAGCTGGGGACGTTATGAGGGACCGCGCAACAGTTCCGGCAAGCCCAACGGCAACGGAGTGCTCTACATCACACGCAGTCACACCATCAACGGACAGACAGCACAGCCAGGTGAGACCATAAAGGGAGTGTTCCGCGACGGATATGTCAATATGGGAACGTGGTTTAAGAAAGACGGCAATGCCGTAGTGGTAAAAGACCTGAAGGTGCTGTAATGAACAAAACACTTATGACAATGACACTGCTGTTGCTAATGGGCATAATGCCCGTTGGCGCAGCAGACTTTGCCTCAAAAAGGCTGCAGAGCATTGCCATGAGTCTCAGGCTCTCCGGCTTAGACACCCTGCACAGCGGCACGCACCACCAGTATCGCTACAGAGGACACCAATTGTGTGTGAGGGTGAACAAAAACCGGGAGATAGAACACATCGGACTGCTCCTGTTCTCACAGCAATACAGGAACGCAGCAACACCCATGATATGCGACTTCCTAGAGCGCAACCTCCTTGAGCGCAACATAACAGCACTCGATGAAGAACTGAAGTTCCAGCAGAGAGGCGAACATGTATATTTCGTTAAAGGAACAGCATCAACTGCCCTGACGCTTGACACAATTAATGTGAGCGGCATCAGCGAAGACTGGATAGAGTTCAAGACCTATCGCGTCACCTGGAGCCGTAATGGCAAGGAAGTGCTCAGAGTGACTTTCGATATCGACTGCCAGATGCTTTTAGGCTGCAATTCCATAGAACTGGAAGAACACTTTATTAAGCGGCTGAAGCGGTACGAATCGCACGGCTACGACATCAAGAAATGGGAGTTTCCCAAACATACTAATGTGTATGTGGCAGCAGGTGACACTTTTCTCATCAAAGAGATGCGCAACGAATTGTTCTATGAGCGAGGTAAGGCAGGATGGCATCTGACAAACGACAAGGAGCATGTGACAAAATCGCTGAACAACATGCTTCTAAGTTTAGAGTTTGAGGGAAATCCTCAATTGGAACTGACACTCGACAAGTTTGGGTATGTCAGTGAAACCATAAGTCTTCCCTACAAGAACTGGCTGCAGATGTGTCTTGATGATGGCTGCACACCATTCTTTGGAATTAAGGAGCGCACAGACTCCCATTACAAGGGTACCATACTTATGGCAAACCCCAAGTGCGGGTACGTCCACTTGCTGAGTGTCGACATCCCAATAGATACCATCAAAAATTATGGTAACGGAAAAATCTATGGAAGACTATATGTCTATAATCCGATGCATAACCTGTCGAAAGACTATTTCAAACAATAACAATAAGATTATGAACAAACGAATTTCTATATTACTTTTCTTGGCAGTTCTTTCTTTTGGCTTTGCCGTGGCACAGACTACAGAAGCCCAGAAAAAGGAAATCAACCGCATCAAGAAAAACACCTCGCAGTATATCTATGCGGAAGTAACTACCACCGACAAGAATACAGCCATTGAACTTGCAGAAGAAGCACTATATGCAGAAATCAACAAATATGTGGCAAAAAAGAAGTCGCTGAGTAAGTCGACCAACATTGTTACACGAAACACCAAGAGCAGCTGGGAAACCATTTCGCTGCCCCGGGGAAATATGTTCCGTGCATTTATCTATGTCAAGAAGACGGATATCATCCCGGCAGACAATGCAAAAGTGACAGAGACTCCCAAGAGCGAACCGGCTGTCAGCAAGGTGGAGCCGTTGTCGCGATATGAAGAGACCATCAGCCGGCTGCAAAGCCTGAAGAGATTCTCAGAACTTGAGAGTTGCCTAAGACAGCTCAAACAAGAGGGTAAGGTATCAGACTTCGGGAAGATTAAGACACTCTCCGACCCTAAGGCATACGTCTTGATAATATATAATAAGGCCGGCGACATAGAGGCTGTGCTCAGCGAAGGAGCAAACCGCACGAATCTGAAGACGGGTAATGCCGATAGTGAGAAGAATTATACTGGGCGTGGAGCCTTTGGAGTTAAAGTAAATAAATAAGAAAGAAAGAAATGAAAACTATATTTTTGACTTTTATAGCTGTGCTGCTATCAGGATTCCCGATGAGTGTTTTGGCCGACGGTGTAACTGTTGCTATCACTACTGACGAAGATTTCGAGAACACCAATGGCATAATCGACAGAATGCAGAGTAATTTGGGACAAGTTCTGACAGAGATTAACAAAGCAAACAGCGAGAACAGAAATCTTAATGTTGCCGGCCTGGCACTTTCTGACGATGCGAAATCAACATTGGTTATGCTGTGGGACAATATCCATTTCTACTGTGATGACTCTGAGGTTGTAGACCGCTGCTGGCCTCTTCAGAATGGATATATGCTAAGGCAAATACCATTGATTATGAATCCTCAGGGGGAAGAGTTTGGACACGGCAACTACCAGGAAGCTACTGTAATGTTTGACAAGAACGGACGAATTACGGACTTTAATTTTGTTTTCGACAGTCAGATTGGCGAGTCGATGGAAAGATGTAATAAGGGAGGTCAGGCCGTCGTGGAATTAGAAAGAAAGGTAAAAATAATGAACTATGTCGACAGGTTCCGCACAGCATATTGTACCAAAAACATCAAATTCTTACAACAGGTATTTAGCGACGACGCTCTCATCATCACAGGAAACGTAATAACAACAAAAACCGCAGAAGGAGGAATGAGAACCAAAGTTCAATATAAGAAACAGAACAAACAGGAGTATCTCGCCAATCTTCGTCGCGCATTTGCCCGTAACAAGTTTATTGATGTGAAATTTACAGAAATAGGTGAAGGCGGAATAGATGGCGGATGCAACACCATCACCCGTTCAAGCAACAATCCTAACATGTACGGAGTACGTCTGCATCAAGCCTGGCGTTCCTCAAACTATGATGATGATGGTTACGTATTCCTACTTTGGGACTTCACAAACGAGGATGCCCCAGTTATCCACGTAAGAACATGGCAACCAGAATATCTGGACAAGAATAAGACCATAAAGAATACGGATGACGTATTCTCTCTCAGCGACTTTGACTTATAATTACAGGAATCATGAAACATATATTATTATCCACCTTACTGGCAGCATTTTGCTTAGCTATGACGGCGCAGGACAAGACCAATTTAAGCTTTTCTACGAGGAGTGAGGCAGATGCCGGTCTTTCTGCCGGCAGGGCTGTTGTTGTGTTTACAGCTTCTAATGACAACTTCATCATTCAAGCTGTGTCTAAAGCTGACAAGGTGCACCCTACGAGAATGCTGCAAAACGGCAAGTATGCCACAGAGGTTGTTTGTGACCTGAGCACTGGAGATACTAACCATTCATTTAAAGTGATTATCAAAGGAACCTCACTAGGCGATTATGTAAAGGTGGCACTCGCATCCTCAAAGCGTTTCTATGTAGACATCACTCAGACAATAGCACATAACCTCTATTTTGAATATCCCAACACCCAGCGTGCCTATACTGTCAACGGTAAGTCGGCTATTGAATTCAGTGTGCCGGATTATATCGAAGGGGTTGTGGTGACATGTTCAGATGGCATAGGTAATGTTGACCGTACTTCAGCCCAGGGCTTGAATATCTTCACACTCGAATTGGATTGTGCAGCTTTGAAGAAGTTGATATCCAATATCTCCAGCAAAAGTGCAGAAGCACAGAGAAAGATCAAGGCTGCCCAGGATGCCATTGAGGCTCAGAAGAAATATGAGGATGAAAACATGGAAAAGGAAGGCTTTGACTTTGATGCCGCCGACAAGAAGCGTGAGAAACTTGACGCTGATTTAGAAAACGCCTTTCAGTATGAGCGCGACAATGTACCCGTGCTTTTCGTTAGCTTGTTGGCCAATAAGTCGAATGTGGTACCTGTCGACATTGAAAGAATCAAACAGCTGACAGAACCTAAGCAAAAACTGCAAATAAATGTCATTGACGGTATGCATGTAGAAACGGTGTTTGCCACACACTGCCAGCAAATCATTGACCAAGCTCGCCGTGAATATCGTCAGCGCAAGTACAATGCTGCCGCTACGTCCTACCGCGAGGCAGCAAACGATGCAAGTGCTACTGACTATGACAAGGCAACCTGTCTTCGCAATGCAGAGGAAATGGACAGATACTCTAAGCTTAAAGAAACTGCAAACAATCAGGTAAGGACTATCAACAGCTATAAGAAACAAGGCGGCATGATTGACTATAACAAACTGGAGGAGAACTATAATGCAGCCATAAGGAATTTCCGTAGCCTGTTTAATGAGACACAGGACGAATGGTATCAGAACATGATCAATAAACTTACCGCAGCACGTGATGGCTTAGGCCAGGTAATAGTGGGAACAACGACTAAAGGCGGTTACCATCAGGGAAAGGGAGATACAGAAGTAGTCAATGCAGTAGACATTTATGCAATTAACTATTATAGAAAACTGGATGATTTGAAAGAAGGTACACATGGTACGAAAGTGGGAAGCGTTAACGAAGACGGAACTTTCCACGTACAGCTTGAAAAAGGAAAGTATAAAGGATTGCTTTTTGTTCCCCGGCCAGAGACAAAGATCAAGAAGAATGAATACTATCGTCTTGATGGTGACAAGCACATGAAACTTAGAGTGAATTTCTATAAATAATTTTATAACTTAAAAATAAAAGTATGAAAAAATTGATTTTCTTGATGGCGTGTCTTTTTGCAATGACATCAGTGATGCCTGTTCAGGCAAAAAAAGAAAAAAAGGAGAAAAAAGCATTTGAGTGGAAGATGCCAGAATTATCGGGTAATGCAGATTTTGACAAGTATCTTCTGACTTGCGATACGCTTTACAACCGTATCAACACCTATCGCGACTCTGTTGTTTTCTATCACGTAGTAAAGTACCCTGAAGTAGATGCACTTGGTGATACTATCTATCAGTTGAAAGTGCAGGATCAGTATGGAAACTATCGCGGAACCGGACTTGCTGCCATGCAATATGCGAATCTGGCTCTTCAAGGTACGTCTTTGCTCGCAGACCTTGTCAGTATTACAGCAGAGACAGCATCGGCTACAGCAACGTTACCAAGTCTTGGATTGAAAGCACTCTCATACGGTAAGTATGTTAAGGCAGGTCCTAAGATTGTAAGTATGGGAACGTCGGAAATAAAAGCAATAATGGACAGCGTTAAGATCCAGAGAAAACAGATTCGCGCCGTACGACAGTACTATAAGCTCATTGAGGATAAAGAAAATCCTAATGCAAAGGCTGATGCAAAGAAGATACTTGAGGTACAATTGGAAAATGTTCCTGAGGTGGCCCTGACGGAGGACGAGAAGAAGAAGGCTGCTGAGCAAGAGGCTGCAGACAATGCACTTGCAAAGAACTCTGGATATAATCCTGATGACGAAGTAGACTTGGACTAAAACAATTGATACAAACCATGAAGTGCCTTAGTGGCACTTCATGGAAGTTTAACATATTAAGACTATATTATTTATGAAGCATCGTGGTCTGTTACTAATCCCTCTCATAGTCTCTTTGATGACATCATGCGGAAAGAAGATGAACTCACAGGAGATTTATGACAAGGAATCATCGGGCGTGGTACTGATAGTAAACGACTTTTATTATTCTGCCAAGATAGGAGGTTTAGAGGTATATTTCTCTGGCATTAACAGTGAGGGTGATATAGAGGATTTCACATCCAGTGAGGAAGAAATCAAGGAGAATTGTTCAGGCTGTACAGGAACTGGCTTTTTCATTTCAGAGGATGGGCAAATTATGACTAACCGTCATGTGGTAAGTCCAAATCTTGATAAAGATGCTGTAAGGAAAGAACTCAGATTGGCACTCAAGGAAAGTTTTGAGGAGAAAAAGAAGGAGCTGACTTCACTCTTCAATCAATATGAAGGAAACGATGCTGCTCAACAACAAATCTATGAAGACTGGAAAATCTACAAAGATGCCTATGACACAATTGACAATATGAGTATCAGTGATATTGTCATAACGACTCATAGTGAACTCTACATCATTTATAATGACCAACATGTCGTAAAATACGAAGACCTGACCCCTTGCTTCACCGTTGCAGTTTCCGAAGATGAGAATATAGATCTGGCTATCATACAACTGAAGGATGGAGAAACTCCAGAGGGTACTCATATTTTCAGTCTGCATTCTGAAGAAGACGATGATCTTGAAATGGGACAGAAACTATTTATGATCGGTTTCAATGAAGGAGGTAAGATTGCCAAGACAACACAGGGATACCGTTCACAAATGTATGACGGTAAGGTGACACAGAAGAGCGACGGAGAGCAGGTACTTTACAGTATTGCCTCTCTTCCAGGCTCCAGCGGCAGTCCTATTATTGATGAATATGGATATCTCGTAGCTGTAAACTATGCCGGATTGTCGAACACACAGAATTTCAACTATGGTATCCCGGCAAGACTTGTGCGCCAATTCCTGAACGAGAACTAAGGTTGCGTATGAAAGAAAAGGATCCAGAGTTACTCTATGACGTATTTATCAGCTACCGAAGGAAAGGCGGTGCAGAGAAAGCGCAGCTCGTAAAAAGCGAGTTGCGTCAGCGCGGAATAGCCGAAGACCATATCTTTCTTGATACGCACAGTCTGCATGAAGGCGATTTTACCAATAAAATTCATGATGCCATAACACTGTCAAGAAACGTTGTCGTTGTGATAAGCAGTGGCTGCTTTGATGAAGTAAGGGAAACAGACTACTGGTATCTGGAAATCAGAGAAGCCTTGGAGCAGTCAAAAAATATCGTTCCAGTTTTCTTCGACAATATTTCATCTTTCTCTGGTCTTGACGTACCAGCCGACTTATCTGCCATAAAAACCAAAAACAGCGTAACCTATCAGCATGAATATGCCACAGCTGCCTTTGACAAGCTATGTACATTCCTAGGTATGAAAGGTTTTGAGCATAAGGGAGTACAGAAGAGAGGCTGTCTGATGAAGTACCGAGGCTGTATGTTTTCCATCGTTCTGGTGTTTCTTGGTCTCATAGCAATCACTCCTTTCCTTTGGGACACGTCTGAACAGGAGAATACGGTGGCAATGATTAATCCGGATGAAGAAGATTCTGAAAAGCCGGAATTAAAAGAGGGAGATGTGGAGATTCTTAACAGGCAGTCTACCAATCACGACAAGCGACTTGCCTCTTCTAGTCAATCTGAAAAAGAAGATGACAAGCCCCAAGAGCCTGCCGCTGCATCGCGGGCTTCCTGTACTTCTATACCGAGAGACCTTACATGGGACTGGGCTGTATACAAAGGCGACATAAAAGACGGGAAACCTCATGGGACAGGCGAACTCATAATAAGCAAGCCACATCAGCTTGAAGAACTCGTTGTTGCTCCCGGCGATAAAATCAAAGGGGTGTTCGACGACGGTAACATACGCATGGCCAAGCACTATAAGAATGACGGAACGACAGTCATAGTGAAAAATATAAGACTATATGCTAAATAATACGGTTTATGACTGACCTCCAACCTTCTCTTGTTCCCTTGGTATCATTTGTCATTCTTATAGCCATAATCGGCATTGTTGGCAGAATCCTGATTTCCACCAAGTGGCGACATCGCACGATAAGTCATCTGAAAGATGTCGCGCTGTGGGTCCTTATCTTTGGATGGATTATATATGTCATAGGCTATTGGCAGTATTATGACGAGAAGCTTAATCTGGTGGCCTTGGTATTCCGCTCATTCCTTTCTTCTGTAGGTATGTTCGCCCTACAGTCGGATTTGCAGTATTTCATACAGGAAAGCGTGAAGGAGTCACCTTTGTTTCTTGGCATTTTTGCCATTATACATTTCTTGGCAGCTTTGGTGAGTGCAATATTCTTGGTCAATGTCGTAGGATTCAAGCTAGTTTCATGGATGAAGATGAGACGGGCTGATGGTCAGGATTTGTTTATTTTTTGGGGTCTCAATGATAACTCTATCACGCTTGCAGAAGATATACATCGAAAACAAGTGAACGGTCTCGTCATATTCGTTGGAACCGCTCAAGATAGTGATAATGGAAACCATGAATTATCTGTCTCATCTCTTATTAATGGAAAGACTCAAAGGAAAGACAGGATAAGGAAAATTGAGGAAGAATTGAATGCGGTAATAACTTACTGCACAGACGAATTGCCTTCTGAGAGCAATATGATAGAAGGAGATAATATATTGGGGAAAATAAAGCTTTGGACCCTTGCAAAGATAATTGCCAAGTCAAAGGAATTCAGGGTAAGGTTTTTCTTTCTTTCGGATAACGAAGGGAAGAACTTAGAATATATCAGTTCATTTCTTTGTGCCATATCGAAAAAAGATGTAGTATTGTCAGAGTGCAAACAATTAGATTTATATTGTAAAGCCAGAAAAAACAAGGAAAACGGTGTCTTTGAAAAACTGGCCTATCTAAAAAAAGACCAGATGGTACCCAATGTACATTTGGTAGACTCAGCCAACCTGTCAGTACAGATGTTAAAGAAAAATGTCGCATATCAGCCTGTCAGCTTTGTTGATGTGAAAATTAATAGAGCAGCGGTAGATAGTCAGTTTACAGCTTTAGTATTAGGTTTCGGTGCAACTGGCAGAGATGCTGTTAGATTCCTCTATGAATTTGGCGCCTTGCCTGATGTATCTGGAAAGAAATCCCCTTTTAAATGTTACGTATTGGACAGAAGAATGGATGAGCTAAAGGGAACTTTTTATAATAACTCTCCTTCCCTAAAAGGAAAAAGTGAACTGGAATTGCAAAGTACTAATGTCCTGTCAATTGACTTTTGGGAGCGTGTAAAGAGTATTATTGACAACATTAATTATATTGTTATAGCACTTGGTGATGATCATCTTGGAATACAGATTGCTATCGATTTACTGGAATTAGCATACAAGCATAGGCGAACATTACACCATTTTAAGATTTTCATCAGGTCATACGACCAAGAAAGTGAAGCCAAGATGGAAGAAATGGTTAGATTCTATCATGATAAAACCGAAGGAAATATAGTAATGTTCGGTAAAGTTGGCGATTTGTATTCTTTTTCCAATATCGTCGATGACGAAAGCCTTAAAGAGGCTATGACGTTCTATGCCGGTTATGCTAATGCAGCCACAATTAAAGAGAAATGGGAAGAGCGTCACATGATGAAGAATAAGAAGAAGGAAGATATTACGCTTGGCGATATCAATGCCATACTTAGAAAAGAAAGGCAGGACATTGCAAACAGTATGCATATAGACACTAAACTTGCCTTAGTAGGAATGACCAGGAATAGTAATGGTAATATGTTTGATTCTTTGTCAGATGCGCAGCTCCGCAATATTGCTATTTGCGAACATTTAAGATGGAATGCTTCTCATGAGGTTTTAGGCTATATTTATTCTTCGAAAACCGACGATTTAAGAAAGACTCATCAATGTTTGCGCGAATGGGATGATTTGTCGAAGGAATATCAAAGTTATGATTATGAGGTTTGGGAACAAACAAAGGCAATTCTTAAATCTAAGGACCATCTCGAATTAAAATAAAATTACTTCAAAGTGCAATCAATATGAAAAAGGAATATGTACCAAAACCAATAGATACATCAGATGTTGTTTTACCAAAGTCTCTTGATTGCCTTATAGAGGAAATGGCAAAAAACGTACATGAAACATGGGCTCAGGAAAGGATTTACCAAGGATGGAGATATGGGGAAATAAGAGATGACAAAGAAAAATGTCATCCATGTCTTGTTCCTTACGAGGATTTGCCAGAAGAAGAAAAAACATTCGATCGCCAAACATCATTGGCAACCTTAAAACTAATTTTAAAATTAGGATTTCAAATCAATGAGGAGTAAATCATCGAAAATCATATTTTTCAGGGATTTCTTTGTTCTCTCAGGAAAAATCGTATCTTTGCAAACGACAATAAGGGTTTGTTTCGTGTAGTTTATATTGAAAAAAGAAGTCCAAGCCTGTTGCACTCCCCGTGAGAGGACGTGTGCTGGGATCTATTGAGTGCAAAGTTACAACTTTTAATCGAAACTCCCAAATGATTTTGGAACAAGTTTTATAAAGTTCCAAGCTCTTTGAAGAAAAAAAATCATGCAATCTCCTCTGGTGGGTCAAATAGGAATGAAATCGTCTCGTCGAACTCCTCTATAGCCCGAGGCAGGTTGGGGTTGTCTCTTCTAGAGATGACAGCAAAGATGGTAAGTCTTATTTGGGGTCATGAGGTGAACGCTCATGCCGTCTGTTAGTAATATGTTATGCAAGAGCTCAAGTAAAATATGGATATGAGATACCTGTCTCAGATTTCTTTTCTATTACGCCTCAAGCAGGAGTTGTACTAAACGTTTTCTTGGGAAATGAGGTGAATAATATTAAGAACACGATGTATAAGAGTGCGTTCTCTATCTCTGCTCTTGGAGCACTGAGATTAACTTTATCACTAAGTAACACTGTAAAACTCCATCTTACTCCAGAACTTAATGCCGCCTTCTATGAAGAAGAGGCATGCAAGTTGATTTGTGATCAAGAATCTTCATTTAAAAACTGGCAATCTGGTTTTAATTTGAATGCCGGTATTATAATATTCTTTTAACAAGAAAATATGAATATAAAAAAATTGGATATTTGCCTTTTCACTATTATTATTAGCGTGTGGAGGAGGTGGTAGCGCTGGGGATGATCCTGTGGTTATTTCTACGGATTATATAAATGTG